>JAABUP010001389.1_pt1 | contig 50629 bp, 69 predicted proteins | sample 5559201 | NCBI WGS metagenome assembly JAABUP01 (sample SAMN10711887, study PRJNA513373) | rock metagenome | isolation source: Antarctica rocks | place: Antarctica | reverse complement strand
TGCTGCTGAGGGCCTCAGGACATTGCTGCTGCAGTAGGTACAACTTGTGCAAAGGCAAATAACAGAGGGCAAAGGGGAGTAAAGGGGGCCTGAGGGTGACTGGCATGGGTTCTCATACCCATCAGAATCAGGTTGTTGGGGTGGGTCAGGAGGTTCCTGTTGTGCATTCCCTTCTGGTGCTTGCTGTTGGTGCTGCTGCTGCTGCAGAGCATCAGCCCAGGTAAGAAACAGGCCTCGCAGGAACTCCAGGCCATAGTTCAGCTTCTGCTCCTCTGGGGCCTGCACACAACACAGCAGATGTCATGCCTTTTGAAACCAATTGCAGTGGAAAAAGAAAGCAAGGTAGACTGAGCTTGCCCACAACCTGGTCCTTCCCCTATACATACATGTCATGACCCAGTTTCTTGAGAATCATGGCAATGGCAAATCTGATAGTGCAGCATCTAGCTCATGCGGATGCAATGACACTGTAAATGGGACACAGCGCCGAATCATGATGTGGTAGTTGATGCAGAAGCTCACATTATGAGCAGTTGTTGACCAATGATGCACTGTCTTTTCTTCCAGCCTGGGCATCAGAACAAAAGGCACTGCAAACTGATGTTTCCTGTTTGAGATTTGCATGAAAGAACACATGACTGCATGAGTGAATGAACGAATGAATGAACGAATGCATGAATGAACGAATGACCGAATGAACAGAGGAAAGAAGGAACAAGCAAATGAATGGACGAAGGAAGCCATGCATGAACAAATGGGTACCTGGAGGCCCATGGTGTAGGCGTACACCTCCGCGGCAAAGGTTTGTGTGCTGTCCAGGTGCAGGCTGAGGCTGCCCAGCTTGGTGTCCCAGGCGAACCAGGGCAGTATGGACTGCGGCGCAAACAGCTCTGCCTCTTTCTGCTGAAAGTCGACCTGCACCACAGCAGACAGGCACTGAAGGGCACGCTCAGGACTGACGCCGCACCCATGAGTCAGCAGACACTCACAGACTCTAGGAAGTAGGTCAGGCTGTAGGTGAAGTGGGGCAGGGCAACATGAAAGAGACTTTGAATGCAGGGGATGCTGGGCCTTGCGTGGAGGGAATCCTGGACTTTGATATGGAGGGTAGTTTGTGTGTGAGGACAGAAGGGGTTGGCACACCGCCCTGACCATACACCCTTGGTATCAAGACAGCTTGGTAACTGTCAAAGGACCTGTGGAATGAAATTGTAATTACCAACGACCCAAAAACGGACCATAAATTGACAAAATTGATAAACTGAAGGGGCCCTTCTTTCCTCACATGCCTAGTGCCCTTTTAAGGATAGTGGTGTTCCTGTCAATGCAATGAAAGCACAGGCCCTGAGGCTTCATGTGAGCCTGCTCTTCAGGCGACCACCTGGGTGTGTGTGCACCTGGTTTCTTGTCAGACAAGCCACCAGGATTGGCTGTCTTGGCGGGCACAGAGCCACAAGAGTCATCACCATGCTTCTGGCCAGACGGGCTAGAGTGGTCATGGCGTTGGCTGCCTAAGTCAGTCTGGCCAGAAGCATGGTGATGAATCTAGTGGCTCTGTGCCTGCCAAGGAAGCCAACTCCTGTGGCATTTCTGACAAGAAGCCAGGTGCACAAACATCCAGGTGGCTTACCTGAAGCCTAAGGGATTGTGCTTTCATTGCATTGACAGAACCAGCCTGAAGGGAAAACCTTTCCCTCACATGGCTACCAAGTGCCCTTTTCAGGACAGTAATGTTCCTGCTATTAATGTGCCTATCAATAGATAAGAACATACACACAATAACACTTTAGCTTTTACGTTGTATGTATGCGGCGTGTGAAAACCCTGCAGGATAGAATATTACATCTATATTTTGAGGGCTGTGTTGGTATTGAGCACGTGCAGTATCACACTTCTCAGTTATGACTGATACATGTAAGGCTCACGCTTTACTGTAGCACCACAGGAGCTATGACACTTCTGACCATTCACGTCCTAAACACACCTTATCATCATGTAATCCAGCACTGCCTTTGCCACCATACTGAGTAAACATGAAGCTGCTGTACATGCAGCTGTGTGGGGCAGGAATGAAAAGCAAAGATTATGCCTGCAGTGAGAAATGTGTAGTAGACAAGACAGTACCTGACCAAAGCGCTCCTTGACAGCAGCGGTGGCTGTGTCCCACAGCTCCACGTTGCCCTCGGCGTCCTTGGTCAGTATGTGGCGTCGATCTGTTAACACAGCTGACTGCACAAGCGGCGCAATGCCTCTGGTTTGTGCAGTGGCGTGCAGCTGTTGAGCCTGCAGGGCTGCATCCCCAGCGCACACAACTCAGACAGACAAAGATGCAGCAGCAGTGACACGCCCATTGTTGGCGACGTCAGCTGGAGTGTAGACAGCTGCTGGGCTGGTCAGCGTCTTGATGGCAGACCCAGTATACTGTGTAGTCATGATGGCATGAAGCCTGTTGATGATCAGCAATTCAGTGGTGCACATGCACATGATCTATAGCCTGTTTGCTATCATCATATACGCGTCGGGGGGTGTGGCTTGCAGGAGCGGGACAAAGTGCTTTGTTGTAGGGATCATGGTTTTGCAGCTTCAGGAAAGCAGCATGGGGCAGAGTCGTACGTCTGTCCTGAGCTTGGCGTGAGCGGGCATGTGTGGAGGTGCTGGCCAAGAAAGCGGTGCTGTCTGGCTGCTGCTGCTTCAAGCGCTGCAGGTCGACGGAAGCTCGTGGTTGTGCTTGTGCAGCTGGCAGGCTTTCATCCACATTCCACCTACACCACAATGCCATATCCATCGTGTGCATCTACTGCAAATGCTGTCATTAGTCTTTGTCACTTGAAGGAACTATGCAGCTATCACGATGCTGAGTGACTTGTGTGGCTGCTGTGAATCATTCCCTGTGACACACCGCATTCAGTGCTTAGTGTATATTGGGTTCCCAGGTATTGGCTGTTGGCTCCCCTGATGAGTTCTGAACACAGAAAACGTGACTTGATTGATTGACCAACCTGCTAGAACGCAGTTCTCGGTGCAAACAGCTGTGATATATGTACCAGGCAGGTACGGGGGAACATGTGACAGATGGAGGCACACCTTCTGACAGCAGATGAAGCGGTGGCCACCCACAAGGCGCTGCTCTGGCCGTCAAAGGCCATGTCATTGATAGGGGCATGTTCAGTGAGCAGCAACTCACTGGTGCGATTGGCCAGCTGTGTCCTGTAGCACACACAATCACTCAGATACTGGACTGTCAAGCGCTGTGCTAAGTCCAGCTAGAAGGGGCCTGAACTTCTTGACTCATATGTCTGTGCAGAAAAGTGACTGGCAGAGACTATCTAAAATGAACAGCATTGGTCTGAAAAGCGTCGGTTTTGTGTGTTGCCTTCTCTAATTGGCTCACAAATGACTAACCAGCTGAAACATCTGCCACAGTCCAACACAAAACAAAGGGCATTCTTGGTCCGGCATGCAGTCAAGTTAGCTGCCCATTGGGATGTGCAAGGCCAGTGGCAATGTGCAGCTGAGCTGCACATCCACAGCTTATAAGACAGGCACTAAGGCACGGCAGGAGCTAGCCTTCCTACCTGTAAACACATCTGTCTCGACCACCACTGTAGACAACGCTGAAATCATGCGAAGCCAGCAGAGTCCAGACGCTGTCTGTGTGTACAGCCAGGGTTTGGATGCATCTCTGCTGGCCCAGGTCCCACAGCCTGATGGTCTGATCCGAAGAGCCTGACAGCAGCAGAGTGCCATCAGCATTCAGCAGCAACGCCCTGCACCACTACTGATATGTCACTCACGTGAGCACTGCAAACGCCCTCTATTGTACAGGCCCATCAGCAGCAAAGCCGTGCACTGCTACACATATGTGATTTGCTTGACCACTGTAAAGACCCTCCAGCAGCAAAGCCCTGCACTACTGATATGTCACTGGATTGCCAAAGTCCTTTGGCAACAAAGCCCCCAACCAAAACAGAGGCTTGAGTTGAAGTGTACGAGGCTACGCAGCATATCTGGTGGAGTGCAGCAGGCCTGCAGATGAGCACCATGCATGGCATCGCTCGATGCAAATTGTGACTTGCACTTATTGTTTCAACTGAACAATCACAGGTTGTTGAGTTTAGTAAACACCATCCGGAGCAACTGACAAAGATGCCAGTAGCTCAGCAACGTTTTGGCCAAAAACAATAATGGCAGGGCAGCTACATTCCACAGCTACACATCTCAGAGCATGAGCAAAAACACGAGCTTGAGGTGAATGTCCTAACAAACATGCCAGTGCGCAATTCTGACCTGACATTCTCAGTGTGGCCTTTCAGGGATGCCAGCATGGACTGCGAGCGCGTATCAGAGATGCTGATGGCCCCGTCTGTCGACCCAGCAGCCATGAAGTTGCCCGGCTCATTCAATGCTAGTGCATACACACTGCCTTTGTGTCCTTCACAGGGCTTGGCTTCATATAAGCCAGACTGTAAACCATTCAGCAAGTATGAGGTTGTGCCAAAGGGCAATGCAGGTGGGTCTGTTCTCCATGCATAGGGTCAGCAAGCATTGTGAAGCAGCAACCATATTGTGCCAAGGTTGTGTTGGGGCTCGAGTTCCAAGCTCTGGCACGCTGCTTGGTAGCAGATATAAGTGTGTTGTACATAAGATGCATTGCCGTGCTAAGTGTGACCTACTGTGCATTGTAGTCAAGCAGCTGGTCACCTGTTCATTGATACGCATTGCTTTCTGAACATCCCATAGGAAGACCTCTGCTCTAAGACCGGCTGAAGCAACTATTGGGGTGGATTTGGCTGCTGCCAAGCAGTTCACATAATCTGTGTGCTGATTGAAGGTGGCAATAGGCGCAGGCTCCCCTGCAGGATACAAGAGTTGCAATCATGTATTTGCATGCGGATGACAGGTCACAGCAAATGGAGGGTTTATCTGTTACACACACACGCTGGGACCATTGCTGCGTAACATGTGGCACACCAGTGTTGCTGCTGTGTGACATAGGCAGCTCCCGGTTCAGAACAGTCACAAAGGTGACATCCTTGTTGCAAAACAGACATGGCACTCAAAAGTACATATGTTTGCGGTCAAGCCTTCATCTGAACCTGGCAGGCACCCTCACCTGTATGGTCTGTTTTCCAGAACTGGACTGTCGTGTCTGATGAGCATGAAACAAGGATGTCCTCCAAAACAGTGATGTCATTGACCCAATTGCTGTGACCTTCGTACGTGGCCTCAAATGAAGGTTGCTCAGAAACACCCCACCTGTTCGTGCATGGCCCATGTCTGATTCATCAGCAGTGGTCCATACATGTACAAAGTCAGTGTGCCGCACCTTTTGACCGTTGAGTCTTTGGATGCTGTGAACAGTTTGGCTTCCTCTCTCCAGCTAGCAAGAGCGTTTACACCAGCACAGTGCTGCATGACATATGGTGCACCAGTCAGCTCAGCGACTTTCGGTTTGTTGTGCTGAGGGCAATGAGCAAGCAACATACAGCACCTCGTGAGCTCCATTTCTGCGAAACACTGTTGAGACTTTGGGATCTTTTCGTTGTTTACTAGTGCCTCCCGCTGGTGCTTCGTGCAGCATGATCATTTATGCAAACGGACCACCTTGGCAGCTGATCGGGCTCGGCCGCGGCCAGATAACATGTTGCAAAGTGCACAGCGAGACAGCAACCCCTGGTCCCCGCTGTTCGCTGTGCTGCACCTATGTTTTCCTGGCCCAATGGAAGTTGGTCTGGAGGCAACCTAGACTCTAAGGTTGAGCAAGCAGGCTCGGTAGGTCCGCAATTTCAAGTTCGCACTGATGTTGCAGCTACGACGAAATGTTATGGCCTGCGCACTTGCTCTGTGCATGTACATGTCCCAGGTTACAGACGGTATGGTTCTGGTGAGACATGAGTCAGCCATGCATGCATACAGCATGAGGCAAGCATGCATTGCATGGGACCTCTCAGCGCAAGTGCTTGACTTCCCGTCGAAGTCTGTACCACATTTGCAACAGACTGACATGTGAAGCAGCTCGACCTGGTGTCTTTCTCACTGCAAGAACTTGACATGCGCAATGCCTGGTGCACTAGTGTAAAAATTTATCTTCTGACTTTGTAAGCAGTTGTGTTCTAGCCAATGCCTATGCCCACAGTGTATGTGCTGGTTGAGGTCTATCACCTCATCTCGTTTGGTATCAGGAACACCCGAGAAGCTCTTGACACGCGCATGTGTCTGGCCTTGACACAATGTTTGCTTCTTTACAAAGAAGAGCAAGTAAGCACATTCCATCGCATTTGAGTCCTGGAGATACTGTCACCTTAATCGGCAAATTCTGCAGACAAGTGTGTATGTACGGCAGCCTTACAAGCACAGTTGCCAATGGGTTGTTCAGCACAAACCTCTTATACAGCATGAGGAAGCGTGAAATTGAGAGTTTGCTAAATTCCTCTGCTGCCTGCTGAGCAGGCAGACAATTAAAATTCGTGCCTAGCTGCACATACCACACTACACATGCTATTACTGACATGGCAAAAAGCATAAGTCTATGTGGCTGCCTTTTTCAGTATGCCTGTCCATGGAAGTGCTATGGCTTTCACAGCCGATATGCTTCAAAGTCAGGCGTCTTGGTAATCAAAAGGGTCTTTCTCGCTGGTGGGAGCAGTCAAAACATCAGTCAAGCTGGGGCCCAAGTATGTAGGGAACGGCCGTTCTGGCTGCTGATGCGCCTGCTTCATGACAGCGTCTTTGACCAGGACAAAGTTCCCCTTGTGTCCAGGGACTTGTCCCCTGACATATATCAGATTGCGGACAGGATCAACCTGCAATGCACCTGATAGTCACACATATATGCTGTGACACACAGTCAGTATCAGAGTCGGTAGCTGACTCAGCCTAATGTAGACACAACAAGTTGACAGCCACTGAATGTTAAATGTGTTAATCAAGCTCACCTTATACACCCACACACTCTGTACAGTGCGCCGCTTATTGCCCATTCGACCTGGCATTTTTTTGCCAGGCCACACCTTGCCTGGGTCCTGGCAGGCACCAATGCCACCAGGAGCTCTGTGTGCAAGGGAGTTGCCATGAGAGGCTGGCTGACCCTTGAAGCCATGCCGCTTCATCACTCCCTGGAAGCCTTTGCCAATGGTCATGCCAGCAATGTCCAGAAACTGTCCTGGTACAAAGTGAGCAGCTGACAGCTCAAAGCCAACAGGAAGTACGGCATCTTCTGAGACTCTGAACTCTGCTAGCTTGCGCTTGTTGTCCACTCTAGCGCTTCTGTAGTGCCCCAGCTGCCGGCCATTCAGCTGTTTGTCCCTTTTGCTGCCGCACCCAACTTGCAGCGCTGTGTAGCCTTCACTGGGCTCAGACTTGACTTGCACAACCTGCACAATTGGCCAATCAATGTAGAATTTCACGTCTAGGTGTGCATTAGTGCTGCCAGAGCAACGCCATTCTGGAACAATTCAGCTGAGTGTCAAGAGCTCAACCTGGCAGTTGTCAAGCCACAACACTGTCAGAGGGATCCTCATGCTCCATTTATCCCAGGCCTGTGTCATGCCAACTTTGACAGCAATGACCCCAGTCCTGCGCGACGAGGACGTAAAAGGGAGACTCTCAGGCTGTGACTCTAACCACTTGGGCTCTTCTGCCATGGCTGGTTGAGCAGCAAAGTGTCTGCTTCCTCCGAAGCTTTGGCAGCTAGCAATGCTGGCCTCGAACCATGTTCTGCCGGATATGCTTGCCTCGCTGCCCGTCTGCGGCACGGAAGCCTGTACGGTCCTGGCAATCTTAGATAGTGACCTATACATCGAGATAAGGACTTCTGATCACTGTGATTACTGTGTGAAATTTGTAGCAAAGAACATCAGTCGGAACGGCAGTGAACGCATTACACTCAGCTGTGATGCAGACGGAACTCGGTGTGCAAAAAGGCTATCCTGGCGAGTAGCAGAAGCCTGTTCAGGCCTACGCTGGCGACTCTTTCGTTCGTTTGCTATTACTCATTGTCTCGGATGATGACAAATACGCACGTGCAGCAGCAGCAAAAAACTTGACTGCGAAAGATCTCAGCGAATGTCGATTGTCAATTACCTGCGCATTGCATGCTCCTGTACCGCACTGCATAGTTCTAATTAGCTAATCGTGGCCGCGTGAGTGATCGATCGCGCTTGGCACGGCGGTTGACAAGCCTCATCTTGTAGCCTCTTGCGGGCTGTTGTCAGCGAGTGTTGCTGTCTATGACCAAAATGCGCCGAAATCAGTGACCTGCGAGCCAGTAGCGGGCCTGTGTTGTGTTGAGCTGGTCCAGTCCAGCAAGCCTGTAGTCGCTATGATGGTATGCATATGACAAACGTAGTGAAGGGAATAGGCAGAGGTGCAAGGCAGATGGTTAGATTTCCAGGCCCATTTTCCAAGAAGGGCAAAAAGAAACGAGCTCGGGCTAACGAGCAGCAAGATACTCCCCGCAGCGGATACTCTTCGGCAGAGGAAGCAACAGATTTTTACAGTGACTTGGAAGAGGCAAGAAGTCCAGCCCTGCATACATGCAGCTGCTCCCTGATTTGCTCATGCCTACCACCCTGACCGTTTTGCGACACTGTAAATGAACATTTCCGTCTAGCTCAACAACAGATTTATCCAAAATGGGCCTGCAGGAATCACGGTCCCCTGCCAGAGCACCTCCACCTGGGTTGGCACAAGCCAGCTTGTTGGACAATGCTCAATCAGATGCTTCAGAAAAAGCTTCTCTTGCTGCAGCTGGTACATACAGTTCACTTCTTCAGCCTGTACTTGAGTGTAGTCTGATGGCAAACCAAGGTGCTGACCCAGTTGCTTCTACCTGTAAATCGCCTCTGCGGTGCAGACAATGTCTCAGAGATCAGTTACGACCCCAACCGATATCCCTCTGGCAGTCAGAACCTGAACTGGGATGACTCAACAACCTTTCGGCATGTGAACGGAGTTACCGTATACGAGCAGCAGGAGCCAGATAGCAAGCAATCCACATATATGGTGTCTGCATCTGTTCATGCCTCACCAGAGGATTGCCTCAAGGTCTGGACAAACAACTCGCCAACATCATGCTCCCTCCTGCACAGAATGCCTGCCCATATATGCAGAGTGTGCAGGCAGACAATGCAAGCTCCTGGTCCATGGGCTCCACAAAGAACTGCTGATGGCAAGCTACATCTCTTGGCAGTGTCTGTTCCCTGGTGGCAGTGTAACGCATGGAGGTCCAGCTCAGCAACCACTTGCTTCTCTACCGCTGACTGGCATACAATGTGACCTACAGGCTGTGCTCGCCATCACTGGAGGAAGTGCATCTGACCCAATGCTGTTTCAGTCAGTCATGATTGAGCAGCTGGCTGATCAAAGTCGTGTGTTGAAGGTATCTTTGCTTACCTGTGCAGCCGCACCTCAGTCTTGCTGTGCTTCTATGCTTTGCTCTGCGTCATTGCTCGGAGCTGTGTGTCATATTGTTGCAGGGATTGGCAGGCTGTCCCTCAATTTTCTGTATTAGACATCCACCCTCAAGTCTGTAGGCAATGCTTTCATTTATGATTGGGATTCTTGACGCCCTGCATGCCGAGCTATTGGGCCGTGATGTCTAACTTGACAAAACAATTGCTGTCTTTGCCAAGCTGGGGACACGCCATGGGAGCAAAAGTGAATGACAATGCTCCCGCCTTATCTGCTGCTCCATACACTGAGCAAGCCACAGCCCACTCACAGGTGACTGCTGTGTGTCCAGGCTAAATTCCAGCCTCGCAGCTGGATCTCAGTCCTGGCGGCACCCAGGGAGACTGTAGTGGAGCAGCTGTGGCGGCAGGATGAGAATGGGGTGTACCTGGTCATGGTCCACAGCATGGACCACCCAGCTGTGCCGGTCAATGATGTCCCATGGTACCATTGGTTCTCCCCAGTCAGAGCTCAGGTGCCCTCCTGCTCCCCTTGTGCTGCCTAGCCAAACAGCAAAGCAAGCCCCAGCGTGTCATGTGGTTCATTGTGAGAAGCTCACATGAGGCTGAAGCTACTCTTCTGTTGTGAGCATAGCTGTCATTCAGATCATTATGGCGTGACGATATTTGGTCTGCCTCCGATGCCTTGATGGTCCAAAGCTGTCTAAAGCCAAGCTGTTGCATTCTTTGGATGCATCTCCTGGTCTACAACAGCAGTTTGTGCTTAAACAGCTTTTGACAATCAAGTTGTCAACATAAAGATTCTGCCTGCCACTGTCACCAGCGCTGCCGCTGTCATACTTGGCTTCTTGAACACTTCTGCTGCTTAGATCTTGCCAGTTCAGCCTAAGCTTTGTCATGATCACCAGAGCATATGTGAGTTGCTGGTGCCGGTCACATTTTAAAATAGATGTTGTCATTGAGCAGCCATTTAGCAGCCACAGTGCCCACTCCAGCCGGCGCCTCACCATCACCTGGTAGTTCTGCTGTTCAAGCTGCACTCACAGGAGTGACTCAGCATTGCCATCCTTATCGCCATCGTGAGCATGATGTAGCCGGCCGCATGTGGTTTTCAGGTAATCTCTGCTGGCTGGACACTGTCCCCCTTACAGCCAGAGTACCTAAATGGGCGAGCCTCACACCAGTGTCTGGTCACTCTGGTGCTGAAGCTGGACCTGGGCGGCTGGCTGAGCAGCAGCAGCGGCAGCTTCATGGGCAGCCTGCTGGAGCCCCTGATGAACACCTCTCTGGGCAGGACCGTGCATAATGCCTTCCTGCAGCCCCTCATGATGTCAGTCATCAGTCTCAGGGACACGGTATGTCAGCATCACTGCATGATCCCGGTGTGAAGCTTGCCTGCTTGCATGCAAGCGGGCCCTGTTTTCATGCTTTGTGCTGCTGCACAGCGCACAAAAGCTTGACACTGAATCTCGTTTTGCAATGGTTCAGCAATCCTGTATATCTCGATCAACACTGTAAGCACTCTCTTGTTCAAGCAAACCACATCCTTTTCCGCGTAGAGAAGATGCAGAAGTGGCTGTATGAAAAACATGACATGAAATGAAATGCGCTGTCTGGAGCCAAGTGCTGCATCTCAATCAAGCAATCTGCATCTGTGCATCTATGCAATGTAAAACTGTGCTAGACAGAATCTCACAGCTGGGCGTGGCTGAAAACAAGTCATGTATCATGGCACTTGCTTTGCTCATCAGTGTGTGCAAGCAGAGGTAAGACTTGTGAGGGAAGATAACTACCTTTGCTGAGTTCAGCCCTACAGGCCCAGCAACAGCCTGTCTTTGTACCAAACATGCCGCCACGCAGCGCATCATGATGCACTCTACTACCCATGCTATGCAGCTCCATGCAATGTAGCATGTACGCAAGGCAATAGTGATGCGCTATCCATGCATACAGGTTGAGCAGTCGCGCTTCTTGGTGCCCCCATTCACGTTGGGGGATTCGGTGTTTGTGGGTGAGAGCCGCAAGCAGCAGCAGCAGCAGGTAGATGAGCCTGTTCAGCAAGGCGGCACCCGGTCCATGCTTGCACACCTCAGGTACTGCTCTCCTACCTCAAGTAGATAGACAGGCTGGTTTATAAACTGCAGTAAGTAAAACCGCGTGCCTGCTTGTGTGATGATTCTCGGCAGGATCTTGTCGGACAGAAGCAGGCAAAAGACAGTCTGACTGCAACAGCAGGAAGTCTGATAACTTTGCCACAAAGCTGAGCCCAGATCTTGTCCTTGTACAGCCACCAATGCCGCAATCACATGATGGTGGTACAACGCATTGTGCAAATGCAATTCCGCAGATCTCTTTGTTGCAGCTGGCTAACTTACGTCCACCTCCATATCCTGTATGCCATCTTTGTTTGATGAGCATGGTCAGTGTTGTGACAGAGCATGCTTGATCAAGCAATCCGGCACGCATCTTGCATGGACCATCTGAACCAGAGTGGGGTGCAGGTCTAGCAAGAAAAGGTCTGATCATCAGCAGAGGAGCTACACGCTAGACACCAAGTTCTGGCGGGACCCTGGGGTGGCCAACTTCAAGGTCAGGGGGGCTAACTACCTCAAGGTATGGCTACTCTCATGCATCATTGCCGATCCTGTCACTGCAATTACAAGGCATGCTGCTGACAACAGCCTGGGATTCCATACTACCTATTCTTGTTGTGGATGCTAACCTAGGCCTTGAAGACGAGTAAGTCGTGTTACTCACTGCAAGCCCTCTGTAAGCATGGCAAACAGGCTCCCCAAGCTGCCTGTTTGCCATGCTTAGATAAGCTAGCTGGTCTTTTTGATCCTAATTTGGTATCAAGCTAGCTTATCTGACAACGCTTGAACAGTTTCTGCAATCACATCAGGGGATGTGTCACATCATACGCAATGGCTGAGGGCAGCCTGTGAGATTGCTTGAGGTTGAAGTCACGGCAATGTTTGAAGAGAGCACAAGAGCTCAGTCCCAAGACACTGGCTGCTCAGTCCCAAGACACTGGCTGGTATGCAGGACTCCAAGAAGATCAAGTCAGAGGAGCCTTACTTTGAGTTGCTCACCACGGAGCTGTGTGCGACAGAAGACAGAGTGTTCAATGTGTCGCGCTTCCTGCCCTCCATCAGGTTTGTTTGACCCTGGTGATGCAAAGATGTGATGCATCAGCATGCATACATGGCTGCATCTAGATATGATGGCATGGAGTTCTGATTCGCTCTACACCCCGACACGGTGGCATGGAGTGCTGGTTTGCTCTACACCCCGGTAGCCATTTTTGTGTGTCATCAATGCAGCAGCCTCAAAGTCATTGAGCAGTGTTTGACTGTCTCTTGATTGATCTCAGACATTTGCATCTGGAGTTAATTACAACGAGTGTCCTATAAGAGCTTGCAGTGAGGCGTGTCAACGTAGCTGTTGGTCTGCGGCAAGTCATATTGCAGATGTATAGACAATATTTTCGCAACGAGCTCTTGTCAATGCTGTGTTGCAACACTTGTTTGTACTCATTGTATCTGCTGCTAGATGTGGTGGCCTGGTAGGTCCAAATGTGCAATCTGAGCTTTGTGTATGGGCAATAACAGCGCCTGCATCCTGATCATCTTGTGCAGTCCCTTATTGGCTGCACATGCTGATACACTTGTGCCCACAGCGTCTTAATGATTGGACAAAAAGAAAGTTCAGAACAACAAAAAAGGCACAAAAACCAACAAGTTTAATGAAAATTAATTCTAGATGACATAAAATCAGAACAATATTGGGCTGTGACTTTGAGCAAGCGTTGGAGTGTGCTGTACAGGGACTGCAAGGCGCCCTTCGTGTTTGCGTTGAATGTCATCTTCTCCAAGCAGCCCAGGTTGGGGCTGGTCATGGCCTGGGCCTCCAGCCTGGACCCTTACCACAATGACAAACCCTGGGACGACATGACTCCCCATGAAAGATGCCTGCAAGAGTGAGTCCACTCTTCCGTAGTATGATATGGTAGTACCATAGTAGTGTATAGTATGATGTGACACCAATAGAGAGCATGACAAGAGCAGAAACATTAAAGTGTCAGCAGGGGTGGGGGTTGTTGCTGTTCTGCTGATTACACAAAAGGCAGTGCCGTCTTGTAGCTTAAGCAGATGCGTAGCCCAAACCTGACAGTACCGGATATGAGGTTGAGGCCTTTTGCAAAAGCTGTGTAAGCCTGCTCAGGTTTACATGTTCATTTGCAGCAGGAGTGCAGACTTTCTGTACATTGTGCTACATTGGCGTGACATCACGCAGGATTGCTGGACTGTATGTGACGCACAATTTGGTGCTGTCAAATGTTGGCTGACTCTGCTTGTCTTCTCAGTGGATGTGGAGGATCTGTAATAGGTCCGCAGGCCTCACCAAGCATCAAGCATGCAACAGCAGCATGCATGTATGCTGATGCACATGTCTGCTTATGCCTATCTGACTGCCTCAGGTTTGTGGAAGGTGACCCAGCGGACCCAGCAGCCAACCGCAAGAGGGACAACATGTTGAAGCTGATTCCCAGTGTGCCCCAGGGCAGCTGGATCATCAAACAGGCCGTCGGCAGCACGCCAGTCCTTCTTGGCAACAAAATCCACACCACCTACTACAGGTTTGTGTACAGACCTGTGTTTTTGGTCGTTTGTTGGCTGAAGAAGCACAGCGTGGTACTGTGGCTGCTACTGGCTTGTATACCTCTACCGGGGTATATTCTTTACTTATGAGTGTGTGAATAGTTAATTTGTGTTGTTGTGAGGCCTGCAGGCTTGTTAGTAGTTAGCTAGGGATTGACAGTCTGGGAGACTTTATGCAGCTTGGGAAGTAGCATCTTTGCATGTTTGCTTAAGTGCGGTAATGACTTGCATGGGCCCTGAAGATCAGGCACCAAGCTGTCCAGCTGCGTTCTGCTTGATCCCCATATAGAGGCTTGCCAACGACAGCTTGCTTCCTGCCTTCACCAAGGCTGTTGACACGCTGTTTTCAGGCCAGCAAGCAAGACTCCATCCTCAACTGCGTCGCAAGATCCCATTGCTGTTTCTTGCCCAGCACACATGTTCCCTGCATTGCACAAAGATCAAGTTACGCTTCAGTGCATGTACAGCAGCAAAATGCAGTCAAATCCTGGCTGTTGCAACCAGAATGCCCAACTACGACATGGGTGTGTAGGGGACCTCGGTGGTTGGAGGCCGACGTTGACATGGACTCTTCTGGGGTGGCCAACCATGTGGTGGCCCTGGTCAAGGGTGTCACCACTTCTCAGACCATTGACATGGCTGTTGTTCTACAGGTCTGCTTCTTCACGCCTCCCCTCTGATTTGATTACTCTGTTGCACTGTAGACTGCTTCTGTCCTGCAGTCTTGCTGTCCACCCACACACACACGCACGCACGCACGCACGCACGCACGCACGCACGCACGCACGCACGCCACTTTCTTTGTCATTCCTGCCTTCCTTGCTCATCTTCTACTTAGTGAAATGTTGCAGCAGCCAACCTGTTCCAGAAACAATGGCTGTTCACACTGAGTGTAATGTTGCTGTGCAGTGTCATGCACACAAAACAGCCCCAATCTGCTTGCATCATTTCATGCCATGTGCTTGTTGTAAAACATGTATGCGATTGGGGACAAGCATGGCATTATGCATGCTCACACGTACCCTGCGGACTCTACCCTACTCTACTCTCCTCTACTCAACTCTACTCTACTCAACTCAATTCTACTCTACTCTACTCTACTCTACTCTACTCTACTGTAATTGCAGGGTTCAAGGCCTGACTTGTTGCCAGAGCGCTTGTTGGGCTCAGTTCGCTTCTCCCGTCTGGATCTCAAGACTGCCATCCCCCTCAACCCCAATGACTACCCAGATGACCTGCTAGACCCCTCCCCACCCCCAAGCCCTCACCCTCACATGAGTGGCCTGAGCAATGGCGGTATTGAGCATAGCCAGAGCCTGCAGAGCGTCCACAGCTTGCACAGTGCATCAGGCAGTGGCAGCACTTCTGGACTGGACAGCGCATACCCAGATGGTCTCAGGTATGCACATACGTACGCACACTTTCGTGCACGGGCTCATGAATCTCCAAGGCATCTGCACCAACATGGTGCTGCATGTCTAACTTGTTCCTTGACATTGCCGTGGAAGCAGCGGTGCTGTCGTAGGTTATGAGGTCCTTGGTGAACTGGCATTCAGCAGAAGGTGTTTGATGACAGCAATGCAGCTAGGTATTTACAATCATGTGTCCTCTGGTCTGCAGGCAAGCCTCGGGATCCAACAAAGGGCAGCCAGATGTGCCCAGCATGCCTCAAACCCGCCTCAGTAGCTCTTATGACAGGAACGTGGCAGGGCCTAGCCACCCAGGGCCACCGAGCTCCACCCCTTCTACCTCTGAACGCCCTTGGCCCACTCAGCAGATGCACGGAAGCGCATTTGGTCACAACTCGCCAGGTCTGAGCACTGTCCCAGAGGCACAGCCACCTGCGCAGCAGCAAGCTATCTTGCAAGCCAGCTCACTTCAGCCACAGAGATCTTTGCAGCTGTCTGGTGTGAGTAATATCAAGCAGAGGATGACTCGTGCGCAGAGTGGGCAAGACCCAAACATGGCGGCGGAAAGGGTGAGGTGGTCAGACAGACCGGTCATGAGCGGCCACTTTTAGCTGTAGTGAAGTGGAAGTTGCTATCTCGACCCTGCTGTCAGAGTAGGCAGGGCTAAGTGTTGACTGCCAGGACTGCAGGCTTCACAGATGTACAGGGGCAGATTTTTGCCAGCAATTTGTCGGTAGAATTGTGGTGCAAAGCTTAAGTTGCTGAAGGTGAGGTGAATAGGCAGAGAATTGACTTGGACATTAAACTTCCTGTGTATGTCTAAAGCATCAGATGCATGGCTGCAACGTGTCTGAAATGAATGTGGTCTGTCAGACAAGTTTTATCACCCTTAGCTGAATATCACTGTGTGGTTAGGTCATGATGATGACCTCGTATCAATCTATTAGCGGAGATACATTATTGACAGCAGGTCAGCTGATTTCGTTGCCTTGATGCTTCAGATTTTGCATTGCATGCTTTTGCCAATGTACCAACACTTCAGCACTGCAACAGGGCAGGTAGTACTATCATGGTGTTCCAGTTCATTGAACGGCAACTGGGTGGGACTGAGTAAAATTGAAACGATCGTTCACCAAAGGCACACACAAGCAGAGACACCTTGTGGCATGCCTTGTGCTGAAAACAGTGGTGCTCATTGAGTCAGCCTGCTGTTTGAGTGCTGTACCTTTCACAACAACATGGCTGCACCCAATCAGATGCAGTGTTGAATTGCACAGCAAGCTGGCCAGAAAAGATCCAGATTCACAGCATGCATGCAGACCTAAGCCAGCTGAGCCAAGTTCATTGCAAGCTCAGCTGCACTAATTCTGTGCTGCTATTACACCACGAATTTCTGAGTGGTCATGACCATTTTGACAATTCGCCAAGGTAGATTTGCTTGTCACTAGATGCTGAAGCAACTATGGGCTCCTTAGGATGGAATACAGCATCATTGACAGAGCCAAGATGGCCAGGCAGTTTGTACTCTATCTGTCGGGAACTTGCATTCCAAATATATACCATCCTATCAGCACTACCAGCTGTGACCTGCAATCAAAACAGACATTTTAGACTAACTAGGTTGCAACTAGTTTACAAATTCTCTGCATGTCTGCCGGTGTGAAATGAGCACCTTTGCAGATATTGTTGTCAGAATGGATTGTACAAGGTATAGCCAGCCTTGCACAAAAGTGGCAGCGTACCTTTGAGCCGTCTGATGACCAACTGCATCTCAGCAGATTTCTTTCGTAGTTGTGCTGATGGCCTGTGAAGATCTTCTCGCATCGATTGGCAGGAGCATACGGTCGCATGTCCCACACCCGCAGCGAGTTATCCACAGCATTACTCAGCAAATGAGTGCCATCTGGATTCAATGAAAGGCCTGTGATGCTGTCTGTGTGCCCAGTGAGGCTCATGGACTGCTCCCCTTTCCGTAAATCCCAGACAGTGATGTTGTTGTCCAGACCTCCAGAATAGACCTGCAGGACAGCATCAGCTTGAACGGTTGACTGCAGGATACTGGCACTCTGACCAGGGGGCATCCGCTGACAGTCGTGCCGAGAATGCGTGGAAGTCCAAATTGATGCTTGAAATTGCTTACAAGGGAGCATGCGGCATGCATCACTCACCTCGTGCATGTGCTGAGGTGACTTTGAAGTCACAAATGCAAGGCAGTTGGGCTGATGAACATGCAGCACAACAATGGCTACCACAGCGTACCTGATCACCAGCATCACCAAACGCTACAGCCAGGACCTGATACTTCCCTGTGAAGGTCTGTACAGACCGCTTGACCCGCATGTCCCACACCTGAATGCATTGTTGAGTTTGGTGGCCATGTTGCTCAGGTACTGCATGCAAAAGCAACTCCTTTAGCACTTTCTGACACTGCAGTTTGTATGATACCTTGACATTCCCATCGTCTGAGCCACTGCACAGCAATGGCGGTCCACGCCGCAGCGGACTGCAGCTGTTAACAAAATTGTCATGCTCTGTCATCTTCTTTGTTTGTTGCCCGGTGGATGTGTCCCAAACGCGCACTGTCTTGTCTGGAGACGCTGACAAGAGCTTCTCACCATCGTTTGTCCAGTGTACATCGAGTACAGCGTTTTTGTGGCCTGCATGCAGCGTGTTGCTGGGCTTGTGCAGACAAATGTCCATGGATTTAACCGAGTGCTGTGTCTGTGTCTGAGAGACTACAGACTGAGCAGATTTTCACCTTTCAGCACCATGTAGTTATCACATTCCCCATGCACATTCCACAGGTAAAGGTGCTTGTCATGAGAGCAGGATGCTAGTACACTGCCATCTGGGCTGAACTTGACGCCAAATACCTCGCCAGCATGTCCTGTCAGTAGCATGATGGGTGCTAGCAGACTTGACGTCCGTCTGGGAACCTGGGCAACAACACTAGCTTCCTTCGTTGTTATCTGAGAAGAAACACAACACCAAGAGATGCAGCACGGCTTCTAAACACTCACCCCAGGTTGTTGCTGTGCTGTAGAAACAGCTGATTCCGTCTTTTGCTTCTTCAACACAATGCTGCTTTCTTCTGTCGGGTCGTCCGGCAGAGGTCGCTTAGGTCCCTCGGTAGCCATACGGATTGATCACTGGCCAACAAAGCGTTGTGGCACGATTCCAACGGTAATCACAAACGTGTTGACGTGCTTTCTGCTAGTTTTGGGCAGTCCGAGCGTTGTTAGCTTTGTCTGACTTGGCGAGCGCACCTAGGACCAATGCGCACAGTGGTCAACACAGCATTCCTCACAACCTAACTAGGGTTCGACAGCACTAGTGTGCTGTGTGTCAAGGACACTGTCTCCAGTCAGTCGTGCATGCATGGAATCGGCGGCACAGACGATGCCACCTCGGGCTCTCTACACCTGAATTAAATGAGTGTCAACGACCATCTTTGTCATGACAATAATAGCGTCCACCATTTGACCAGCTACCTACTCAGTATACACCCCTCCTAATTAAGCATAGACTTATGAGTTAGCAGAGCTAGTGTTAGCACACCCAGCCAGGAAAGTCAACCTTGGTCGCATCGTGAAACAGCTGACTGGGAGGCGCTGAGTAGAATGCAACAGGTACTGACTTGAGTCGCTTCTCTGTTTCCAGCATCAAATATTCACTGTAGGATGACCTGAGTAGTGCACCAACATCCACTTCTGCTGTCCTCTTCCTGTCACCCAAGTCTTTATCTAGTATAGACACATAGTTTGCAACCTGCAAGATGGATTTGGATTTAGACACAGTGTCTGTGCACATTTACTGCAGTATGAAATGACGTGCTGCCTGATGTTTGACTGCTCAAACACGACGCAAGCGTATCACTGCCTTACAAAGCTGTTGCCAGGCATGTTGAAACCCTCCCACATAAAACTTGCCGCCTGTGTGCACAAGCATGGCCTGGCATCATAGAGGTGCAAGCATGCATGCCACATACAGCAAAGGAAAGGTGCAGGCATGCATATAACTTACAGCGTGATAGTAATGATGTCTGAGGCTTTCCAGCTCCCACAGTGAGCTCTCAATGGCTCTACATTTGGCAGGATCAGCCTCATGTTCGTCAAACACATCCTGCCCAACACTGCCTATGACACCAGCAGACCCAACTCCACTCATTGTTGCCTCCTGTGTTTGCACTCTAGCTTCATCAGCAGCTGCTCCATCAGCTGCCAGTGAGTCAGAGCTGCTGTCTTCATCTGCTTGACTGCTGCTTGCGCCTGAAGAGGTGTCATCACCTTTGACGTGGCCCTTGGAGTGCCCGTTTGTGAGACTGTGAGGAAGGCTGGTTTGTGTGGCAGCAGCTGCCATTTTTGCTGCAGGGGTGATAGCAGCGTTCTGGCTGGTTGCCCCTGGCGCAGCAGCATCAGGGCTGGGTGAAGCGGAAGACAGGGGTTTGTTGAGCAGCACACTGCAGCTGGGGTGGCGTCTGACGAGGTTGTGGATGAATGCTATGGCTATGATTGCACCTGCAGCGCAACAGCAAGGGCGTCAGCAATGCATGCAAGCTTGTCCCAGGAACATTGCTGTTTGGCACCACTGTGCATGCAGTCCTCCCATCTTTTGACTCTACAGACATGAGATCTAGATGCATGCACGGCTGCTGACCACTGTATGCTTGTGATGGAGAGAACTCAACTGCTGTTGTTAGCAAAAGAGCACTTCAGGGCCAGTCAACACAACCAGGGCTAGTCAACAAACCCAGGGCTAGTCAATACGCCCATGGCTACTGTACACATTCTGGGCTAGTCAACACCCCCAGGGCTAGTCAATGCGCCAGGGGCTATTCAATACCTGCAGGGCTAGTCAACATACCCAGAGCTAGTCAACACACCCAGGGCTAGTCGACACACCCAGGACAGCATGCAGTAGTGAGAGGCAGCAAGCGGTGTACCTGCCGGTGGTGCTGTCAGGGCCAGCCGCGCAAACTTTTTGACGAATGCAGCAGCTGTGTAGGCAGGCACCATGCCAGAGGATAGGAAGATGTCTGCCAGCTGCAGGAACTGAGCTCTGTACTTGGCTCTGAACACCGGCGCCTACACACAATGTCAATGTTACGTCACAGTCACTGCCAGGATTTCAGCTGTGATGTTCTGGCTGAAACGAATGTGCAACAGGCCTGCAGAACGGCTCTTGACAAATTGCAAGGTGCTGCTCTGAGCATCCTGTTTTGGCAACTGAAGGCATCTGTGATCATGTCCTGTTTGAGCAAAGCTGTGTAAGCCAAGACCTGCTTAACTATGATGCAGCCAACGACATACCATAAAAGGAATTTTCATGTTTATTTGACAAGGAACACAGAGACTGTCAAGGCCAAGCAGCAGGTTGTTGTGCAGGTGGCAGCAATGTTTCCAGACCCTGACAGGTCACAAGAACCAGACCTTGATCAGTTACAACATGGGCCAAAAACAGGAAGATGCATACCTGAAGCAGGGCATACAATCTGCTATAGAAGTTGGGGTACTCCAGGCCATGCTTAGTGACCAAGGTGAAGATTCCATTGAGGGCCAGCATGCCCACCAGCCCCCCTTCATCCAGGCACTGGGTCAAGAAGTCTGACAGCAGCAAGGGGTTGGGGATGTGAGGCATGACTGTGCTGTGCAGCTGCACCAGCACCTTCTTCAGCAGGTCCGAGGGCAGCGGCAACGTCAGGAGCCCTAGCCAAGCCTCACTGCACAAGATGCTACACACTGGAGGACTCTCGTGTCCGCTGGTGCTAGCTTAAATAGCAAGGCACACCAAGTGGGACGTAGCTGATCAGCAACATGGCATGAAGCAGGTACCTCCTGCTGAATGCAGGCCTCACAAACACTCACGTTCAGTTGGACAAAACCCACTAGGGTTGACTGGAACCGACTGCAAGCTGCTGCTCAACATTGCATTGCATCTGGTCTGCAGACCCAACATGGCTTGATAGCAAATCTGGTGCAACAACGCTTTCCTGCAAAGGTTGGCAAAAGCAGAGCAGGCATCTGACTTCGCCTGTCAGCAATGCATGACACATGCACATGCATGCACACAGACAGCCACAGATCCGGGCATGCTTGCCTGAAGGCCCTCTTGTAGGCTGCTGGATTGGCCCACTGGACTGCACCCAGCAAAGGAGTTGACTCAGCTGTCATTGCCTTCTCTCGTTTCCTCTTGCGGCGCTGCTGAGACCCCTCCTTTGGCGCTGGGGCTGCCTCCACCACCCCTGCCTATACACACAAAGACTGCATGTCAAGATACAATGCAAGCGCATGGCAGTAAGGCATGCCCAACTGGCAGGCAGAACGCAGATTGAGCAGACAACGGTGGCCCATGGCTAGTTTCATGCATCAGACAACAGGTGTCCTCAGTGAGAAATTGCGGTGAGCAGAATGCTACCCATCAACTAGCCCCTTCATGCCTTGTCATAGCAGCAGCAACATGCAGCTATGTCAGAGACACTCCAAGCATCTCACGCCTCGCTTGCAACACAAGCACTGTTCTGACTGCAAGCTGAGCTGCATGGCCCAAAATTGAAGTGACCACCCAAGCAGTCAGTGCAGACAGCACAACAACCCGCACTGACCACAGTAGAAGACAGGATGTATACAAAACTTGCCTCTATGGCTCCACACCAAGACTGCACCTCTTGATTTTCAGTCCCCGCTGACAGAGTGGGTGAGACGGCTGCCAGAATTTGAAACAGTCTGCGCCCTGACTGCTCCCTGGTCGACAGAGCTACACCACAACAAGGCCACAGTAAGAAGAGAACTCAATGCAGAGGGTCCTCCATTCCAAAACTCTCTTACTCAAGATGCAAACAACCATTCAGGACGGTCACGGCAGCTTTTCCTTTGGTCAACATAGTCATACCTAGAGAAAGACATTGCTGGCAACATTGGTGGCAGCAGATTTCAGGCACAAGCACTCTGTCACCATATTTAGATGTCGAGGTGGATTGCAGGTAGTTAGGCTGTGCACAGTGATCGTGAGAGCACGCCCAGCACAAATACACATCAGCAGTTACTGACAGTACTCTTGCCATTGTTTGCTGAGCACCAAAACAAGAGCTCAAAACTGCAGAGTCACGGGTGCTGTTCTGGCCTTGGCTTAGACTGAAGAGCCAGTGATTGGCAGCGTACTGACTGAGCCAGCATATACAGCGTTATGCAGGTAAGCAATACCTGAGGGCCTCAGGCTGTCCTCACTCATCTTGTGAATGGCTCGTAGTGTGTAGAACCTGTGTCACAGTGAGGTATCAAATACACTGAAGCCATGGCAAAGTGTGCTCGGCAGTTGGGTACGGTATAAGGCAGTTGGGTACGGTGTACGGCAGTTGATGCTGAAAGGCTGTACCAGATTAGGCATGCCATAATGTGGACGGCTGGACCAGAATGTGGTTCCTGGGTAAGGCGACAAGGACAAGCTATTGCAGCATGATCACACAGACAGCTGAGGGTGTGTGAAGCGTAGTATGGCCTCACCTGACATCGGCATATGACGTGTACTTGCTGAGCAGTAGCTGCAATGTCTCTTCGTCTACTGTTTGGCTTTGCAGCAGAACTGTAAGTGCCTTGCTGAACAGGGCCTTGTCAAACACCCCTACTTGCTGCCCTCGCACCAGGTCCATGATGGCATTGAGTGCAGAGACCTGAGCAACAAGTTATGCTTGCATTGCAGAACACTCATGGCTGCTAAGCTGCAGTTGTGCATGTTATGAAGATTTGGTGAAGTCTTTTTGCATTATACATGCCAGAGAAACGCACCAGCAAAGCTGCAGAAGTATCAGCAGGAGCAAAGCGCTGCAGAGATTCTGTGCAGCACTTGGGTGCAAAACCTCAGAGAATTATGCGGGGACTCAAGACCTTGGTCGTCTGTTTCAAAAGACAATGCACTGCTACACAGCTTTGAGTAGGAAAGCAAACCTGCAGGTTGTTGTTTGGCGCCTGCAGCAGCCCTTCAAGTGCATGGCAAAACCTGTCATACTTCTGCTTCAGCCATGCATGCAGCTTGTTCTCAGGAGACAAAGCAGTGCCTGTGGGGTTCTGCGTGTGTGCAACAATGCTTGTCAGCTGCAGCAGCTGCTGCATAAAGCTACTAGCAGACAGGCCAGCGACATTGCTGTACCACCCTGGTTGTTGAAAGGACATGTTTGTCCTGGCCACAAACTGCAGTACATTATGCAAGCCTGGAATGTGCAAGCGAAAACAGGATCATGCCTGCGCGAAAGTGCTGCCGCGCTCAAAAGAAGCCAGAAAGAAGAGCTTTAAACACTGCAGGGCACATTTGCAGGAGCCCTGCAAGCATTGACGCCCAGTCAGATGACCTGCGTGTCTCGCACCAGCGCTTGCAAGTGTAGTTGTAATAGCTTTGAGCGCACACACCTCGTCGCCTGTAGCACCAACACTGGCAAGCAACTTCGGAATATTGTTGACGCGTTTAACGGGCTCTCGCAACAGCTCTTCTCCCAGGCGCTTGGCCTCCGAGGCTTTCATTCTGGGTCCGCTCCCCGCCCAATGTAATGCAAAGCTGTGTGAGGCACGTCCAGCGTTGACGGCAGACTCATGAACGTCGTTTCATCTTCAAAGCTACATTATCTATGAGCCGATTCAACCCGGATGACTGATGAGCTTTGACTAATCCTTCTGAGAAATGTGAGGTCAGCTCGTCATCTCGTCATTCAAGTCGACAGACCATGGCAAAGACATCGCCGAGAACGATGATCGCGAGGCCTCAGGAGAAATTGCTGAGCCATGACCGGTTCAGCCCTGTTTACGGACAACCGGAGCTCCAGCTCTCACCCGGTGGGCTATTCTATTGCACTCACAGCTGCAGGCTTGACCACGCTTTGGCTGACCCGTCTGACCTGGAGCTACTGGGTGGATTGCGCGCTTGCCGCATTATTGGGTCTGCCCAACCGCCAGAAGGATAACATTTTCCTCAAAGGCGTTTACAAGCCAGTCGACGAGGAAGTCAACGTCCAAGGCTTACAGATTATAGGACAAGTACCGCTCAGTTTGAACGGCGTCTTCTGTCGTGTTGGTCCCAACCCCTACTTCAAGCCGATAGGCGACTATCATATGTGAGTCGTCCTCTCGCTGTCGTGTCCTGAAGCTCACGTACAAACAGGAAAAATATATATATACGAACACAACCAGTCACAGGTGCAAATTGTCTCTTCACAGAGTTGCAACATCATGCATGTTTACACACTTTGCATGCAGTTTTGATGGTGATGGCATGATCTTCGCTTGTCGGATCAACAATGGAGCAGTCAACTTCAGCAACAGCTATGTTGACACAAACAGACTCAGGCAAGAGAAGGCTGCTGGACACCCCCTTGGTCTCAAGGTAGCAATCGCTTTAGAGCGCCATGTCTTAAGTAGCATGCAAATCACATGACTTGTCTCCACACAGTGTACTTGCCTTCTTGTAGATTACTGAAGCTTGTAGTCGCTGCCATCATCATCTTGTGTTTGTGTCATGTGTGCTGTTAGCATGAGGCACCACTTGTGACCTGTTGTCCAACTGCTGTGCTAAGTGAGATGCAAATGCTGCTAATGATTTCGCTGAGCTGGTGTGTCGTGTTCCTGTAGATTGGTGATCTACGGGGTTTGGGGGGCCTGCTGGAGCTGGCTTGGCATCAGCTTGAGATCAAGTTGGGGGTATACAATGTCAAGGTGAAACTGCAAAGCCATCTGCAATGTCCAAGCACCTTTCCTTTAGATCAAGGCACAGCAATCTAGTCGCTGGCAAGTTTTGCCAATCTGTTGCTGCGGTACAAGCTTGTTCACTGTGCATTGATCCCTTTTGATTGGTATGCAGGATGGCTTTATGACAGCAAACACAGCTCTGGTTTATCATGCCAACAAGCTGCTGGTGCTTCACGAGGGCGATTTGCCATACGCTGTACGTCGTGTCTCTCTTTTCAACTGCATGCAAGCTTTTGCCTCTTGCTATTCTACATTGCATTTGCATCTGTGTTGACCTTAGCAGCATCGTATGATGGCATGTGTCCTTCTGGCATGATAAGCTTGTCTTAAGACTCATCATTGCTGGCAGGTTGTACATTGTGGGGCATCTGTGAACAAGCGTGCATGCAATAGAGGGTGCTCATGGCAGTTTGCATGGCTCACAACCTGACGTCATTGCAATGCCTGGCAGGTGCGAGCATTGTGCAATGGTGTGATTGAGACCATGGGGCGTGTGAATTATGAGGGCAAGATCAACCCACCCCAAGATTGACCCACAAACCGGTGAGAGTAGCTTGTGTGTGCACCCCCTGCTAGGGCTTTGCTGCATGGCTGTTCAGCAGATGCGCGCTGCTCTTGTCAACATTCAATCTGGCATTGCCTGTGCATATTTTGCCTTTGTTGTTTCTGTCATGTGGTATGTACATAGTAATGTTGGCAAACCTTTACTGTTCAATTTTGCATGGTATAAGCTAACCCTTGTGCTGATTTCTGATTTACAGTTTTTGTGTACAGTATTTGTGATTGACAGCAAAGTACGATTGCTGCGTACTGTGATACTGATTTTGAAATGAACTGCAGGTGAATTGTTTTTCTTTGGGTACAATGTGAACAAACATCCACATGTGACATACAAGGTGGCAGACCCAGAGGGACATATTCAAAGCAGCGTGCCCATCACCATCCCACATGGAGTCATGATGCATGACTTTGCTATTACTAAGGATTACGCCATCTTCTTGGACTGCCCCTTAGTCTTCAAGCCTGATGTAAGACCCTCGCTGCTGTTCTGCTTTGTCCGCTTGTGTTATGTAACAATCATGGCACGGCTTCAATACTGAATGTCTGAGAGCTTATGTTACAGTCTGCATCTGAGTGCATCCAATAGTGAAGCAACTTTGAGGAGTTTGAGTTGAGGCATTCATGTCAAGAGGATGCTAAAGTGCAGATAGATTTTGGCACCCTGCTTTGTTGCAATGATTCATTTTGTTAGTCCGGAGCCATAGAAATAGTTATCCTATACTTTTCAGAGCCAAGGCCAAACATGTTTCAGGCACATTGCTGTGATGCTATGTTCACCTAGCTTACGTATCTTCACAGGAAATGGTCAAGAAGAGAACTCTACCTTTTGTGTATGATGACAGCCTGCCCACACGCTTTGGCATCCTGCCACGCTATGCTCAAAATGAAGACGCAATGCGCTGGTTTGAGGTGCCAGCTGTGATGATGTTCCATGTGGCGAATGCATGGCAGGAAGGCAATGAAGTCAAGCTCTTCTCCTGTTGCTTTGACCAGGTGAGGCTCTTGTGCCCCTTGCTCACATGTGTACACCCCACCGTCCTTGCCCACCCTCCCCCCCCCTCCTCATTGACCATTGTCCTCTCACCAATACAATCACCTATGCGCCGTGATCAGTGTGTATCTTTATGGTGCAGACACCTACCAATATGTCAGTCTGCTGCATTGTGCCATACGTGAAGTGGACTATGCAAAGCCACTACAACTTGTTCACTGCACGCCTGCATGCCTGTGAGAAAGGCGGTGGCATATCCCGCACCAGAGTGCGCGGATTGCCAGCTCCTGTGTGGCTGCAGTTCAGCTTGGATGTGACTGAAGCCAAGAACAAGGTCAAGGCCAACCGGGCAGCCAGTCAACAACGGCTGCGTGAGTTCACCTTCAACATAGACACTGGAGCTGTGTCACAGCGAGTCGTCAGCAACGTGTTTGGAGATTTCCCTTCCATTCCACGTCACCTTGCTGGTCAGTCCATCTCTTGCCTTCACTGCATCTGCCTTTGATTCTGCTTTGCGGCTTGTTGTGCGTTGTCCTTTTTTTGATCTCCTGGATTGTACATAAGGTTGTTGCCTGGGTGCATGCTTGCAAGGGAGCAGACCAGCAAAACGCTAAGGGAGGCCACTGTGTCCCTTCCCACCTTCAAGCACCCATGCACATTATTTCTGTATCTGTTGTCTCTCCATATCGAGCTCTTCTGTGCCCAGGTGTGCACACTTAACTTAATAAAATTTGGATGAGGTCCTGTAGCTGGACAATGCAATATGCGCTGCACTTACACAGTGCTTGAATTGTCATTTCTTTGCCTGGAGATTGCAGACAGGCTCTAGATTCACACTCATGATTGTTACGCTGCAACAGATCACATTCTTCTGGATGATGCAGGCAGGAAGACCAGGTACACATATCTGGCAATTATGGAGTGGCAAGGCGAGGAACCAGTCTTTGTGGGAGTGCACAAGGTTGACATGCAGTGTGAGGGTGAGGGCGAGGAGGCAGCAAATGCTGGCATGATTCTGTATGGCAGCAATGTGGTGGGTGGGGAAGCCTTCTTTGTGCCCAGCCATCAAGATCCTGCTGACTGTGATGGTAAGTAATTTGCTAACTTGTATGGTGTGTGCCTGATCTGGTAGATCAGGCCGAGCTTGCCTGCCATCATGATGTGTTGCTTGACCGCAAAGGAAGGTATGCTGCAAGTGACCCAAACTGAATGTCTAACAATGTCCATGTCCAGTTATCATTGTGTTTCATGCACTGATGTTAGGATTCAACATCCATGTCCAGATGAATGTAGCCAGCCTCAAGCGCAAATGCCAATGCTTTGGTACAGCTGCTATGAGATGGCTTAGTCTGTATAGCTTCAACGTGCTTACATGGAGGCACGCATGCAAACGGTAATGCGACAGGTTGTAATGATGCGCCTTGCAGGTGAGGACGATGGGCATTTGGTGACGTTTACTCAGAACACAAAAGATGGGGCATCTGAAATGAGAGTTTACAACGCCAAGACAATGAGCCAAGAGCCTGTGGCAAGAGTGCAGCTGCCTTTGAGATGTCCCTCTGGATTTCATTGCTACCACATGAGTGAAGAGCAGTTCCAGGCACAAGCAGGGATGTTGTGATGGCAGTCAGGAGCTTAATCGCCGTGTATTTGTATATATATGTTAGTGGCAGTCCACACTCGCTACTGCCTGTAACTGATAGACAAGCTAGCTATGGAGTTAAGTTTCAGGATCATTACAAGCAATCAGGACATTCGTATGAGTGAAGACCTGACCATTTAGTCTCCACTGATTCTTATGTCTGACACCCATGAGATTATTGAATGTGCATGTAAACAACAGATGGAACAGCCAACAGCCTTGACACTCTACACTACAAGCCAATGCTATGCATATGCCATATGGCATATGCGTGTGCAGGTTGATGGTACTTTGCAGGGCTGCAGTGCATTGGCACAAACCATTCATTGTGCAGGGACTACTGTGTCGAGGGAAGACCAGCAGGCTTGGTACCATTGATGCACATTACAACAATGTGCAGCATTGTGTATCTAGCAAGCTTGTCAGTCACCACTTTCATGTGCAACCTGGCACACATTCTGAACAGAGCCTTGAACAGCTATTTCTAATAAATCGCAACTACTAGCTTACCCTAAGATATGTGCAATAACTAAAATGACAATTAATGTAAGTGGCCAATTGGCAGCTACAAACAAGCACTGCAGCTAAACTACACTAAATCAGGCACACGCTGGGACCCTGGCTAACCACCTAGTTATACACTTGCAATAGCTCAACCATCTGGGCAATTTTATAGATGCGACATTTGCACAGTTGTAGAATGCGCCAGCTAGACGGCACACCCTGTAAAGACAAGATAACACACTCTTACGGTTGCCTTTGGACACCTGGTGGCATTCTGGCAGTAGACATGTTGCATCAACTTAGTACTGTATACTTAGGCCTAAAAGCCATTGGCTTGTGCTGTCTGCTTGGCCTGACCTTGAGCTTGCTTGCCCTGTGACACAGCCTGGTTCTTCAGATCTGCTGCCTTGCCCTGTGCCTGCTTGGACAAGTTGTTCGTGGTGCCCTGTGCATTCCTGGAGAAGTCATTGGCAGTGCCCTGTGCCTGCTTGGAGAAGTCATTGGCGGTACCCTGTGCCTGCTTGGAGAAGTCAGATGCCTTTGCCTTGGCCTCGTTGATTGCTGGTCCAGCGTTCTTCTTGACCCTATAGAAACTTCTGATGGGTCACAGGCAAGTCTGCTGCATTACAAAAAACAGAAAGGCTGGCTTAGCCACTCTCGTACCTGGACTTGACGTCATATGCACCGTCCGTAAAGTTGTCCGCAGCACCGTTGACGGCCTCTTTTGCCTCATTTTGCAACTTGGGATCCTTGACAACCCCAAGAATTGCTGCAAGTACACCGTAGGCGGCGCCTACCAGGTAGTACACCACTGAGGTTGCTGCATCAAAAACCTCGAATGTTGAGTTGATGACGGTCTTGGAAAACGCTTGCGATTGCTCTTTGGCCTGATTAGCCTTCTGCTGCATCTGTTGCTGAGACATTGCAATGTCGGATCTGCGAAGCGATGGTCACAGAAATAGCTATATGCTTTGCGATGCGTCCGGTAGGCTCACACCGTTCACTGAATTCGGCACCAGGGCTTTCCTGCCCTTTTGCCAACCCCACTCTTGGGCCCCAAGTGTCATCCCCAGAGTAACAGAAGCAATTCCTTGCCAGAATTGCAGAAGCAATTGTCGAAGCTGTTTCACGAATGCTACAACTATTAGCCTACAAGTCCTGCAGTTTGGCATGTCTTGGCAGAGCTATTCACAAGTTAGCTCGAGCCTGCATTGCACAACGGGTTGATCAACAATTGGGTGGCCAGATTACCTGCAAGCCTTGACCATTAGTAATGGTCCATTGCCTACGAGCCTTGAATCATCAGCAGCTGCAGCAAGTTGCTGGAATACCAACCTGTTTATCCAAAAATGATACATCACTGCAGCAGGAGCTGCACATCACAAAGGCGCATGTGGGACTTACACGACATCCCATTTCGTGTCCCATTTAGGGGAGAAAGCATGGAGTGGAGAATTGGGAAATACATTCCCCACTAAGCTACGCAGTCTGACGAGACAAACGCAGCCGATAGGGCGGTGAAGACGCCAGCTTGATCGCAGTCGCTTTGCCTGATCAATTTCAGCATCGCCGGTCGTGTCCGAAGTATCGATGCTGGGACGACTTCGTCCCCGTAGTCGATGCGACCTGAATTTCGTAATCGGCCAGGTGGCGATCCAGTTAGAAGGTGACCGAGAGGCAACCGAATGTCTTGCGCAGCGAACACAGTTCATGTCAATTTTATAAGAGACTACCTGGCAGTCTGGTCCAGATACTGAGGAAGTATCAATACTCTCATATTAATTCATGAAATTGATCAACCCGTCCTTACAATCCTAGTCAGGCAAGGCAACATCAGTTCAAGCAATGTTCAAGCAATCTTACGAGAACAGCTGACGATACTCTCTTGATTTTCTCTATTTATGTCCAATCATATGCACGTATGGCGTTGTGTGACGCTTCAAACACTTATGCCATGTATGATTTGTCAAGCTTTAAATATAAATAGATCAAAATTTTACATTCGGATAATGGCTGTACATGTACAGCAGACGTGTGAGCTTTGCTCAATGCTTCCTTGAAAATCAATGTACAGTTCCTTTATTCGCACCATTGAATCTACAGGTACATTACCATTGTCGTTGCAGTGACCTTGAACTGCAGTTGAGCTCAGTAGCAGCACTCATGCATAAATTGCTACAAGTACAATAATAACACATACTGTACACGGTACATTTGCATCATCACAACAATACATTATAAATCCGACACGTCATTTACGCATCCATTCATCTCAACCACCAGTTTGCTGTTGGCACTACTACTTGGCATGGTCGTAGTTTTCATAAGTGAACTTTGTTTCAAGGCCATGGAGCCATCCCCGCAATACCAGAGATGCAATGCTGCCTGAAGCAGCTGTTGCAGCTGGCCAGGAGACAGGACTGGTGCCTTGTCCTAGCTGAGCTGCCAATACCAGGAACAACACAGCAGCAGCAGCTTGCAATGCCTGCTGTGCTGTCTGAATGCCTCTGAGAGCCTATGTGCACAGAGGGCTCAGTGACTGTGTTGATCAATCATACATGCCAGACAACAAAAGGTTCATAATCACACCCATTGGATCTTCCGTGCCCACTGCTGATCATTCTGATTGCCGACAAGTGGAAATGCCAAAGTTGTATGAAGCAGATCCATTGATACATAACCACATCAGCAAGCATATGACTTGCACACTGTGTAGCCTGACGCCTGTCTATTAACATACAGAATGCATTACAAAACCAGTGTCTGGTAATGGGCAGCCATGGGCAATGATCCCAGCACTACCAGAGTTGTGAGTGATCATAACAATTGTGATTATGGCAAGACGCCAACAAACGCAGCAACAGCAGTACGGTGTACCTTGCTGCATGAGGGGCACGACTTGACATGCTGGGCATAGCGGTCCAGAATGTCTTCTCTCTTCAGAGGGGTGGGTGGCACCAAGGGCGCTCCTTCAGCCTTGAAGGGTCCCCCTTGACCCCTTGCCCCATGGTACCACTTGCGCCAGGCTGTCACACTCCTGCAGTCACCCTACAGTATGTGCTGATGTACAAGCATGCAGTCAAGCTTCAGAATGCAAGACCCCTACACAAGAGCCAATGCCCCCTCACGGGGTAGGGCCTTAGCCTTGGCAGGAACGTAAACTTATGCCGGCACCCATCGGGGTATGCCATGTACAATAGGCCAATCACGACTAAGCTAATGCGCGACCCTGGCCCTGACAGAACGCTTGACATCCAACAAGTACACATCAATGGATTGTCATGGAAATGCATCAGCTGGGCTTGTCTCACCTCATCTGTCTGGTAGGTGTATCCCTCCATGTATACTGTGACACAGGGTGTGATGATCTGTGCGATATTTGCAATATCTTAGCAGTAGCAGATGTGCATTTGCAGCATATAGAATTCCTTCTTGCAGTCACAGACACAACTGATCTGGGCTTGAACAATGCCTACAGCAATAGTTGTCTTGTAAACAGAAAATGCAAGGACGCTGCAAGGTAATTGCTTTTGATAGTGATAATGTACCTGTCAGCTTCGGAAGCCAGAAAGTAGTCACGTGCCCAGCTGTCCAGAGACGCGTTGTGATTCTTGGTAATGACACCAGTCTGATGCAGGTAAGCCATGTCACCATCAAACACCTGTACATGCGAAAGCTTGACCACTCAGAATCTATTTGTATCTTTGCATAGGTGTGATAAGTAAACATCGGCAGCAGATCCGTGAGACAGCTGACAATGCCTGAGCAGGTTGTGCTGTCACTACAGCCTAAGCAACATGGCCATGTGCCACAGAACTGATGGCCTTGCTCATCCAGGCACTCATGTATGCAATAACGGAGCACATACTGGCAAGCTGTAACACTTGGCCGTTAGGTTTGCAGAGTCCAAATCCATGGTCTTTGATCAGATTGTTGTGTTTGCCTCACAGAACATGACTCCACAAGCAGTATGGTGTCTCCAGCAGCCTGACCTCATTGAGTACAAGGTGATCCAGCCATCTGGGCCTCTTGGACAGCAGCCAGGAGATGGGCTTGGGGATGGGGTCACATCCTACAGAATGGCTAAACACCCTGCAATTATGTTGGTCCAGAGGTGTGATATAGAACCATACTGTGCTCGGCTTGCCCTCATTGGGGGTGACATACCTGCAATGCAACAAACTCAACATGCTACTTTCGTTGATGCAGCAACTTGTGTAAGATTGATGCTTGATGAGCTTGGCAAATGTTGCTTCTACCAATTTGTCAACAACACAACAACACCACTTGAAAAGGCACCATGCCCGACAGCAGTGACTATGCAACACTAGAGCTGTGTCAACACACATGTGGTGGACTTACTCTATGAGGCTTGGGGGAGTAAAAGACACGTGTTGCAGAGAGGGCGCCTTGAAGCCAGAAGGACTCCATTCCAGATCATAGGTGTAGCCATCAGTCTGCTTCAAGTCCCTGTTCACTGCGCTCAGCTTGAAGTGATTTGCCCAGTCTGACGTCCTGCACAGACATTGCTGTTGAGCTTGCGGCAGCAACTTGAGTTGCGACACAAACTGGCTAGCTGCGTCTAGTGACTGCGGTGGTCAGGGTGCATAGGCTAGGCATCATAGGCAGCTTAAATGACTTGTCACAGCTTCTGTTTCACATGTGCCAGGACACTGAGGTGAGAAAGCAAGGCATTTGTTGCCTGACTATAGTATGACAGGGAGATGCTGCTCACCAACAAGCCGTTTAGGTGAACAGTACGGCAAGACAGAAGACGTGTGCTATGTGCATTGATGCTACAAGAGTCTGCTGTCAGGGCGCACCGGCTGCCTGCCACACCATGGTGAGCAAAAGGGACGTGGGACTGGTCACCAATATTTTCTACAACAATGTCATATGGTACAGGGAAGTCACGCTGAAAGTGCATGGTGTGTTGGAAGGTGATATCCTCTGCAGACAGCACCATCATATCAAATATGCTGGGCATGACAGCTTGTTGTCAAGACCATCAAGGGAAAAAGCCCAGAGCTGTACTCTTGAAAGAGTTGACCTCAGCTTGATGTGACAAGACTGCTGATACGCCGGTGCTGTGCTTTGACTATACCTGAAGTTATCTGGTCAGTGATTTGGCTACCAGCTGGTGATACAGCAGAACTGTGGACAAAAGATTCAGGGCCAGATGTTGGCCAGATGAATAGCAGACCTTCCTGGACCTGCATGATCACTGAGATTGATCAGGTTCACAGCTTATAAGGGCCGGACACATGCAATTGCCTGAGAATCACCTGTTGGATTTGCAAATGGCCTGGACTCACTTTGTTTGTCTAGCTCATCACAAGGCTTCATGCAACACACTCAGACAGACGCAGTGCGCTTGCATACTAGCTGTCAAGAGCTGTAGAACCACTGACAAAAGCTCCCATTGAATGCATGACAGACAAGTTAAGTTGGGTTTTGAGACATGCCTGAGTGGGGTAGCTTTTGACACAAGAGCGATTACTGTTGCAAGCAGCCTGTTCTGCTGTGGGGCTCTGGAAGTGGGCCTGGGGAATGCTGACTGCATGGCCTTCTCCGTTGAAGCTCCAGCCATGGTATGAACACATGAGTGTCGAGTCTGATGGCTCTATGCGTCCTTGTGAAAGAGGTGCCAATCTGAGCAGCACAAGCAGGCCAAGTCAGGGTGGACTGCTGCTAGTCAGACATCTATATGTAGGTGTCACAGCTGCAGATCTCAATGTGATGGGAAGCAAGGAGACCTGTGGGAGCACTTGTCTTCCAAACATCGCCAGACCTGGTCAGCATCTCGCATGAGAACATAATCATCGCCTGCAGCAAAGTTGGGCAGAGTCTCTTAAAGCTGTGAAATCAGGCATAGCAGGAGTAAGAATCAGGAGGTCGCCCTGACCAAGAAGTTTTGTGGCGTGAGGTCGGCTAGGGTCAAGATCATTGACCACTGCCACAGGGTACCACTGCGCCCTCCAGTTGAAAGTTTCCTGCACGAAATTTCTGCACTGTCTTGGCCAAAAAAGCAACAAGTGTGGCATGCATACATGCTGGTTTCACCTGCTCAGCTTGTGGTATTTGGCGCTGGGAAGGATTTATCTCTGAAATGGAAGCATAGGGACTCAAGTTGATCTTGCTGGAAAGCCTTACATCAGGCACGTTCCTTTCTGCCTGCCAGTGACCCTGAAGTAGCAATTGAGTTGCCGACAGGCTCTTGGCAGGCTCATCCTGTGGCAGTGCACTTTTTGATCACCTGCGGGTTGCTTGCGCTGCACGTACCTGATCAAGCTGATTGCCAAATCTGCAGGAGATTGAGGCACTGCCATAGTGGGCAGGCCGGCACTTCGCTTGCCTGGTATGAGAGTTTTTTGCATGACAGCCAACGTTTCTTTCACCTACAAGTTTATGTCCCAAGAATGAAGTGATGCGAGAGTGTGTCTGATCTGCGCCTCTCAAGTAACCGTCATGCAGAGTGTGATTCAAGATCATGCTGATGCTTTCGTTCACGATGTCATGCGGTGACCTGAGTCTTGCACAAAACGCTTATGTGTCCCTGTTCGAAGAATCCGCTCACGCGCTACAGCATTGTCTGTATGCGTGTGTGTGCATGTGCATATCAATTTACACAATTACATCACATGCCAAAGTTGCAAGGAAGTGTCAGCTTTGCATTGTGCACATTTGCGTGCGTTGCAGTGTGAACATCAGCTTGACGTGGCGCTGCCGCTTCTATAGAAAATCCAAGCCTGTTTGAAAATCAAGTTCTGCCTATTGCCCTGCTGACTGCGTTATGTGGGCACACAGATGCCGAAGCCTAGACCAACGAAGAAAGTGTTGGTCAAGCAAGGCATCAGCTAGCGACATTGGTACAAAATCTAAAAGCATCGTCCTGCCAGACAAAAGCTGACACTGGATGACTGACATGCCATATAGTGATACCCACAGTGTGACTGCACGACACTCAAATACAGCAATTGCAACCACTCGTGACGGAGCAAAACAGCAAACATCTACCCTCTACACACCTAGATTGGCTGAACGCCGTTTCTGATCAAATCCTGAAGATGGCCTGGAGGCTGCAATAGCATTCAAGCCAGTGAAGCTGTCTCCGGACCTTGAAGACTCCATGGCTGAAAAGGCACCAAGATCTCCAGAGGCACTCAGACCCTGAGAGCCAGTGCTGCTGGCGCTGAGCGGCCTGGAATTTCTCCTATAACTTCTGGACCCTGAGAGCCCAGAGTTGCTACCCCTTGGACTCCTACCATACACCCACCTGAACATCACATGCAATTCAGCCATGCGGTGCACATCAATACATTCTACACAAACAGGTGCTGTACAAAACTTTCTAACTTCTGCACCCTTGGGACATAATTGTGCATTCACACTTCTTGGAAGCACTCGGCATCAGCCAATTGAGCAAAGCGGAAACCACTGATAACGGTGTCACAGAATGTCACTGCAAAAGCATAGCCACTGGACAGATGCAGTGCAAGTCATGTATGTGCAAGCATGGCAGCTCACTCTGTGGGGTAGTCATAGGGCAGAGGTCCCAGCTCCTTCACATTGATGCCTCGTGCCTCCAGCTTGCTCTCTAGGGCTTGCATGTTGCTCATCACTGCATCCAGCTGCCTGCCAATGCCACACACACACACACACTTCATACCTCAACACTTGCATCTGAAGCAGTTGCAACCTGCACCTCACTAATATGATCCTTCAGCCCTAGCATGGAGGTCATGACTAACTTTCAAGTAAAATTGGGTACAAATCAGGACTAACAGTCAGCCACACCCATGTTTTCCTGTGATGGACAGCAGGAGACAACAAGGCATGCTATGGTCACAAGAAATGCAGTGAGCAGGCATACCTGTTGAGCCTGTTGACAATGCCCTCTTCCTCCATTTCCATTTGGCTCTCCAGGGCAACCTTATCCCGGTGCATCTTGTCAATGCTGCTGCCCAGCTCTGTCACAGTGCGCTGCAATTCAGACTTCTCCTTCTGAAGGCATGCCTTCTCGCTATGCAGCCTGTCCACCTGAAGCATAGTATGTGATCTGGTGTCAATAGGTCTCAAGGGACACCAAGGACACTTTTGGGCAGGAAGTGTAGCTGATACACTCTAGATCTTGATATGTCTACACACCATATTATGAATGTGTACTATAGATATAATTTTCTTGCTCTTTTTGCTTGATTGCACTACGCCAATTGTCATGACAGCGGGTCTCCACATATTGGACAAACTCTTGCATGGCTCATACCATGCCTCATGTACTTTGGCCTTGCTGGCTGTATGTTGCTATTGCAAAATTAGGCACATGCACACACAGTATTGTCACCTGCTTGTGCAGCTTGTTCAAGATGTACTCCTGTTCAGCCTCAAGCTGATTCTCCAGGTTCACCTTTTCTGTGTTCATCTTGTTGCGTTCAAGATTAAGCTCTGTCAACTGTAAATCAAGGCAAACTGTCTGAGTAAAACATTTGCAGTGCACATTTCTGTGAGTACTCAAGACATATTCAGCTTGTTTGCAAAAGACTGTGCTTCCCAAAGACTGTGCGCATAAATGCTGTGCTGGCAGCACGCAATCTGCTACATAAGACCAACCTTCTTCTGCAATTGGTTGTCTAGGTATTCCTGTTCTGTTGTCAGCCTGCTCTCCAGAGTTGCTTTCTCTTCATTGACCTGCATGGCAAGAGGCACTATGCACGAAAACAAGCACCACTGTAAACATCCAACAAGCAAGCTAAGCCTACCTTGGCTAACCGTCTCTGCAAATTATTGACCAGGTACTCCTCCTCTTGTTCAACCTACTCAATGCAAAGCTGGGATCCATAAGTTCACTGTTGCAAGCAAGGCTGAGTGCATATAACTACCTTGTGATGAAGCTTGACAACCATACCTCATTGGCCAAGACTTGCTTTTCGCGTTTCAGCTGATCAAGCCGCTTCATGAGCTTGTTCACAATGAACTCTTCTTCTTGCTCAGCTTGCTTTTGCTACATTTTCATTACAAGGTGTTTATGAATCCTGTTGTGGTGCCTAAAGTATGAAGAACTTCTCGCTTAAGGCAGCGAGAACAAGCCAGAAACACCTACCACAAGCACATTTTGTTCCTTTGCGGCCTTCAACTCGTCATTGAGGCTGTTGCTTCGTCGCTGTTCTTGTTGGAACTGCAGGTACAGCCGCAACGTCCGCTTCCGGAACAATAGTAGAAGCAAGGAAGTAACGCATGCCGCCCAGTTTGACGCAAGCTTTGCCACAACAGCACAAGCCTTGACGCAATGAAACGAATGTGATGAATTCATTCACAGGTATGACACATTGCCATTCGCCACACTCACCAACTGCTCTGCCTGCTGTACTCTGCTCACAAGTTCCTCTCTAGATAGGTTTGCGAGACTGTTAGAGGCCATCGCCAGAACACCAACAAGATGCAATCAATAGCGCTTGATATGCCGGCCTGCTTGCAAGAAGTGACGGCGATCCCACGTGTGTTGAGCCAAGGTGTGTACTACAAACTTTGACAGAAAGACTGTCTGCTCACAATCCTTCCTGGCAGCCTGACTCTACCAAGCCTTCCAAGATTGAAGATCGAACAGGTCACAATGGCAATGTCATGCCGTCCTTCGAGCTGGGTAACCGACGTTCGGTTCTCTTGCACAGCCCTGTATTGATCCAGCTGTATCGGAAGACCACAGGCATCAGACATTCCTAGTCAGCATGGTATCATCCCGTGCATGCAGCAATCAAACTGCAAATGTGCACACACCTTGGTCATTAGCTGCTTTGATCACCAGCATAGAGTTGCATGCAGTGTGAATGAGTGTACGCCAGCAGCGCTCAATCAAAAGAGTCTGTGTGTTTCCTTGAATGATGTTTTGACACATGTGCCCTACTGACAAACAAAGAAAGTGCAATGTATACTGAAGTGACTGTACAGCATAGCAGTCACAGTCTTACTGGTTGGCTCATCTTGCGACCTTGTACCACAGAAGCAAACATGGTATTCTGGCAATTGCCCTCGGCTTCCACATCTGAGCCATATCAACTTGTGATGCACACACATGTCAAGAGCACATGCTAACAAACTTCACATCCCATGGCTTTCAAAGTCTAGCCTGATGTACACAAAATGCTTGAATTCAACTATAAAATTGAAAAATGAAGATACAAAAGCAAAGCAAGCCTCGCAATGGAAGTTATTTGCAGCAGCAATTGATGACAGCCGTAAAGATGAGGGTTCTGCCCACAAACAGCAGTCCTAGTTTCTGAACAGGATAAAGTAAACCCTCAAGTACAGATCAGCGATCAGGCTGAGCTGTTTGTAGGCGCCTTCTGCCAGTATGAAGACCACCGGCTGCTGGCTGCTGCCATAGCAGCGGTCCCAACCTGAGGAGCCCATTCAGACATAGCAGCCTTGCCAGCTGATCCCAATTTATGTGCCATCCCGTCAAGCAAAGCAACATGAACTGATGCAGCTTGGTGAGCATCAGCAGCAATGTCAAAGAGCTTTGCGGGGTCTTGATCCTCATTTTCAGGCTGCAGGGTCTGTGAGAAGTGGTTCTTGGGATGGTCCAGTGCAAGCTGATCCATGTGGTGCCTGATGCGCTGCTGATATGCCAGCATCTGCAAACGCGGCGATAGCTGTGACAAGTTGCACAAGCAACAGGACAAGCAGCAACATCACTGCCATGCTTGTCAACACATGTTTGGAATCTGCTATAGCATCAGTAAATGCACCACGAGACAAACAATGACAGCAGAAGCAGGCAGCACAGGCTGCAAGCTGAGGGAGTACCTTGTGATCCATAAGTCCGCCTGTGCGACCCCCCGTGAGCCAGGCAATCTTGGGCAAATGTCTGGCATCCAGCTGATGACGCACACGCTCTGCATACTCAGCATGGCTAGAAGGGCTGCCTGCGTCATCACTTCCTGAAGGATCTGGTGTGCGGATCTGAGCACCATGAATGAAGTGGTATTGGCCAAATGGCAGGTAGTGCTGTGAGGTCTCACGCATTGCCTGCATACACACCCCACTCAGTGTCTGTTGTCCATATCTCAGCCCAAATACTTTCTAATGTCTTTAGGCGACACAATCATGTTCACGGAAGGGATGATCAGTGTAATGTGCTACAGCCAAGCTTGCATACATGTATCCTACAGCCTCTGGCAGCTCTTGTACAAGCATGATGCTGTTACCCTTTGACTCCAGCCCTGAATATTTGCGTGAATGCATGCTAGCACATGAATGCATGCTTGTACATGCAGGATAAATCAACGCGTGAGTGTTGTGCCACATGCAAGCAACAAGCAGGCAGTTCAGCTCTTACACTCATGGACGGAGCATAGCTCTCCACAGCCTGGTGGACCGCATTCAGACTGCCACCTAAAAACCTCGGCACAGCGTCTGCATTGTTGACAAAGTTGTGACATTGCAGCTTCCTCTTTCCATGACTCATGTCTTGTGTAATATCCAAGCACATTATACTATAATGTGCGCTGACACTCTCCATAATTTTATGTTGCTCGTGTAATACTATCATAGCATGTGCATCCGGTTGAGGCCAGGTTAGCAAAGTGAGACGGCTTGAAGCATTGACGATACAACATTACACTGGTTTGGCATAAAGTTGTAGCAAGTCAGTCTAAGTATAGAGAAGGCTTGAGCAGCTTGCAATATCAACAGAAGGAAAGGTATTATGTTTGAGCAACTTATATGCATCATGCATGCACATGTGCTCGACTATCATGTATGATACTGGTAGCTATAACCTATCAAAAGTTGTGCTAGTTTTGAGTATATGGTTCTTGCATTCAAGTTCAATTCAACCAGTGGTGCACAGCTTGATCATGAGTTCAACTGCTGCAACAGCTATGGTCCCTTTTGGAATACTTGCGGTTGACACACATTGCAACTGCAGCCCCTGCCACAGCAATGAGGCCTCCCCATGCAAACATCTTGTTTGTGCGCATGAGCTTCCTCCTGCAAACCTTCAGCTGCTTAGAACAGAAGCAAATCAGACTTGTCATGAATGATGCCAATATGCTACATGCTAGTCAGTACTATGTATACAACAGGGCGCACATACCGCGGAGCAGAGGGTTTTGCAGATGGAGCAAGAGTATGATCAACTGCAGATGCATGCATCTGCACAGCAGGAGCAGGAGCTTCTGCAGCAGCTGGATCCAGCTCCGGAGCTTCTGAACTTGATGCAGCAGCTTGAATAAGCCTCTTGGATACCGCAGCAAACTTCGGCCTGTCCCAAGGCTTGTTAGACCTCATGACCTGTGTGCACACTGCAGACTGGAGGGCTGTTATTGCTGTCACGTCAAGCGAGTGCGATCTTTGTAACGGGAGAGAGTTCAAACGGAATTTGACCCCTTGGGATTTGAGGGATGATGGGGATTGCTGCGTCCTGACAATGACAATGGTCAAAAGAATTGGCAAAGTCAACTCCCTGTGACATAGGCGCAAGCTCTTATAATACAACTTTCGCATACATCCTGTGCTGCTGGTTTCCTCGTCTGTGGCAAAATGGCAACACACGTTGATCAGTGTAAAATGCTGCGCTTACCCATTGGAAAGCCTCTTGACTATAACGACCTGTCTACAGCTCGTCTGAGAGCGCTGAGCTCCTTTGCTGGACATGGTGACTCAGGCACGACAGATCGGTCGGCTCTACTGATCTCGCTCAGCAACGATGTTCGAGCTGAAGCAGGCAACCCTTGGACGATACAGAACGCACAGGTAATTCAAAAAAGGTTCTTTGCTTCGGCATCGACGCCTCGACGCCGTCGCCGTCCACACGAGTCAAGACTACTTTGTGTCACAGGGCGTTGCGCCCGCACGTATGTTTGGGGCGATGTTCTCCTTTGAGGATGAGTTGTACTTATATGGAGGCCTGCCTACAAAGAAATTTCTTGATGAGTCTGACCTCACTCCTGCTGGTCCCTTCTCCAGCGGGGAAGACCATTTCATGATGAAGCTGGATAAGGACACCCATGCTTGGGGGCCTGTCAGCTATGCTGGTGCAGCCAGAGAAACCTGGCGTCTTGCTCATCTGCAGTCAAAAGGTATGCAAATGACTGTGAGATTTGTGTCTGCAGCAAAACTTGTCTGATTTTGATTTTGGAGTATGCTGTGAGCATAGTCATCTGAGGACAAGAGCAGGTGCTGCTTTGTGCTGATTGGGGGTGAAACTACATGCAATTGTCTCTTAGTGAGTTGTGCGTCCTGTTCAGACATACCGGCACATATGCCTTGTCCAAAATGCAGGCTGTGTCGTGAGGAATGTGACACAGCCTGGCTGTCTATGATGCAGGCATTGTGCATCAGGATAGATTCTTCCTGACTGGAACAGGAGGCCATTACTCTGATGACATGAGAATTTTTGATTTCAAGCAGCAGAAGTGGACTCTACTACCTTTGGGCATCACTCCTCCCGCACGTATTGAGGTTCTACTTGGTGCATATGATAGCATGCTGATCCAGTTTGGAGGTATACCTGTTTCAATGCCTTTTTGCCGTCTGCATATGCTCATGGCAATAACGACACAACATGTCAAGCTTACTAATTCTTGCAGTGTACAATTTGAAATAAAACCCCAAACATCCAACATTCCTTGCAGCAGCCTGAACACCTTGATCGCATAGTTGTGTTGGCCCCATTTGATGCTCCGACAACGCTTGTGTGTACTTTGCTAAGGCCGCGATCGTGAAACTCCTGTGGGTCCAACTGAAGCTTTGTGGACCTTTGACATTATGGACCATACCTGGCAGCCAAGATTTCCATCTGGACCTTTGCCTCCTCCTGACATGGCTTGTGGCTTGGCCATCGCCAATGGTTGTGCCTATGTGTTGATCAACCACCCAGACATGCTGCTGGACAATGAGCTGCAAATGGAGGTGTATGAGCTTGACCTGGCTACATGGCACTGGCGCATACTTCCCTGTCAAGGAGATGCTGCCTTCTGTGCAACAAACATGACTCCTGTAGTTGTTGAGGTCAGCTCTTGCAGCACGCTCAGATGGTGGTGTGCTTGCATGACCATGCTTTGCTGATTGCATCACTGCGTACCAACCTGAAACTTGAGGGACCTGCATAGCAAGTCAACTGGGCATCTGCTGTTGACGCCCAAGCAAAAGTGCTGTCCTCGCAAACCCGTGCGCATTAATGGATGTATGCACACGCAAGCAGGTGTCACCATTTGGTGTGCGTGTGTGTGTGTGTGTGTGTGTGTGTGTGTGCGCACGCGTGTGTCTGTATGTGCGTGCATGTGACAAGTGGCCTGGCTCGGTGACACCTTTCTGCACCAGACTGTGGCTTGAGCCAATGACCTGATGCTGTTGCAGGGCCAGTGGGTGATGCATGGGGGAGATCCAGCTGTTGCTGGTGACACCCTGAAGATGTTCACCTTTGATTTCAGCAACCTGTCTTGGAGTCAAGCAAAGCTCACAGGCTCACCGCTTCAACACCGCATCTCATATGCAGCAACATGCCATCAGGGTGCTATGGTCGTGATGGCAGGTGAGATGCTGCCTGTTCTTTTGCATGCCACACTTGCACGTGTTTCAATCACCATTGCCACCAGGCATGATTGCTTACATCCTAGGCCTAAGACTCAAGTGACTGGTTTAAGCAGTCATTGCTGCATGAACAACACTGCTTGCGCATGTCTGAGACACATGAAGCAGGGCACATCCTGAAGCGGTGCTTCTCACACATTTGCATGCACCACAAATGCACACCGCACCTTGTCAGCTCCTCGTCAGTCCAATGCACTAGTTGCAATCACAAAAGGCACATGCAGGGGTGCTGCCAAAGGAAGGCCTAGCACACTTTGAGGCAGCTGAGGTAGTACAGTGCATCAGACCAAGACCTGTGCCGTTAGCATTGGACAGCCCTGAAACCAGCTTGATGCGTTATGACATGGCCAGACAGACAAGAGGCATGTTTCAGCGGTCAGAGTTCACAGATATGTCGGTTGTGACAGAGGACAAGACATGGCAAGCGCACAGGGTTGTGTTGGCTAGCGCTAGCTCTGTCTTTAGAGAATCTTTTGTAATTGACGAGGAGTCCGAGCTGCAGCAAGGTAGGCACTGTTTACTCACGACTTCACCATGTGATTGCGCTTGTTTCATCGCTTGTGTCCTTGATATATCATGTCTCAGAGACAGGTTCCCAAGGACGCACTGATTCGCAAAGCCTGATTTATCACCAATGTGGTGAGCAGACATCATTTGTTGATCTAGCTGAGCATGAAGTTGTACTGAGCAGTATTCCATTGTTACTGACATTGGGCTGTGCCTCTGGGATACTGCAAATCAACAGATTTTGTTTCTTCACATGAGGCACATCATGTGTTCCAGGATTCAAAGTTCAAGTGCACGGTAGTCAAATCCTGTCTTGCAAAAGGATGTCAACCAAAAGTGTTATATGCTAGGCCACATCTGGTTGATGCAGGTACCCACAAGCTGGTGTTGAGCCAAGTGACAGCAGAGACGGTGGATCTGATGCTTGACTGGCTGTATGGCGCCTTCCAGGCTAGTCTATCATTGCCTCAGATTGTGGCCCTCTTTCAAGCCAGCCACATGTTTGCCATCACACAGCTTGAGGCACAGTGTGTGGAAGCTTTGAAGGTGTTCATGAGCAATCACACCTGCCTTCAGCTGGTAAACTTGGCCATTGAACACCACTGCCCCACACTGACAGAGGTGAAAGTCTTCCAGTACTGACTGTAGCCATGTGTCTTGAGCCCAGTCTCAGCAGATATCGAACTGGACATGTTGTGTGACAGCTCTGCAGGCATGTGCTCTGACATGCGTCTACGCCAACACATTCACTGTTGTGTGTTTGACCTTCTGGCTCATTGTCACGGGCGTTTCACAACTGGCATTGCCGCAACCTGTGATGCCATCATCATACCATAGACAAGCGGAAGGCACTGAATCTGGTCACTTTACCTGCAGGCATGCAAGTCGTTTCTGCAGCAGCTGGAGAGCCAAGCAGACAACTCTGGACTTGCCCAGGTATTGCTTTGCAACTACCTCTGAAGTGCCACGATTGCATACCTCTGAATACGTGCAACACCCTTACTCTGTTAATTTGGTTGATGTCTTCATGGTGATGCAACACATAGCATCTGGTGCACAAAACACACAGCGTCGCGCGAGCCACAGGTGTAACAGGCATCACAAACCCAATCGGCAGCTAGCCACATGATAGGCATACTTTTGTAGCTGTCTGAATGTTCCAAAATGCTGCTGCAGGCAGTTCGTGCATCATTAGGTTTTGAGCCACTGGTGCCTGTGCCAGCCAATGCCGATGGGACTGTGGCGGAGGTGGATCTGCCTGCCCATCATGCACCAAATATGGGAATGCCTGCAGTTGAGCCAGAGCCACGTGTGACTACAGTAGACACGGCAGGGCTGCCTGCACCTCATCATGAGATTTCAAGTCATCCAGTTGGCTGCTTCAGTCATCCAGTTGGCTGCTTCAGTCATCTAGTTGGCTGCTTCAGTCATCCCATTCTTGACTGGGAGGAGGATGACGAGTGGGACATCCCACACCCAGATGGGGACACCCCAACCACAGACGCTGGCAATGCTGGCCCTATCGCAGGTGCATATCTACACTTGTTTGCCTGTCACACACGCTGTGTCTGTTTGTCCTTGGCTACACCAGTCTTGTCAAAGACTCAAATGATCTCTCCTCTGATGTAAGCCTGTCTCTGTTGTGCCCAATGCCCAGTGCTCTTCTTTTATTTGCTGATGTTGAAGGGTCATGCAGAGTCATGTGGTCATGTTGCCACTGCAATTTTGACAACCCCCAGCAGCCACCATGCCTGCACTGATCCATTGCAATATTACCTCCAGAAGCTTCCTGCAGGTCGTGTTTTCACCATTTTCCCCCCTGTGTATAAGAGTGAACAGGGAGCATCAACAGGTTACACCAGCAAGCAATATGAGTACAAATCATGATCATGTTATGTACATTCTTGATGTATGTGCAGATGAGCCAACCTTGAGTGGTCACCAGGAGGGTGCAGAGTCTTCTGCCTGGGCAGCAGCCATGCATGGCCATGACAGTGAGTCTTCAGGCACCGCCCATGACAACCATGCAGGACCTTCCCACCTGAGTGTGACAGTTGTGTCAGAAGTACCTGAAACTTCTACAGCGCACAAGGTGACGATCATGTTGCGTCCAAGTGCAAGCTGCCTGAAGCATGTCATGCAGATTGAGGCAGGCCTGCTTTGCTGTTGTTCAACAGCACTTTGACCAGAAATGGTGTGTGTGACCTTGTAGCTTGCATGCCTCATGGATTAGGATGCTGCATCTGCACTTGCCTTGTTGCTCCCTGTATGATGATTCGCAAGTGATTCTAACCCTGAAAGGTCTGACCATGGACCCTAATATCTTTGCTGCAGGAAGTACCTGAGGCCAAAGCAGGAGCTCGTCTTAGTGCTGGAGAACAGCTGCCTTCAGGGTTCAGTCTAGGCAGGCTTGGCCGGGCAGTAGCCAAGAGCGCCGTCAAGATGACAGTAGGGGCTCTGGCCACAGTAGCTGTTGTGGCTGTAGCTGACAAGCAGTGTCACATGGCTGAGCGCATGCATCAACTTCCTAGGAATCCTAGCTTCTGGTGATCAGGTATGAGCTGAACCTATGTGTCTCATCTTGCCTGCTATGCTGCCTCATCCAGTGTCTGGCGTGTGTTATGGACTGCATGCAGCTTGTGCTATGGACCTGCATGCAGTCTGTGTTCCTGCTATTCAAGGACTGTTGCCCACGAATGGTTTTAGAGAAGTTTCCCTGAGGTCAAGCGGCTTTACTTGACTGCTGCAATTGCAGCAATTGAAATACTGTCGGTTCATTCTAAGTCAAACTGTACTGCTGCGGTGTTGTGACCTACTGTCAAGTCTGCAATGCAGGGCACTGCTGACCCACGTGGTGCTTTGCATGCACAGAGCTTTTCTTTCAAAGAGCGCTGCATCATGGCACATGCTTTGAAGCGTTGAAGGGGTTTGTGATTGGCAACCAGGCTACTGCAGCTCTTACTCAGGCAGAGTTAGACCCTGGTCTGGGTCTGTCAGCTCTCACATAGTTCTGAGGATGTCAGTTGCTCACTCAAGCAGCCGCCCTTGTACACACATCTGGCCCATGTCTCAAAACAATTGCCGGTGCAGGCAGCATCTCACCAACACAGAGGGGGCATCCTTGAGTCAGGGCCAATCAAGAGTTCCAGTCAGGGTCAATCCAGTGTTTTAGTTGGCACAGCTCTCCCTCTTGTACAAATCTCATGTTCAAGTCTATGTGTGACTCCTTCCAGCCAACCAAGCAGCAAAGCGCTAACAGCAGGGTGGCAGCACAGTGTATGAAAGCAGCAATGCCCTTGCACAAGCCAGATTCCCATGTCTGGCCTGTCACAGGCAATATAATAGCTGGCACAGCAGCTGATGACAGACCTGTCACAGCAACCGAGCAAGCTGCTGGCAGGCTGGCAGCGGAGTGTATTACAGCAGGAGCTGAGCAAGACACTGACAGCAGGGTGGCAGTGTAGTGTATGATGGCAGTACTGCCCTTGAGCAGGTCAGATTCCGATGTCTGGCAAGTTACAGGCAACCCAGCGGCTGGCAGAGCAGCTGATGGCGGAACTGTCATAGCAACCGAGCAAGATGCTAACAACAGGCCGGCAGCGCAGTTTATAACAGCAGCAGCCGAGCAAGATGCTGACAGCAGGGCGGCAGCACAGTGCATGACAGCAGCAGTGCCCTTGCACAAACCAGATTCCCATGGCTGGCCTGTTACAGGCAATCCAGCTGGCACAGCAGCTGATGGCAGAACTGTCACAGCAAGCAAGCAAGATACTACAATAGGGTGGCAGCGCAGTTTCACACAGCAGCAGCACCCTTTCCCACAAGCCAGGTTGATACGTCTGGCCTGACAAAGCCTCTGTCAAAGAGAATAAGTCAGGAGGCACACATCACAGGTACATGTTTCCTGTTTTGGAGTGTCTGCAGAGCAAAGTGTACTCATTGCTGAGGTCACAGCCATGACTCCACAGTGCAGCCTTTGGCTGACATTTTGCTTTGGCTGTGCAGGTGTTCATGTATGGCATGTTAGGCTTGTCAAGTCGGGTTTGGTCAGTCAAGAGTTGTCAGTGTGTCTGTCACAAGCACTGGGATCAAGCAGCTTCTGACAGTATGCTCTGCAAGTGCCATGTCTTCACATTACATTGACCGCAGGGGATGTAAAACTGACAGGCCAAACACAGGCAGCCTTGCAAGCAGAGCAGGACCAGCAGATATAGCAATTGCAGATGTTTGCATGAAGCTTGAAAGCTTCACATATGCGCTGAGGTTGTGACACTGGAATAGCTTGCGATGGTCAGGTTGCCCTCAGCAGGGCAGGCAATGTCAGCAGTACAATATGAATTTGCTTACAGGATCGTACATTCACCACACTTTGTCATCATCTGTATGAGCATTTCCGATAGGCATAAGCTTGACTGATAATTCGATGTGACCTTGCACTGTACAACTTGAGTCAGTCACTATTAGACCTCCCTTGCTTTCCCCAAGATGTGAACACAATGTGTGAATAATATAAATTAGTACTTGCCGTTGAGCATACACGTACTGTTGATATTTTCAGAGGCACAAGTCATAGCGCTGGTAACATCACTTGTGAAGTTGCCAGTCTGGATGTTGGTGTCTGGGAGTGTAGCACCAGCCTTGCTGAGCCAGTGGCTTGTGAGCTTTATCTCTGCGCAAACTCTGACACATGTAAACACTGAGCAAGTGTTGTTTGCCACCTGTCATCACAACTACCACTGCAACTACTGTTTTCAACAAAGTCATGCTGCACTAACATTGTGAAAGCCCAGGCAAGCCATATGAGCAAATTTGACTATGCCTTAGAGGAACTCAAATGAAACGATGAATCTAGATCTGAATGTCACCAACAGTGGAGACCAACTTGTTGTCATGTCAACCCAGCCAGTTCTGCTAGACCTCTGGTCTGCCCTTTCTTCCTTCTGATTTTGCTAACCCTCTTAGGACCACTTGCAGCTAATGTGGCCGCTAGCATTTTTTCTTGCGTCACGCTGGGCATACCTGCAACATTTGCAGGGACAAGGGTTTATGAACATCTTTTACAGCCAGGTATGAGAACATCATTCACAACCAGGTGTGTGGACATTACTCACAGCCAGTTGACGACACACACGTCTTTTTGAGATCCCTGCCTTTCTTGCACACACTGCCAATACTCTGAGCGCACAGGGGCAGCCACACTCATCATCATGTCCATGCAGCGTGTTCTGGACTTCTGCATTGGTCTGGATTTTGGCATATCAGACAGCAAGATCCTGAAAGTGTCAAGAAGCTGACATTTCGACAGTCATCCACAGGTTGTGTTTAGAATGATGCATGCTGTACGGTGCTGGATACATGTCACGCTCAATGCAGCCTCCTATGGTCTTCACACCCTCAGTTTATTGCAATGGGCAACCCAGTCCCATGTAAAAGATCACAAAAAACCCGCAACTGACATGATGCCAGACAATGTTGTGCAATGTGCTTCCCAACTGCAGAGCAAGAGATGACTGAACAATGTCATGCAATGTGCTTGCCATTGTGGAGCTAGAGCGACAGTGTGCACATACTTTCTTGAGTCAGCAGTGTACATGCTTTCTTGAGTCAGCAGTGTGTATACTTTCTTGAGTCAGCAGTGTGTATACTTTCTTGAGTCAGCAGTGTGTATTTCTGTCAGGAATGGGCATGCAATAAGATTCACCTTTGGTCTGGGAGGTGGGATCCAGGCAAGGCTGCTGTCATCACACCTTCCTGAAAGGATCCTATCAAGAACTGCACAAAAACTGCTTCCTAGCAACCAGGGTCCAGATACAGATCATAGCCTTGAGTGCAAAAATGCTGCTAGTGACAAAGCCGGAGATGACAAACACAAAGAACAGCCCATATGGTGTGCGGTGATGAATATGAAAGGGCAGATCACGCCTCTAATTGAGCCCTGAATCACATACAGTATCAAACGTAATGACACGCCAAAGATCATGATGCTAATAGACCAGGAAATGGTCCAGTCATTCAAGCCATATGTAGTGAAGTAGAAATGAAAGCCACAATACGTGTATGGAAAGACTTGTGCAGTGAAGAGGACTGCAAAGGTGATATGGGATGTCAGCAAGAAAACATTTCGAACTGACATGCCTTGTGAACTCTCAACCAGACTTGTGTGTTTTGACAGCCAGCCAATGAAGGTGAAGATGGTCGTGACTGCCAGGCATGCATAGAGGACCATGTTCCAGTTCCATGCAAAGTATGGTCCACCTGTATCCAAAAATGTCACACATGTCAGCACTTTTACATGGGTCCAGCCAGCATGTGAATATGTGAATATGCGTATATGCGTATATGCGTTTATGTGCAGGACTTGCATTACTCATTAACAAAGTCCAGTCCTCCGCTCAAGCTGTGCTGCCATGTGCTTGCACAACACCCCTGAAGCTGTAAGTGTGTACAGTAACCACCAGGTCAAGCTTGATGTGGCCCTGATCAGTGATCATGAGCCTTGTATGATCACTTATATGTATACTAAAACTTTTATTGTACATGTTATCCGCCAGGAATTGGGAATTGGCTAAGTTTGTTGCCCATTATACTTCCCTTTGCTGGCATCGTACATGCAGGACAAGATCT
>JAABUP010001388.1_pt1 | contig 50659 bp, 37 predicted proteins | sample 5559201 | NCBI WGS metagenome assembly JAABUP01 (sample SAMN10711887, study PRJNA513373) | rock metagenome | isolation source: Antarctica rocks | place: Antarctica | reverse complement strand
AGTATTTATAACTCCTTTAAAGTCTATATAACTTAAAATAAGTAGCTTATAACTAGTACTTTATATATAATAGGGAGTTAACTAGGCTAGGTTTTATCTTATCTAAGTTAGATCTATATATATATATCTATAAAGGAAGAAAATTAATAGTACTATTTTATATAAATAATATTTTAATAGTATTATAATTTAAGGTAGAAATCCTATAATTTAAGACTTAATTTACTAAAACCTTTAAGATAAAAGACCTAGGGGAAATAAAGAAGATACTAGGTATTAAGATTAAAAGAGATAGGTTAAATAAGATAATAAGACTAAGTTAGATAGCTTATATTAAGAAGGTATTAAAAGGACTTAATATAGAATAAGATACTTATTATACTATAAATATTCCCCTTAATAGGTATAATAATATCTTACTAGTTATATTAGATAAGAAATATATTAATAGAATTAACTACTTATAAGTAAATAGATAGCTAATATATATAATAGTATATACTTAGCCTAATATTACCTTTACTTTATATAAGCTTAGTTAGTTTATAAGTAATCTAATAGTATAATATATCTAAGAGATAAAATACCTACTTAAGTATTTAAGATTATATCTAAATCTTTATATTACTTATTATAGAAAGAATAATAAACTATTATAAATAATAGGCTATTCTAATATAAATTATATAGTAGATAAGAGTAATTAGAAATATATTATAAGCTAGGTCTTTATACTTACTAGTAGATCTATCTCTTAGTTAAGTAGGAAATAAAGATTAATATTAATATTAATAACTAAGGCTAAAAATATAGCCCTATTAGAATACTTAAAATAATCTATTTAGCTAGTAAACCTATTTACTAAGCTTAGATATCTAGGAATTATTAGCTCTACTAGTAAAAGGATAAATATTAATATAAATGAAAATCTAGATATAATTATAAAACTTAAGGGTAATAATAATAGGGTAATTAAATTAGTAAAAAACTATTAAGCTAGTAAAAGATCTAAGTATATTAATATAATATACTATTATATTTAGGAATTATAATAGAAGAAAAGGATTAATATTAGCTATATTCTAACTAATAAAATAATAGTAGATAGTTTTACTAAGCCTCTAGTAAAATAGAAGTTCTAGTAATCTCTTAATATAATAGGAATAAGGATAATAGAATAGGGGGAGTAATAAAGATATTTATAGAATAGAGGCTTACTATAATTATATTAACCTAATTTATTTAGAAATAATATAATACTTATTAATTAATTAATTATACTCCTATACTAGCTAAAAAGCTAATAAGGGTAGGCTATTTAGGGGTACGTATTACGTATATATTATTCGGGGAGAAACCCTACTATAAGGATAAAAACTCTACCTAATAATTACGGTTCTCTTAACTATTTATAGCTCCTTCCCTCCCCCCCCTAGTAGGCCTACTACTAGGGAGGTAATAGAGGGGTTAGGTTTACTACCTATTATACTAAAGTTTCGTCTACAGGTAAAACTCCTTTTCCTTATCTAGGGCCTAGCCCCTTTCTCTTTTCTATCTCTACCGGCTATTCTTAATCTAATCTATTTAGCGTAACGGATAAATCCTTATAACGGATAATTCCTTATAGTCCCGGTTATAACGTCTATAACGGGGAGGGTATATATATAAAGGGAGGTAATAGAACTAGTACTTACCTACTAGTCTATTAGTACTAGGTACTACTAGGTGAGGAGGCTAGCGGCCCTAGCGTACTTATAGACTATTAGGTAGGAAGGCTAATATCCACGTATCTCTATACGGGTTAGGCCTCTACTACCTACTACTATATTATAAGGACTACCTAGGTGCGGCTAAGCATCCCCCCGCCGTATAATAGTAAGGTAGCGGATACCCGGTGTATTTACCGCGGTTATATCGGCCGCTACTATTAAGGTATATACGTGTAGAAGATAATAGGTACCGTTAGCTAACTAGACCGGCAGCCCTATCGCGCTTATAAGCTATTAGGTGAGGAGTCTAATACCTACGTCCTGTTTTAAGTTAGATGCCTACTACCTGCAGCCGTACTGTAAGGACTACCTAGGAAGGGGACTAGAGTATCCTCGCCGCCGTACGGTAGTAATAGCGGTAGTATATACCTAGTATACTATCTGGCTTACGCTCGATTATTAAGAGGAAGGAAGGGCTAGCTTTATAGTATTACTATCTTTTTATTATACTATTATTATCTATATATATTATAACTACCCTAAGGTAGGTAGACTTAGGCTACCTAGACCGCGCGGAGCGGGATCGGCTGGAGTATAAAGACGTGGCCTTATAAGAGACCTTATAGCGGGTATAGGTATAGAAGTACTATATATATCCTGTAATACTATAGAGGCTTTATATCGGTAGTATTTCTATTATCTTATACTAGTATTACTAGTATTACTAGTATATCGCGTTTATAATACGCGTAGGGAAGCGGAGGCTATATTAGGGAGAGGTAGAAGGGTATTTATATAGCATATATTTTTTATCTATATCTATATATTCTATCGCGTTAAATCTTTTACTATAATCTTCTAAGAGTTCTCCTTCTATCTTCTCTATTTCTCTATCGCGTTAGCGTTCCTATTCTCGTTATTACTATACTCTACCTACGTGTCGATTCCGTAATAACTAGATAACCCTAGACGGTACTTCTAAAATACCGTAAGATCTCTTAGCTCTCCTAGTACCGAGATACTAGAAGGTTCGTAGCCGGTACCACGTATAGGTAGATCTCGTTACCGGCCTATAATACTTATTAATAAGGGGCTTACCTAGCTATTCTAGTAAAATATAAGGTTATAAAGATTTTTAATAGTTCTTATTTAGGATTTACTTATAATATAATTATATAATAACTACCTATTTAATTTATATTAGTATATACTCTAGTATATCTCTAGAATAATACTAAGTATTAATAGAAGTTATTATATAATTCTATTTAAGGTTACTATTACTATAATATAAGATAGATCTATTTAAGGGGGAGTATTAGAAATTAAGGTAGTTAGCCCTATTATACTAGTAGCTTAGTAATAGAAATACTAATTATTTTTATAATACTTATATTCTTACTTCCTTAGAGTATTATTTATATAGCTTATTATCACGTTATTTAATAGTATATATAGCCTTATCAGGCATAAGCTAGCACTAAGCTCTAGGGCTTAGTTCCAACCCTATGCGGCTGAGGCGCCAAGGCGCTAGTCAGCCTCGTCTCCATGAGCATCTACTCTATGTTGTAGGCCCCTCCTACAACAGTATTTGCGAGTCGAGATTGACTCCGCATGAGGCTCGCTTGTCGTTCTGCAATTCTCAGGAATCGCAGCAAGCATAAGAGGTTGCTCTACCGTGGACTGGAAATCATTCTCCATGTACTTTGACGAGTCCTTATCTGATCAGGCTGTGCGAGTGGCAAGATAGGTCGCTTCTGATCACAGCCACTCACTCTCAATCTACAGGGGAGTTCGGGGTGCGCCTTGCTTGCAGAATCGGTGATAAAACCAAGCCCATGACAACAACCCACTGGAGACTTCTGATACTGTTCCGTATCAGATTGGGAGATGGAAGCCAACTTCCCATCGCAAGATGCCTGGACACGAGCGAAGGACCGCTACATTGAAGACTTGACGGATGAAGAGAAGAAAATGTACTTCCTGGTCACTCCGGAGACTTTGTTCTACGACGCTAGTGCCGCGCAGAAAAAGTACACTGCTGGAAGCACATCGTTCGCGATCATTAACAAGCTTCAGCCGCTTCGGGAGGCCATCGAACAATATGGCCAAGCGCTTGACATCTATTCCAATGCGTATCCTCTGGTGCTGAGCCCACTCTGGGGCAGCATCCGGGTTGTGTTGCACGTGAGTCTTTGATCACATCGTTCTATGAACCCCTAGCCATATATTGATTCAAAGCCCATCTAGATCGCTGTTGCATTTGGCAAGTACTTCGATAAGCTTGTGGAGATGTTCGTAAGGATTGGCGACGTGCTGCCTCGTTTCCGAGTCTACGAAAGTCTTTTTCCCAATCACGAACGCCTCGTACAGTCCCTTTCAATGGCATATGTCGATATCATTGAATTCTGCTCGGAATGCAAGGCTGTATTCCGCCATGGACAGCGATTTGCAATGACTAGCTTTAAGGTTGCCTTCAAGCTGACCTGGAAACCCTTCGAACGGCAATTTGGTGAGCACATTGAGCGCTTTCGCCAGCATCGGAAGAGCGTTGAAAAAGAAGCGGGTCTATCGCACATGGTCGAAGCCGCTGATTCCAGGGCATTGATCAAAGCGAATCAGCAGCAGCTTGAGCGGCATAAGGACGAAGACATACGTCGAAGAATCCTTGCAGCAATACCATCTGTCGATACCAAGGCCAAGCACTTGAAGCTGCAGAGTCTTCGATATCATGGAACAGGCGAGTGGTTGTTTCTGGACCACGAGTATCTCAACTGGCAACGAGCAGTCACGTCGTCGTATCTCTGCTGCCATGGTATCCCTGGTTGTGGAAAGAGTGTGTTAGCATCTATGGTTGTTAAGGCAAATCTAACCTCCGAGAAAGCAAAGGTGCTATACTACTACTGCGACTATACAGACCAACGAACACTCCAGACGAACCGGATTCTTGGAACTCTCTTGAAACAACTCTTCAATGCTGGTCCGATTCCACGCGAGGTCACCGTGCAGGTGAAAGAAGCCTTTGAGGACGATTCAATATCACTGACTTGCAATGAAATAGTGAGTATGCTATGCTCGGCAATCAGCCTGAATGCTGCTGTGACTATCATTCTTGATGGTCTTGATGAGTGCGAGCAAGAAGCCAAAGAGCAAATGATTGCGTTCCTTGAACGTTTAACCTTTCTGGGGCCGACTGTAATCAAGCTATTTGTCTCTTGCCGCGAAGAAGACAACATCTTGAGATCACTTACAAAGTTCGCTCGCGTCCATGTGACTCCGACTGCTTTGGAAAATGATATCAAGTCTTTCATCTCTGGCTCAGTACGATCTCGGATTAAAGGTGGACAGCTGAGGCTACGTGATCCGAAGCTGGAGCAGGAGATCGTGTCGGAATTGGTGGACAAGGCTAACGGCATGTAAGTAGCCGAAGCAGTTTGCTGCCGCTTCCGCTGCTAACTTCACAGGTTTCTGTGGGTCTTTTTCCAGCTTGATGAGCTCTGCGAGGCGCCGTCGGATGCAAAGATTCGCGAGACTTTAAGCGATCTGCCGGATGGTATTTTCGAAACCTACGAACGTATCCTATCAAGATTACGAAACGGAAGATGAGATACCTTGTAAGCAAGATACTGACGTGGATAATCTATGCCCAGAGGCCACTAAAGGTTGAGGAGCTTCAGGAAGCTGTAGGATTTGATATTGACGACAAAGGTTGGGATGATGCCAAAATTCCCCAGGAGGATCTTATCATGGAGTCATGCCGAAGTTTGATTGTGCGAGATGAGGCCGACAGTACAGTCCGCTTTGCACATTATACGGTCCAGCAGTACCTGCTCACTAAAGCGAGTACCGATCGAGGGGATGACCCCCACAATTTGGTTATTGAGAGCGCGCCGCAATACCTAGGACATTTCTGTGTCACATATCTCAATTTTTCCGATTTCGAATCGTAAATCACTCTCCGAAAGCCTCCCGGCTCACTCGAGGTGCCTGGAATATTGCGATCGGGCGGCCCGGTATGGATTCCCAGCATCCTCGGAGTAGGGAAATCTGTTTATGAGTTAGCATACAAACTTTCTGGTGTAAATCCAATACGTCCAGCTCCCAAAATCGACTGGACAAAACATTTGAAGCCTAGAGCAGTGGTAAAAGAAGAACTCCCTGTCGGATACGCAAATCAGTTCGCATTACTACAATATGTCGTCGAGTTCTGGGCATTCCATACCAAGTACATTGATTCGGATTCCGACCTTTGCTACAGTCTTCGGCAATTGGTATGCGACAAAAGTCTAGCGTTTGAGTTTCGACCTTGGGGTCGAAACCGGCATTTCGGTCCTTACGGTTGTGTCTCCTGCCCTAATACGCTCGGGGCAAAAAAGTCGAGCTTTTCATTCATGTCACTATTCCACTACGCTGCGGAAATTGGCCACTGGCCCCTTATGGAGCCATATGCACGAGAGTACTGTTACCATGAGAGAATCACCGAAGCGACCCTATTGCTCGCTTGCCGTTACGGTCAGGATACTATAGTGGAGAAACTTCTACAAGTTCACAAGTTCGACAGAACCAGCGCCAGGGCCGTGAACGTAGCCGCTGCTTCGGGGCATGCCAAAATCCTCGAGCATCTGCTGCAGATTTCAGAATATTTACCCAGCACTTATCATTCACCTTTGTTGGAGGGGGCCTTAGACTTGGCTGCATCTAATGGACATGATGAGGCCGTTAGGCTGCTTATAGGAGAGTATATTGATAATGGGGCCTATCATGCTGTAGGGTGTATAAGAAAGAGTGCAGCCCACAATGCTCTCCTTTTAGCCGCATCCAACGGCCATGAGTTGGTGGTTGATACCCTCCTTGAGAGAGGAGTTCGGTGGGTCCGACTGGATCATATGAATCCGGGTGCAACGGCTCTTCACTATGCTGCAGAACATGGGCATGTATCAGTCGTCCGGGTTCTATTGGAGAGTTTAAGACACGAGGATAAGGAAGTAGCTTCAAGATTCATCGATGAAGCTGACGTTTACGGGACGAATGCCCTACAGAAAGCCGTAGCCCGTGGTCATTTAGGCGTTGTCGACATGCTTCTTGAAAACGGCGCCGATACTTACGCAGCTAATTCGCCGACAGTGGATATCAGCGCGGTTGTCCTCGCCGTGCGAAGAGGTCAAGATGGCATAGTACTCGCATTACTAGACAAAGGCGAATGTCTTCCCGATTATATACTATCCATTGCGCCGGTCAAATATATGCGCTCTGCTTCCCAATATGAAGATACGCTACGTAGACTGCTCGAGTCGGACTGGAAACGCTTTAAGAGACCATTGGTTGAGAGAGCTCTCTCTGCTGTACCGACTCATGAGCAGGATTACTGCATTAGAATGACGACCCTCCTGCAATCTACACTGGAGAAGATTGATGCAGAGGCAAAGAGGACGGAGGCAGCTGCCTAGATTCACAGCATTTCAAGCTTTCTGAAGGAGGAATTTACGAAGCGAAGTGAAGATCATCAACTGATTCTGCAGGAGTACCGCTGACTTGATGGACGTGAGTTGTTGGAAAGCCGACATCGCTCTGTGATAATACTTGGTAGCGCCTTGCATCCGTGACGCATTTACCGCCCACCACTACTAAGGATCGCAATACAGCGTTGAATCTACATGGCCGCTGGAGGAAGTGTGAGAAGATAATGCTGCCCTGCTTATCAACATGTTTGCTAAGTTGGTATTGCAGTATTCGACCCCGTTAAAAGGACCTCTACCACCGGTACTCTTGAGGTCATTCACGACCCACTGCTCGATCACCATTGCAGAAACAAATCGCACGCCGACATCATTTCCAAGTGCGGGCTGCCCAGGCTCCCACGCTTCGCCACACCCGAAAGGCCATTTCAACTCAATCCTCAATCGCTACCTTTGGCTCAACCCCTTACGACCAACTGTCCAACCCAAAACACCCCTCATACCTCCCATGTATCCTCCTCACACCCTCTACGCCTCCCTCCCCATCCCCCTCTCCCCCCAGAAACCCCCCCACGATTTTCCTCACCGAATATCCCGACCCCTCACCCTTCGCATAACAATACTCAACGGCCCCCTCTCCATCCGCAAAGTACAACCGTGTCACCGCAACCGGTACACCATCCCTCTTTTCATAAAGAATCTTGACCTTTTCTCCGACTTTGAGGATGCGAGGGCGGAGTTTCTCCAGGATCTCGGGTGGGACGGGGAGCGTGGTTGGGGTGGGTGTCGTTTGGAGGGTGAGGGTTGGCGCTGTGGAGGGGGGGAGGGGGGGTGAGACGGTTGCCTTTGTGGCGCTGTGGTGGGTGCGAGATGGAGTGGGGGGTTGAGGGCTTGCGGAGTTGTTGGCGCTTAGGGTGGGTACGTTGTCCATTGTGAATCGGTAGTTGTGCAGGGTTTTGGATAGGGAGGAGAGGGGAGGTGGGTCTGTGGTTCGAGCAATCTGTTGTGGTTGGAGGTGGTTCCGAGGGGAGGTCTAGGTTTATTCGAGAGAAAGCCTTTGTCGTGGGAGGTGGTTCCGAGCGGAGGTGTAGATTTGATTTTGAGATGGTGTTTTTGCTGTGGGAACGATATGCGTTGTGCCTTTAAAGGCGGGAGGCAGCGTGTCTATTTATCCACCGTCTCGCCGCTGTCTCAGTTCCTGCAAGTATACAAAGGAATCAGATGGGGTTCCACAAAATCAGGAAATAGCTTTTCGGGTTACACGGACCTTGAGAGAAAGCTTTTGTCGTGGGAACGATATGCGTTGTGTTTCTGAAGATAGAGCAGTGTTTGCCTTAATGTAACACTGCCGCTGTTCCAATCCCTATAAATCCTCAAAGAAATAAGTTTTGAGGTTACACGAGATTACGAAACAGCTTTTCGGGTTACACGGCCAAAGGGGAGATTCCGAGGTTACACAACATAAGATACCCGAATTTATCCCGTAGAGTCGAATCATTATCGTTGATTCGGGAATCGTTCTGAAACTTGGGAGTTAAGCGTTTGAGAGATATGTATGTATATGGTAATGTAGTACAATATAAGCTACATCCAACCCAAAGGTCCTAAGAACATTACGGATTACTAGGCTCGCCTCTCACCGTACAAACTATCCCCTAGCTCAAAGCAGTACTACGGTCTTATCACATTCTACAACAAATTAGAGACTATTCGCAAAATCCCACCTTATCCTCATGCTTGAAGTACTCTCCATAGCACACACCCCCGAGAAAAGTTGGCGTATCAGACCGCTAGCTAGGAGAAGATGAGCCCATGCGGGTGACACATTCTGAGATTGTGGGGGGGAAGAGGACAGCTTGATGTGTGAGAATTGGAAGATTTCATGGTGATATTAGTTGCGAATGTGAAGGGAAGACTTTCCGCGCCTCCTTAAGTGTCAATCTTCCTGCTGCTTTCCAAGCCACTACTAAACAATCGCATGCTGAGATAGTTCCAGTACATTAACCCTCTGCACTAGCCACCGTATCTGACCGCTGCCTTCCACCCCACAACTAATAATTCCCATAAAACCCCTTCTTCCCATGATATATAACGGCAGTCCCATTCTCATTCATGTGAAGCACCTTTGTCGCCGCAAACGGTGCCAGACTAAAATAAACCAGCACCCTATCGCCAGGCTTGACCGGGCTTCCATGTTCCCAGAAAAGGTCTTTCGGAATCGTCAGCTCCCCAAGCGCACCATCTAAAATCACCACCGCGGTGTTGGAGTTGGGGAGAATTAGGTCTTTCACTCTTCCTTTCGAGTAACTGCCTTCTCCACCGTCGCTCGGTCCTTCGGAGGGCTTTTTGTTTGGGTGGAAGGGGGGAGGGGGGGAGCTTCGGGCGTGTTTGCCGAGGTTCGGTTGTTGTTGAGACATAGCGATTTGCTGGCGACCGCAGGATGTAGCACTTAGGATTGGGGTTTGGGCGAAGAGCTCTGAGATCCGAGTATCGTCCTTGTAAGATCTTGTTGTGTTGTTGCGAGACTAGCTTGGTTTGTATCCTCGTGAACGTAGGCAGCTCTGGGCAGTAGGAGGCTACTATGGCTGAGTGTTGTAAGGCCTGGAAGAGTCAGCTTCTGTGGGCATACGGATCGCCGTTAAGGATTCGACTCTATCTGAGTTTTGAGGACGGATGTCGCGCATGGTGTCCTTCGGGCTCAACGGTACTTGGAATGTGACGACGACTTACTATGTCTGGCTCTGCGGTGCTCTGAAATGATAGCTTGTGGGATTGAGAGGTTAGAGCCTTGTCGAAGCGCTGTTGGAAGATGCTATGACTTTTGGAAATTATGGCTGAGAAGGCGATGTTCGGTAGCGTTAAGAAATCGAATGTTTACTATCGATGAAGAATCGGCTTCTGGCCTGGGAATCGAAGTCTTTTGTGTCCTTACATGGTGGCGGTGCATTTTGGAAATATAAAGATAGCCTACTTCCGGCCCGAGAAAAGATGTCGGTAAACCATCACGAAGGACGACATCCAATAGTGAGGTCGGTATTCTTGATCAGAGTCGGAAAAAGACTGCTATCACGCACGTATGTTCAATCGTTCCCTAAGGGTCAGGACAGGGACAGGTTGTACTCCGAAGAGCCATCCTCAAGCAGGAATCACAAGGTTTTCTGGGGAATTTCGAAGGTAAACCACGTCCGAGCACGATATCGACAAATGGATCCTATTCGCCCTCATCGTTACACAGGCGTCGGGCCGCTTCTTCTTCATCGTCACGTCCGTAATCGGTATCCTCTTGATATTGTATGACCAATCGCTAGACTCGCCACCTCATTACGAGCAACCTGTGCGGCCGCGTTACTCTACAGACAGCATGAGACTTATGATCTGGGTACTCTTGGATCCACGCAAAAGCGCTGCGTGGAAACATTGGGGCCGGAGATCTGCATAATCAGAAGCTGCGGGCGTTGTTCTTTCTCGAAGACATGACACAAACGGTACTACGATAGCTAGGGTCGAAAACGGCATCAAGACTGACAGTCCACTTGACTGATATCCCTAATTGGCCGCTTAGCGACCGAGAGCCGATATCTATGAATCTATATCTTGAAATGTGGCTAGCTGTTCCATATGGACTCGCCCCCCACACCGCTACCTGCGTTTCGAAATGGCTTGAGTTAGCGCATTGCGGGAGAAGTTGGCGTCTTCTCGAGGGAATCAGGCTCGTAGGGAAAACGGGCTAATACCGAAAGCGGGTGTAGGAATGCGTCTGATCTCCTGACTCCCCCTTTCTTCGCTAGAAAGCGATACCCAACCTTGTCTTATAAGCTTCGAGACGATTTGAGACTTCTTCGCCGTTCCAAAGTTCTTTGCCGTTCTCGGATATTGTCAACCCGGGCACACCAACCTGCTCCACCACAAAGCTTGCGCCAATATTGCCAGCACAAGCCGCAGAGATGATATCGCCTGAAGATTGCATGAAACCGATTGCAAAAGCTCCGAGAAACGCATTGCCAGCGCCTGTGGTGTCGACCACCTTTGAGTCGGTGACTCCCGCGTCTTTCTCCGAGGGGCCGTAATACGCAGGTAGCCACACGCTTTGCCTTCTGGTCTTCACGAAACAGCCAAAGTTTCCAGCTCGAAGGACAAGCATCCGATAATCATTTGGCTTAAGCATCTCTGACATCAGAGGAGTACACAACCGTTCGAAGAAATCCTTGTCAGGTGTTGCGGGCACGTCCAATGCCACGATTCGTGCAAGTTCGTGGTGATTGGGCGAGAAGACGTCAACGACTCGCAAGGCCTTGACAATGTCAAGTAATTCTCCAGGCGTGCAAGAGTAGGCTCTTGGTTCCCAGACGATAAACGGCCGCTCCGCTATACCAGCCGCTTTCCGTAGCTCTAGTAGCTGAGCAGTCTGTTCGATGATCTCAAGGGGAGCAAGGAAGAAATGGAAACATCGGGAGCCTAGGAGGTTCGTGCCGACCAAAAGCGTAGGATTGATGAATAGTGATGGGGTAAGATATTTGAAGGATTTGGCTAATTTTTGGAAGGCTGTTAGTGGTGGAGCGACTCAAAGTCGGGATTTAGGACGTACTGGACAGACTTGGGTCTAAGTAGTGAAGTTCGCCTCGGGTGGAGAGACAGTCGTCTTCTCGAATGACTGATAGAGTGATGCCCCAAATCTCCAAGAGGCGCGAGGTCCCCGGGGGGAAATCATAGCCTTGGCGGACAGTGTAGCCAATCTGAGTAGATGATTCGCCAGGACTAAAGAGGCGGGCACCAAGACTTGCTGTTGGGCCGTAAGCAAGACTTGTACATCGACTGATGGGATTAGATGGTGTACCATACGCGCCGGATCCACCAAGTACATCGTCGAACGTCTTGCCGGAGGGAAAGTGTACTCTATCGAGGATAAGCATCCCTAGCGATGTAAAGATGGTTGGCTCTCCAGGAGACATGATGGCAGCAAACCACATGCATGGCTCTCTCTGCACTCGTTGCTGTATGCAATGAAACTCCCGAGGTGGACATGATCAGGCTTTAAGGATCAAATTTGGCGTTGCACGAGAGATGGAAAGCTTAGCGTCTTGGCGTCGCTAAGGGCGGCTAATCTCCGTCGGCTATTCTAGCCATCCGCTAACGCTTACTACTTCTGTCCTGGACTACAATAAGCCGCCGCTTCCTACTTGGACTGGCTTTTCTACGGTTACGAACCTACTCTTTCGTCCCAGAGCTTACGTCCTATATTACGAGCAATATGCATATCCAGTCGAGAATATTTTCGTGCCTTGATGCCATTCGATTGCGCGACAATGCAGTGAGGCAATTGCGAAAGAAGGCTGCGCAAACAGCATGATCGACCTCGTCTTTTCTCCTTTCAACATTGACACCGATCCTTGCATATATGCGATGAAGTCGTGGTATGTGTTGTGGTGGCATGTGTACCTTTGCTACTGCTGTACAGCTAAGACTTCGTCTCGATCATTCGGAAAGGTGAAACAGAAGAGTGGTGTATAGAAAGCCCGCGATCAACGCAAAGCTACAAAGCCAGAAAAATCAGCTGGCGTGAGATAATGGTCCCATGAGATATAACCTTAGGCTTTGCGATGGATCTCATGACGTGTCAGCCGCTCTGATATCGTCCGTCACTAGCCTGCATACCCGCCCATCACCTCTTCTTGTCATGCCACGGTCTTGAGGTGGGCGGAGATCATGCTCGCTATGCCGTTGATTGCGTGGGATTTTGCAAACGGATCGCGAATTCGTCATTCCAACCTTAGTTCCTCATCACATACTCCATGTCGATGCGGAGAGACCTTTCTGCGATATCTATGAGCCATCCAAATCAGTACGGATTACGTATCAAGATGCTCGCCCGCGAAGCGTAGCAAAGCAGAGACTCAGGCAATGGTGCAACATGTGATACAAAGGAAAACTTGTTTTGGAAGAAGGTTATGCCGCAATGGTCAGGGACTCATCCTCCTGCCTCAGTTTGGAATAACAAACGCTAGCGGTACTTCGCCCTTGTCAAGACCATGATACCGACACTTATCGCCAAGAAAGGTATATTCTCCTTTACCCGGACATCAGCGAACATTTCAAGGGCGTCCCTATTTCGGGAGTTTTACTTGCCCTATTCCAAAGCATTGCCGATGATCGCCTAACCCAAATACTCGATGACATGATCTAACGATGCAAACTTCAGCAAGACATGATCTCACTTTAAAAGGACTTCGGATTACTATGGAATGCTGTCGACTGTAATTCAAAACATGTTAATAGCAGTATTCGACAAAGGAAACTATAAAGGCAACGGCTCACGGAATGGAGAAACTGCTATCTGACGGTGCACTCTGCCTCAATCAAAGCCGTTGGCACGTATAACGATTGACCTTTTCATTAACAACGTCAGTCAATCCAGAAAGACACTTTGATTCTACACTTTGGTTCGTGCGAGATCCTTTGAACATGGGAGATCATCTACCGTTCTAGGTTGAAGATCGATACAAACCCGCATCAAAACATAATGCGCACAGGTCGATGTATGAATTCTGATTTATTGATCTTGAATCCTTAGCTCGCTATATTCTAACAAAGCAACCATGTGTTCGAAGGCCTTGTCTAGTACCTCATGTGCTGTGCTATTTTCGGGCGTGTTGGGTTGTCTCCCAGCTCTCCTTGCCGCTCTTTCGAGAAGCTTTTCTTTATAGACCATGTTGTCTCTCTGCTCGATCTTGCGGGAAAGCCTGTATAACGTCTTGAACTCCGCTTCCTTCTCCAGGTCGAGGTCAGGTTCCAAATCATGGCAAAGATTGAAAGGAAAGGGCGGTAAAGTCCAGTAAGGAGCAAGTTTGCAGTATCTTCGACGCTCCGCCTCACACTTTGCCAAGCAGGGCCATGGTATCTCATGCCCTCACCGTTGATTCTGTTTAAGTGACAGCCACAGATATTGCACTGACATGCTAGATATAGCAGTGCGTGACACATTTCGTGCAAGAGGATTTTCAGACACACTTGTAGGGTGCTTGGTACCATAGGCGTTGGCCTCTGAACGTACATCCAGGCGCGAGGTCCCGGAGTCGCATTGTTGATCTCGAGTCTACCAACGGCTTTTCCGACGAATCCCGGATCCACCCACTTTACACAATATATGTCTTTCAATAAGCCAAGAAATAGAAAATTGTTAAAGATGTCCCATACAGGCATAAGATTAAACTCACAGATCAGCTCCTCCGAACCGTCGCCGAATTCTAACTCATGCCAATACCAAGATTCAAGCGCATCTTGCTTGATGGGCCAGTCGATGTGTCCTGATATAAAGTTGGCGAAAGCGTCGGCAATCTGCTGGGCTGTGAAGAGGCGCCATTCAAGAACGAAATTTGCTTCCAGAGCCGTATACAAGATTACCTAGAATAAAGGAATATCATAAACCTTCAATACAACATCTGTGAGATAGCCGACAGCTCAGTCGACATATTGAAAAAACTCCACTACAAAAGACATGCGGCAAGCCCACATGTACTACTATCGGATCAGCGTCGCATTATATCGAGTGAATGAACGAATTGGCTGGCAAGCAAACGAGCAAAAAAGCAACCAAGCAACCAAGCAACCAAGCAAATTGGCAAATATGCTACCAGCCGAACAGGAACCGAGCTACTCAACAAGCAAGCAAACAAACAAGCAAGGAAAGCAATCAATCAAAAAAGCGCAGACGAGAAAGCGAACATATAGACAAAGAAAGCAAGCCAGTCAACAAAGCATGCACCTAAGCGGTTCCAGCAAGCGAAACATTCCTGCATCAAACGAAGAAGCAAGGCGAATGATCAAGTCAGGTAGCAGAGCGAATAATCAATCCTCCACACATCCACACAGAAGTACGCTTACGACCGACTTCCCAGATACGCATACCTGAAGGTGCGAGTAACAACGATGTCTATCCCACACATACTTAATCAATCTGCATCCCGGATTATCGTTGCGATCTGTATCGGTTCCGATTTTTGTATTGAATCGGATACTTTTGCAAAATAGGTGGGAGACTTGCGATTGTTGTGGAATGTGTGATTTTTGTGAGACTCGGCATGGATGTTGTGCAAATAAGATGGGATCTGTGATGCGTGGAGGGTTCGTGATGTTTGAAATTGTTTGTGATCCTTGCATTTAATGCGTCTGAGATAAACATTTCTAAAACGAACGAGTGCTTTGACAGGATGGGGGAGGGTAGTAGAGGGATTTGTGGTATGTAGTATAGGTCGTGTTATGTATGCATGTGTGGTATGTGTGATGCTTGTGGTACGTACTATGATTATCAATGATGCGTCTGATTATTTTGAAACTTGTACTGCTTGGACTGCTTGGATTGCAAGAAATTGTCAGACTTCTTGTATTGCTTGTGCTTTCACCGCCTAGGTCTAATACGTCAACTGTGTGCATTACGTGGACTGCTCGGTCTGCGTGCCGTTACTCACGATACGTGTGACATCCAATACATTTATACTGCGTATATCGCGTATGACGCGCGTAGTGATACTGATAGGTGAGCATTTGGGCTGTAGTCGCTGCAGATAGATGCTAGGGTGTAATACTCGGAGGTGTGTCTTGTTGGATGATTTGTGGCGAACTTATGATGATGTTGCAGGTGTTTATACGTCTGCATTCATGATCGATTCGTAATGTTTTTCCTTTTCCAAATGATAGGATGCTGGTGTTAGGGGTGTGAGGAGTTTTGCATGGTCGGTATAGGGCTGTGATGTTAATGTAGGATATTTTCATGGGGAACATGAAGGGAGACTGGAATGTAGATGCTATTGGAGTCTCAGTTCGGAGGGTATGAAGAGATGATGTAAGGTATCAAGCCTGTAATGGGCTTCTGAATTAATTCTTGTGATCTTGTAATGGGCTCCTCTTACTACAACACATGTTGTATGCGCGTGTTCATCAGTCTAACTTATATATTGGACACAAGTGTTGGAGTTGGAATGTAGATGCGCCTGGAGTATAAGTTAGTGGGTATGTGGGGAACTGCAACATTTAGATTGTGTAATTGGTGGTTTAGTTGTCTTTATGAAAAAACCCTCTTACCATATATATCATATCATATAATATCACAGTCTCTATCTCCAACATACAATCCCAACGCACGCTTGTGAATCCTAGGAACGGATGGTGGCAAAGGTACTTTATGTAATAGAGAATTATTATTTCTGGTGTTGTTTTATGAAGAAGACCATCGGACTGTGTATGCGATTCTGGGTCTTAGTAGAGGTGTGGGATTAGGTGTGGGGGTGTGGGAATGGGATGGGGAATAATGGGATTAGGGAAGAGGATTGTGATTGGCGTTGGAGTTGAAGTTGGAGTATCGATGGCATATGAACATAAAATATTCGTAACGTGTATATCATTGCATTCTCCCTTTCTCTACAGTAACCCTCTCGTACTTGTTACGGATGACTTCATACGTAGAGGTGTCATGCGTGTTGGGGATGGGGATGAGGATTGAGCTGCGGATTAAATATGAGAAGGGGGGTTTGGAGTAGAGATTGGTATGATGGGTTATTGGATTTCTGCTTAGTTACTATTATAGAAAGAGACTTAGATTATACGGTAGGATATAAGTCTTACTTTAGGTTAGAAGTAGGAAGTATAGAAGTATAGAAGTTTAGAAATATAGAATAGAGATAGGGATTAAGATGCGGATTAAATATGAGAAGGGGGGTATGAAGTAGATTGGCGAGGGAACTTTTGGGGGTTCGAGTTGTTGTTATGGAAAGAGACTCGGATTATGCGGTGGGATATAAGTCTTGCTTTGGGTTGGAAGTAGGAAGTGTGGAAGTGGGAAGTATGGAATGGATTTAGAAGTATGGGTTAGAATTTGGAAGTGTGAATCGAATTTAGGGGGTGAGATGCGGTTGGAGTATGAGTTGGGGGGGTGTGAAGCAGCGTGGGGTTCGCGTTATCGTTGTGAAGCAGTGTCGGACTGTGCATTGAAGATAACAATCTAGTTTCGACTTGGAAGTGTGAATCGAATTTAGGCGTTGAGATGCGGTTGGAGTATGAAAGTAAGTACGCAAGGTAATGGAATCGGCAACGCTTCTAATACACAACCGCCTCCACCGAGTCCTTTCCACCTACGCAAACTCCGACCGCCTCACCGTCTTCTCCACCACCTCGGCAATCTTCCTCATATCCTTCGCGCTCCGATACGGGATCTCATGCGCAAACCCCTTGATCTCATGACACAACCTCACCTTCGGATCGCACATCTGCACCATCGCCTCGCCCAGCTCCCGGACCGGATCCAACTCCGCAAGAATATGTCCCGTCGGCTCCCTCAACCTGACCGAATCCACCTCGGCAAACATGCGATGGGCCTCGTAGTCGCTGTAGGGGCGATCGATGCCGTTGTCGACGACCTGCTGGTGGATGCGCTGGTAGGCGAAGCGCATCATGGGCGGGATCAGCTCGCCGTCTTCCCAGTTGGTGTTGCGCTCGTCCTTGAGCATGTCCGCTTGTGTGGGGTTGCGTTTCAGCTCGGCGGCGAGGGCGGCGTTGGCGAGGGCGAGGGTGGGGGGGACGTATTCGTGCTGGATGACGAGGGGGGTGACGTCGAGGCCGAGGTCGGGGGTGGCGGACCAGGGCATGGTGCAGTTTTGGAAGATGGCGCTGCGGAAGGGGCCGGGTTCGTGGGGGCGTTCGTGGGCGTGGCGGAGCATGAGGGAGCCGATTATCATGGCGCCCTGGGGTTTTATTAGTGGTTGGTTGCGTTGGGGATGGGGGGGTGTAGCTGTAATGATTGGGGTTGGTGGGGATGGTAGATGAGAAAGGAGGAGAATGGTGAACATGCGGGCTATAGATAAGATGGATTTGGTATCGTAGCGTGTTGATAGGCGAGGATCGGGAAGAGAAGAGCAGGAGAAGGTGCAGTGCATCACAAGAGGCATTGGGTGATGCAAAGCAATATAAAGAACAAACTCACAGCACTGAACCCCCAAGCGGCATCAAAAGGACCCTCATCCTCGATGGTCTCTTCGATCAAATCATGTACAGATTGGAACTCATGGAGCGACGGGACGAAGAACCAGCAGTTGTATTCCTGATCGGGGTAGATTTCCCCTATGCTCGGCGCCGGTCCGCATTCGTAGGGGCCTTGGAGGAAGTAGTATTCCCAGTGGGAAGGTAGCTGTGCGCGGATCGGTGCTGTAGACTAGATGTCAGCATGTGCACGGGAATTGTTTTGAATATGCTAGGTGGGATTGTAAATGAAGACGTTCGTGCTGAGAGTCATTGTGCTTGGATGAGTGTTAGAGGCAGACATACCCGTTTGAGCCTCGAAGATGGAGGCATTGACACCGAAGCCATGAACCATGAGAATTTTGACCATGACGTCTGTTGTTGAGTGGTAGTTGCTTTGCTTACGTAAAAGAGAATGGAAGGAGGGATGTTATCGTGATGAGGCTTCTTCCCATGTATCGTGACTGTGACTTCGGAATGAAAAAGCAGGGGGCTTTGTCGTATGAAAGAAAGGAGATGAAAGATGTCAGCCCCCTGCAGTCGAGTCCACGATCTCGGTTGCAATCATATGCGATGCCCATCCGGCCCACCCGTCAAATTCGGCATCGAGTTCAGCCACGTGTTGGGGCCGAGTGGTACGCGACTGACTGTGCCTCTTGGGTTGATATGTGGAGTATACACAGTAGTGGGTTTTGCTATCTTCCAATTGTCAGAGTGAGTGAGTGGAGCCTGATGCGAAGAGATTAGGTACTTCATTCTCACCAACAAGCGGTCAGTTCAATGAAGATACGCTCGGATGTAATGTCTCAAGGACCTAAGAACCATACTTCATGCTTCCGACTTACTTCCTGCAGGAGTTCGGCCTTAGCACTGCAGCATACTTTTGACCAACAAGTTTATGCTTCGCCACGTTGTGATCCACTCTTGCCATGCCAGGTTGCATTCGCTGGGCTTTTCCGAACATGCAGCTCGGGGGGTTTACCGTAAGGGGAGTTCGAGTTCTCTTTCCCAGCGGATGATGGCGTTGAGCGATGTGAATACGAATGCGCTGACAGGATTCGTGTTTCATTTTCAGATGGCTGGGTGAATCTCCGACATATATATTCCTACTGCGAGTTAAAGTTTGATAGAGAGCTGTCGACGGTGTTTAATAACGTCACCATGAATAAGTTTGGCCCATGGATAAGTTTGGCATCGCGGTGCCGTACCCTTTACTAGAAAATGCTTGCGATCTGCACGTATGAGGTATGTATGTAGTCAGATCGAAGGTGGATGAAATCAGCGACAGCCTTACCGGCGGCAGTGTCAGATAACGGCCGAACCTAGCCTAGCGGTCCAAACTCTACCTTGAATGATGCGCGAACATGTCCGGGGTTTGACGCTTCTCTAGCGTCCATGCTTGCACCTGCATCCTAACCCCAAGTGCTTAGTACCCTGCTAGTAAGGCACCTTACCGTACTAAGCTTACTGTGCTCAAGTAGTGCAGGAACGGGCCCCTCCGAGACGGAGAGATAGACTACCCGCACCGATCAGATCCGCACCAAAGGATCCGGCGATCGAGCTTCCACATTACCTTATTTCATCGACACCTCTCCATACGACTCCATCCGGAGTACCTTAGCAGAGATGGAATCCCTTCTCGCACGCTAGGTAACTTCCTGTCTCGTTGGACCCAATTCGATGCGTCAGCAGTGCAATCAGCCGTAATCTAGCGGTGTGTCATCGTCACGGCCTGGTGAAGGATATCGGTAGGAAGGTATGTTGGAGTGGGTGCTGCATAGTAATCCATCTCGATGCACATGCAGGCTTGAAGCTCTCCTTGATTAGCATGACTCATCTAATATGATAATCTATGACTAAGGTAATGGCTGCCGACGCCTTGGCAATGCTCGCTCGTCCATCCTACGCTTGAACGCCAGAGTGACCGTCATCTCTCGTAGCCTCATCCAGACTTCTCCATATGCCCATCCAGAGACCGCCGCCCCAACTCCTCGCTGTGAAGTGGAGTGGGCAGGTCTGGTCGAGGAGGCGGCAGGATGGCATCCGCGGAATTCATCATCATACCCTTGGCCGATGCATCCTCCACTGACCCGTCCGCCATCGCCTGTTGCCTCTTCTTCATCAGTGCAACGTTGGCCGGATTGCGCTCGTACGTCGCGAGAGCAGCCAGCAGCGTGAAGATCGAAAGGTAGGTGCAGATTCGCATCTGCTCGTTGAACGAGTCCGTGTATACTTGACCCACCCGAGCTTGGTTGGCCGGACTCAATGACCCAATCGTGTTCAACGATTGCTCCAACGCTTTCAGCTTGGCAGGGTCAAGCACGCCTCGAAGTTGTTGGCTGAGCTTGTTGTTGAGGACAATGGTCGCCATGGACAGGCCGATGCTGCCGCCGAGTACACGAGCCTGACTCAGAGCGCCTTGCGCAGCAGCTGTAGCGCATAAGCATTGACCACCCCTCAAGGGGTCTTTGAGTACGGAATGACATACCCGCATCTTCAGACTTGATGGCCAGATTCGTCATGAGTGTACCGCCCGAAAACGTCAAACCGATCCCAAGCCCCAGAATGATTTCGTAGCCATATGTCGGCTTGTATATCTCTCTACCTCCACCCAGAGTCGACATGAGGCCGCATCCTAGGAGGATCAAACACGAGGCAGCTATCAAAGTATGGGAGGTCAAGTTCTTTTTGGAAGAGGCCGCGCCGCCTACGAAACTACCTGTTGCAATGTCAGGCTTAGCGCATAGTATTGAAAGCACTCGCTATCTCACCAAAAGCCATGGAACACAATAGGGGTAGCAGATGTACACCAGCCATAATGGGAGTGTCTCCATTGACAATCTGAAAGCGTTGGGGTAGATTGATCAGGGCAACGAAGAAGGGAAAGCCAGTGAGGAGCACAAGACTGTAGATCGTTAGCCGATTGCGAACATCTTGGACGTCGTCCGAGTGTCTACTAACAGGATGGCGGGGCCGATTGGTCTGGATATGGCAATGGTCATGGGGAAGATCGCTCGGAGCCGATGGGTGGGGCCGAATGAGAGCCAGGATGTCCAGGTGAAAAAGGCAATCCAGCAAACCCCGGAGAACGTCAAAGTACAGATGATGGTCGGACTTCTCCACGAAAATGCTGTGCTTCCACCTTCTTGGAGCGCAAAAACAAGTAGTGTGGATCCTCCCAACAGTAGGACGGCACCCAACCAGTCCACTTGTTGGAGCGATCGCAAGGAGATTCTCGGTCGTGTGTAGGTCTTTTCCGCTCGGGGCCAACAGAGGAGTAGAACTGCAATTCCCACGGCAGCGGCCGGGGCGTTGAACAGATAGATCCAGCGCCACGAGGCCCTTTCCGTGATGACACCGCCGAGAATGGGTCCTGTAGGCGTAAAGTGAGTACTATCCAGAGACATAAGGAGACATGGACAGCAATGTCATACCTAGGACAGATCCTACTGCAAGAGTGATTCCGATCAATCCACTGAGGGCACCCCAGTATTGGACAGGCGTGACCTCTGCCCCAACAACCATGAGCATTGAATACAAGCCGGCCCCTCCGATCCCTTGCAGCACTCGTAGGGCAATCAGCTGGTTCAAGGTCTGTGCCAGCCCGCCACCAAGGGAGAATGCAGCAAAGAGGACATAAGCCAGGATGACTGCTGCTTGCCGACCAATTCCGTCACTCAACCGCGTGAAGATGGTTGCAAAGCCTGAATTGATTGTTCAGCGATCCCCGATGTCCACTTGGTCTCCGACGCTGCACGTACCCATGTATGACAAAAGATATCCCAAGACTACCCATGTTACCTATACAGTGGGATCAGAAGTAGCCAAGTCCGAGGGAAGACGAGACTGACGGTGGTGGAGTTCCCGAAGAAGTCGCCAATGGTGACCAGGGCAGTGGCAGTGATGGAAGTCTCGATGTTGGCCAGCAAAAGCCCCAGAGCAAGACTGGTGTGTATCAGTGGTGTTCATTCTGTCGCATTGTACGGCTTCCTTCCTCCAGACTGTCCCACTCACCTTGACAAAACACCCGCGAGCCGCCAGCCTCGTAGCGGCTTTTGTACATCACCCTTGAGATCGGTAGGCATCTTTTCGCCGTGCTGCATGCTTAGACCTTCTTCGGCGGCATTGACATGCGACATGACTGTGGATGCGATAAGCTGTTAGATTGCTCCAATGCAGAGGGTTAGGTCCAGGTAGACCATGGAGTAACGGAACTTGCGCGAAGCTGAGTTCGAATTGTAGAAAGGCGGTGAGTGACGGTAGTGAAAGGAGTGAGGGTCGTTGCTTGAGGGAAGGGGTGTAGGGAAGGAATGGGAGTTGTCGATATTGAGTGAGGGAAGGAGGAGAAAGAAGTGTGAGGCATTCGGCAGATCGGCGCAATTATTTGCCCGTGGTTTGCCCAAGTCGGCACGAGCCGAGGTACGATCCTCTAGTGACGGTGACCGGGTGAAGTCAATTCACACGCACATTGCTGAGGTAAGATTAGTCATCCGAGTCTGACGGATCAAGCCACAGGCCAGGTGTGATCTGATTACACCGTACTTCGCAGTTCGTCAAGATTGCAGCATTCCGAAGATTCACTAGCTGTGGAGGTACATCAAAGGACAGAGAATGGAGGGACATGATCGGGTACATTTCATGTCGGCTCCTTTCAATGGCGCGATATGCCGACAGCTAAGGTAGGTACCTACAGTAAGGTAAGTACCTACAGTAAGGTATGTACTCTAGGTCAGGCAGCCTACTTCGTACTTTGATCTACGACTAAAGTACCTTAAGATAAGCGATAAGGTACTAGTGCTAGCTCTCCCGCAAGCCATGCCTCATCCGGATGACTAGATCTGCATTGAGCGAGCCGCTAGGGAATACTAGCGCGGGCTTAGTGGCTCGGCACTCAAGAAGAATTTTCATCGAGATCAACGTCAAAATACGAATTGCTGATGTTGGACGACCGACCAACTCCAACTGCAATGCCTGCTACCGGCTTACTCCCCCTGTCCCATCGCAACAACTCCGAAACACTAGTTGGTCAACGAAGGATTCCACTTCCACTCGTTCACCCACCCCCCCCCCCCCCTTCCATCCTCACGATATTCCTCACGATCGATATGTATCCGCTGTTGCCTGTCGAACCTGGTGACATTAGGCTACTTCGAGGATAAACACCACGCGATATGCAGCTACACGCCTCGTGGGTCCGTCCATGCCATCCTCAGCTCATCTAGCTCTCTGCGGTAAGCAATAGGACTCATCGGTGTGCCGTCCTTAGTCCCTCTACGGCGCCTTCACGTCCGGTGCAAGTTGCCAAAGTAGCACCAATCTCCCAAGATCTGACCATTGATGCTCCGAGCACTGCCATGGATCTGACACGCCTAGTCATCCTGTTACCATGCTCGCTTAGGCGACCCGACCATCGGTGTAGCTGTACCCACCAAGATGGGATGGATCTCGATACCACACACAAGGCTATACCACAGATAGCACAAGGGCCAACTCGGTTTTACGTGGTCTCACCGGGATGCGAAGGATTTGATGTAACATCTGTGGTTCAGCTGCACGCGGGAGACGTGGTCCCTGGCCAAGATAGATATGATCAAGTCCTTCGCCGTCAGATTTAGAGACACATCCAGCGTTCTTCACTTTCACTCAACTTCAACATATCATACGAGGAGGACTCAACCCTTCACCTAGCCTTCAAGATGAGGGGAGCACAGATTCCAGGCGATATCGCCGTCATTGGCATGGGCTGTCGTTTCCCTGGCGATGCAAAGTCTCCTGCCGAGTTCTATGACATGCTTCTCAAAAAGCGCTCAGGCTGGTCGGAAGTCCCCCAAGATCGTTACAATGTCAACTCATTCTACCATCCGAGCTATGAGAGACATGGTACCATCGTTTGCAAAGGCGGCCACTTTATGAAAGATGATCCTGGGTTATTCGACGCCCCTTTCTTCTCCATGACCCAAGGTGAGGCGAATGCCATGGACCCACAACAAAGGATTCTGCTTGAGACCACATACGAAGCCTTCGAAAACGCCGGACTTCCGTTGAACAAGGTCGTCGGCTCCGACACAGCATGCTTCGTTGGTGGCTTCACACGGGAGTATGACAATGTGACTACATCTGAGCTCGCCAAGACCCTCCTCTACACAACGACTGGTAACGGGCTTACGATGATGTCCAACCGGCTATCCTGGTTCTATGATCTTCACGGCCCATCCGTCTCGCTCGATACAGCATGCTCTAGTTCTTTGGTTGCACTACACCTTGCCTGTCAGACAATCAAGACTTCGTCAAGTGACACCCGGCAGGCGATCGTCGGGGGTGTCAATCTCATGCTGCATCCTAACCAAATGACCACGATGAATCCTCTACACTTCTTGAGTCCGGACAGCCAATGCTTTTCCTTTGATGACCGCGCCAACGGCTATACCCGAGGAGAAGGTATCGGCATCATGGTGCTCAAGCATATCGACGATGCCATCCGAGATGGAGACTGTATCAGAGCAGTCATTCGCGGTACCCAGGTGAACTCTGACGGCAAAACCCCTGGCATCACGTTGCCAAGCTCGGCAGCGCAGGCCTCCTTGATCCGCAAGACCTATGCTGCGGCAGGTTTAGATCCCGCCGACACGGGTTACTTCGAAGCTCATGGTACTGGAACAGGTACGTCTTTGCTACCGTCGTTGCTTTGAATCCCTGCATTTCCCTCAACCCCTCATCTCTCGTCTTTTGCCGCTGCCAAGAGAGACGCCATCACTGACCAGGACCCAACAGGAGCTGGTGATCCTCTTGAAGTCGGTGCAATTGGATCCATCTTTCATCGAACTCCTAAAGACTCCACTGCCCCATTGTACATTGGGAGTGTGAAACCAAATATTGGACATCTAGAGGCTGGCGCTGGATTAGCAGGCCTCATCAAGACTGTCCTTACTCTCGAAGCTGGCATTATCCCACCAAACATTAACTTCATCACTCCTAACCCCAAACTTCGACTTGATGAATACAACTTTGTGGTCCCTACGTCACCAACTCCTTGGCCTACGCAGGGGCTCCGCCGCGCGTCTGTCAATTCTTTCGGCTACGGAGGTACAAATGGCCATTGTATCCTTGATGATGCATATCATTATCTTGCCGAGCGTGGGATCAAAGGTCGGACTCATGCCGTCAAAAGTCCCATGCCCCAGAGTCCTGAAGCGCTATCAACCGACTCGGGGGTAGGGATGGAGGAAACCGCGACTGACCCCAAGAGCTACTTCAGATCCGATTTTCAACCGAAGCAGAAGCTCGCTTTTGCACTCTCTGCTCCCGAGCAAGGTGCAGTCTCCAGGCTCGGCGAGACTCTCGCATCCTATGTGGACGAAATTGACGCCGCAAAGGATGCCCAGACAGCCAATATACTAGAACAGCTGGCCTTCACTCTCAGCAATCGCCGCTCCACTTTTCAATGGCGTACTGTCGTTGTCGCGGACCACACCGAAGATCTCAAGCAACAGCTAAGCAAACTTGCGAAGCCCGCTCGCGCTTCCAAGCCTCCATCAGCGCTCTTTGTTTTCACGGGTCAAGGTGCACAGTGGCATGCCATGGGTAGGGAACTCTTGGCCTACGAACAATATGAGGCTTCTCTTTGCAAGGCAGACAACTATCTCAAGTCTATTGGCGCTCCCTGGAGTGCTTTGGAAGAGCTGAATAAATCCAAGGAGGATTCCCGTATCAACAAGCCTGAACTCTCTCAACCACTTTGCACGGTATTGCAGGTCGCTCTCGTGGATCTTTTGAAACACTGGAACATCCTACCGACTGTGGTTGTCGGCCATTCGAGCGGCGAGATTGGTGCTGCCTATGCGATGGGTGCAATTACGGCGGAGAATGCTTGGAAGATTGCCTTCCACCGAGGTCGCTTGGCAGCAAACATCAAGGTCATTGCTCCCCACGTGAAAGGCGGTATGCTGGCTGTTGGCCTCTCGGAAGCCGATGTCGAACCATATCTCGAGACGTTGAGAAAATCTGAGAGCGATGTACTCTCGGTGGCGTGCATCAACAGTCCTTCCAGCGTTACGGTCTCTGGCGACATAACAAGACTGACTGAGCTTGAGGCTGTTTTGAAGGAGCATTCGGTCTTTGCTCGTAAGCTCGCAGTTGAGAATGCATACCACTCTAGACATATGCAATACCTCGCCGACGACTATCTCAAATCGATCGAGGATATCAAGCCTATTCATGGTGAATCCGTCTCTGGCGTCACGATGATATCTAGCGTGACTGGCAAAGCCATCTTGGCTGAGGATCTTGGACCAGCGTATTGGATAAGCAATATGGTTTCTCCTGTCCAATTCGTGAGCGCCGTCGAAGGCGCATTCATCACACCAAAGGGCGAGCGCCGTAAGAAAGCCAATGTGGTGGATGTCATTGTCGAAATTGGGCCACATGCTGCATTGCAAGGGCCGATCAAGCAGACTTTGTCACAGATCAAGAAGGAGGACACAAGTTATCTTACAGCGATTCGTCGAGGAGAGACTGCAGAATTTTCTGCCCTTCAACTCGCTGGCGCTTTGTGGAGTCGAGGTGCTGATGTCAAACTCGATCTGGCAAACAGCTTGAAGTCCACGCCCAAGCAGTTTGTACCCTTGAGCGATATGCCGAAGTACCCATGGAACCATGAAACCAAATACTGGCACGAGGCTGCCCCATCGAAGAGTCATCGATTCCGTCATGCTCCGCGAACGGATTTGCTTGGCTACCCCGTGCAAGAGTTCAGCATGCTTGAGCCTCAATGGAAGAATATCCTCTACATAGCTGAGCTTCCATGGATCAGTGATCACAAAGTTCGTGGGAACGACATCTATCCAGCCGCGGGAATGGTCTGCGCTGCTCTCGAGGGCGCTCGTCAAATTGCAGACAAGTCTCGTGTTGTGGACAGCTTCCAGTTCCGCGATATATCTATTGGGCGTGCACTGATGATTCCGCCCTCCGACCCCGGAGTGGATGTGTTTACACGTCTGAACCCACAGAAGACCAAACTTCAGTCAGCAGACATGAGCCCGTGGTACGAATTTACCTTCAACTCCTTGGAGGTACCAGAGGCCAAAGACTCTAATTATGTGGAACATGCTCGCGGATTTGTGGCCATCAACTATCGGCCTAAGAGCAACGAAACCTTCCCAAATATCAATGAAACCACTGCGGAGGCGGCGAGAACCAAGAAAGAGTACCAAGACATTGAGAGCAGCGGCATACTGGACGTATCTAAGGAGACTCATTATACCAACACCATGGAGATGGGTTTCGACTATGGCCCAACTTTCCAGGGACTGACCAGTGCTAAGATTGCTCATGGGCAAGCCTCTTTCACCATAAACATCACGGATACAGCGGCAATCATGCCAGCAAACTTCGAGTACGAGCACCTGCTGCATCCATCGACATTGGATGCAGCGATTCAATCTGCTTCACAGGCTATGAGAATGTCAGCAAAGAAGACGTCAGAGTCTATGGTCCCGACCGGCTTTGAAGGTCTCCGTGTGTCTGCGAACATGCCCAAGGGTGCTCATACTCAGCTAGTGGGCTTCTCCAAGGCTCACAAGACAGGATATAGGGATAACACTGCTACGATCATGATCAGCAATCCTGCTTGGGAAGAGAACATGCTTGAGATCCATAACCTGGGTTTCACCGGGCTTGGTGACAACAACGACCAATTGATAGATGATGATCAAGAGGTCGCGCTCCGAAAGATGTGCACAGAGGTCCACTGGAAGCCAGACATTGCTTTACTTGACGTACAAGCGAACCAGCATCAAGTTCTTTGCGGTCAAGGTGTTGAATCGCCACAGGAGCTCGACGATTGGGGTTTGGTCGCCACGAAGGCGACCGCTCTATTCACCAAACGTGCCCTGCAATCTTTGACACCTGAGATGGAGGCCAACTTACCAGCTCCACACTTCAAGCATCTCATTCAGTGGATGCGCGATAGATACGAAGAGATGAAAACGGGTAAGCTTGATTATCAAAACGGAGCAGACTGGTCTCACTTGAGCGCTCAAGAAGAAGGAAAGGCTATCGCAACATACTCCGAGAAGTATCCGGAAGATGGCAAATTAGTCTGCGCCATCGGAAAGAATCTGCACGCAATCCTCGAGGGTACTATCCAACCTCTAGAGATCATGACACAGGACGACATGCTCACAACCATCTATGCCGAAGGGCGTACGCTTCGATCCGGCTTGTCGATGTTCAAGGAATGGTTCGATCTTCAGGGTTACAAGCAACCTGACATGAAGGTCCTGGAAATTGGTGCTGGTACCGGTTCAGTCACATTGCCTATCCTTCAGGTATTAGGTGGCCAAGGGGGCAGGACACCACGCTTTGGTTCATACTGCTTTACAGACATCTCCACTGGTTGGTTTGAAAAAGCCCAGGAGCTTTTCAAACCTTGGCAGGGGAGGATCGATTTCAAGAGATTGAACGTTGAGGAAGATGTCTTTGACCAAGGCTTTGAAGCCGAATCGTTCGATGTCATCGCTGCAAGCAATGTGTTGCATGCCACCAAGCGAATGGATATCACTCTGGCCAATTGCTACAAGCTTCTCAAACCGGGCGGCAAGCTTGTCGTCGGCGAATTGACATATAGCCAAGACTGCATTGGTTTGGCCTTTGGTACCCTACCTGGATGGTGGTTGTCCGAAGACGGCCGCACAGGTGGGCCTCTGATGACACAAGAGGACTGGCATCGTCGACTTCAGTCAGCCGGTTACTCGGGCCTTGACATGGCAGTTGGAGCGAGTGATACTCTTGGAGACGCCAAGCTATCCATGATGGTTTCATCAAAGCCGATTGCCAACACAAACACCAACCTTCAACAAGTGGTAGTCATCGAGCCGAGTGCGAGGTCCGCAAAAGGCACGGAGGTGGCTGCGGCAATGAAGAATGTGTTTCCAAACATCAACGTCGATGTTCTCGACCTTAAGACTGCAGCCTCTCGAGCAACCGCAGGCGACCTTTTGAAGCCTGGGCTCGGCGTTGTTTCCCTTCTCGAAAGCGATGAGCATGTCTTTGCGCGCTGCGACAAAGATTCTTTTGAAGCAATCCGAAGTGTAATCCTGCACTCGACCAAGCTTCTCTGGGTCACTTGTCACGCGGAAGAAGATGGCCTGCGAAACCCGGAGTCATGCGCTATATCTGGTCTATTCCGCGCGGCCAAGTCGGAGAACGGAAGGCTCTTTTTGCAGGAGCTTCACCTTATGAACCGGGAAAGATCTGAGTCCGCAGATGCCGCCAAGATCATTGGGCGAGTTGTTGAATCTACTTGGGCAGCCGACGAGAACGCAGAGGTCGAGGACGAGATTGTCGAAGCCAACGGCATACTCACCGTTCCTCGATTGTTCGATGAGGAACATATGAATAGGACGCTCCAGACCATGCACGCTCTGCCTCAGCCAGAGCCCCAATCACTTTCGACAATCTCGCAGCCCTTGAGACTCGCTGTCGGGAAGCCCGGTTTGTTAGACTCTTTGTATTTCGAAGACGATCAGTGTGTCCTTGAGCCCTTGGCTGCTGACGAGGTTTTGATTGATGTAAAAGCCGCAGCCTTGAACCAGAAGTATGTTGAGCGTCACTCCAGACGTGCAAATTAATGAACTAACTGTACCCTAGTGACTTGATTGTAGCATTGGGCCAAATGCCCGGTCTCACTCTTGGGTTCGATGGCAGTGGATATGTCAAGCAGATTGGTTCCTCGGTCACGGGCATCAAAGCTGGAGACATGGTGGCATTTGTTGCACCCGGGGCAATCGCCACTCTTATCCGTGTCAACAGCACGCTTGTGCATGTCTTGCCCAAGGGTATGCGTTCCGAGGATGGTGCATCGATCCCGCTTGTCTTCATGGCAGCATATCAGAGCTTGATAGAGACGGCCCGCCTGTCCCAGGGCGAACGAGTCCTCATCCACTCTGCCGCAGGAGGTATGCTTGTCGAGCTCCGTTATTTTACCCAAGATACTGATGATTCTCAGGACTCGGTCAAGCTATGATACAGATCGCCCAATATGTTGGCGCGGAGATCTTCGTCACAGTCAGCTCAACTGACCGAGTTGAATTGATGAAAGACCTCGGCATCAAAGAGGATCGCATCTTCAGTTCACGAGGGCTCAGCTTCTCAAAGGGGATTGCCCGCATGACCAACGGCGAAGGAGTGGACGTTATCATCAATACCCTTACAGGGGAACAGCTGAGGCAGACCTGGGCATCCATCTCGCCGTTTGGCAGATTCATCGAATTGGGGAAAAGGGACGTTTCTGCCAACGGTAAATTAGAAATGAAGCACTTCGCGGCTAACGTTTCCTTTTCTTTGGTCAACATTCAGGTATAGTCTCATCCATCTCTATCCGCTTCACGAGGTTGACTTTCTTTTAGGAACTTTGCCGTCGCGCTCCTGCCAAAGCTGGAGCACTGCTATCTAAAGTATTCAATCTATTCCGTCTAGGGGTGCTCCAAGTCGTACATCCCGTTACGGTTTTTGATTATTCGGACATCCAGACTGCCTTCCGCAATATGCAGAATGGCCTCCACACTGGCAAAATTGTTCTGAAGGCGAGCGAGGAGTCCATAATACCAGCCCTTCCACACGATCAACATCCTCTGGAGCTCCGTGCGAATGCAACTTACGTACTTGTTGGAGGCTTGGGTGGTCTTGGTCGAGGCCTTGCCCCTTACCTTGCAGAACATGGAGCCAAACATCTCGCCTTTTTCTCAAGAACGGATGACGTCCAGCCTGCTGCCCAGAAAATCTTAGATCAGCTAAGGGAGCAAGAAGTTGAGGCAAAGGTCATTGTCTGCGACGTAGCCAACCCAGATGCATTGAAAAAGGCCGTTGCTCAGATTGGCCGAGATATGCCACCCATTAAGGGAGTCATCCAAGGAGCCATGGTACTTCGCGACGGTCTCTTCGAAACCATGCCTTACGAGAACTGGAGTCAGGCTACCACCCCCAAGATTCAGGGCAGCTGGAACTTGCACGAACTGATGCCTCACGACCTTGACTTTTTCATCATGCTTTCGTCTCTTGCCGGCATTCTTGGCAACCGTGGCCAATCCAACTACTGCGCTGGTAACACCTATCAAGACCAATTGGCAATCTACCGCCGTGAGCAAGGGCTCGTGGGACAGGTCATTGACCTCGGCGCAATTGGAGGGTTGGGATGGTTCGAGGAAAACAAAGAGAATTTGAAATTTGCCGAGACAATGCAAAATCTCATTGTGGGTGCGGACGAATTCTTCATACTCATGAAGAGCGCCATGACAGGATACTCACACGGGAACAACAAAGTGCCGGTTCAAATGATCACGGGGGTTGGCAGTGGTGGTCTGAACAAAGCCAACCGCGCCACCGGTGCCCAGATCGACTACTACTGGCTTGAAGAAGCACCTCGTATGTCGTACCTACGCCAGCTCGATTTGAAGAGCACATCGCAAGCGGAGGCAGGTGACACGATGGGAGAATTCAAAGGCGCGGTCACCGCTGTGACGACCCTATCGCAAGCCACCGATCTCATTCAGAATGTCGTTGCCAGCAAGCTGGCCAAGTCGATGATGATCTCCATGGACGAGATCGACGTCAACCGTCCTGTGTCCTCGTATGGTGTCGACTCCCTGGTCGCGGCCGAGATGCGCAATTGGTGCTTCAAAGATCTCAAGGCTGATATCAGTGTCTTTGAGCTCCTGGGTGGTAATTCCATCACGGCGCTGGCCGAGCAGATTGCCACCCGGTCGGCGTTGGTGCCGCAAGGCATTGAGAAATAGGGCCTTCCGTTTGAGGACGACTACTTGGTTGGCAGTATATCTATGGATTCCATGCTACAAGCCTTACATCCTGGTTTTGGTTGCGCGATTGGCGCGCCACGTGGAGTCACGATGCTGTGATGGAGTCTGGGCTCGACTGATGTTACCTCTCTCTGCTACAAGACTGCAAGCGCTCCGAGGCTGCCTATGGCTGTACTGTCCGATGTTGGAGTATGTATTTGAAAGACCCGATTTGAGAACATAGATGGAGTCCCGGTAGATAGAATAGATTTCATTCCCAATCCGAATAGCCCTTTGGCGGCAAGAAATGCGCTGGTAATTGCCCCTCGCAACTCACAATGGTGGTCCTGAATGAGCCTATTGTGTTACATCTTCCTCCATCACAGTCCCTACTGTCTATGTTGTATACTGTTGTTATATTGTAGCAGGCTTTACACTAGTGTCTCGCTTCGCGCTCTAGCTGCAACGCTAATCCTCAGACGGACTACGGTCGGTCCAATATCTGTCCGTCATTTATCAGCGATGCGCGTTAAAAGGCTCGCCGCCCCCGCTGTAGCTAAGTCTTCCACTATTTGATTCAGTACAATATATAGTCACATATATAATCACATCATCTCATCTAATATCAGCTTTACTAGGACTTCGAGATTGGCACTTCCAAGTCAAGGCATCGAGGACATCCAGACAATAGCTGCAAAAGGATAGTAGAGTCAATAATGGCTACGCAGAAAGCGGTTGTAATCAAAGGACCGCGAGACGCCCAGTTCGTCACCGATCGCCCTAAGCCAAAACTTCGAGATGATTACATCCTCATCAAAACCGTAGCCGTGGCGCTGAATCCCACCGATTGGAAACACATCGATTTCATGCCCACCCCGGGTGCATTATCAGGATGCGATTACGCAGGTATCGTCGAAGAGGTTGGTGAAAAGGTGAAGAAACCATTCAAGAAAGGAGACCGAATCGGCGGAATCTGCCACGGAGCGAACGCGCTGCAACTCGAGGATGGAGCCTTTGCCGAATACATTGTAGCCAAGGGAGATATCCAGATGAAAATGCCTGAGAACATGACGTTCGAAGAGACCGCAACGCTAGGTGTTGGAATCATCACGGTCGGTCAATCGCTGTACCAGTCACTTCAACTTCCCCTCCCCACAGCGCCTGCAAAGGAGCCTTTCCCGGTCCTCATCTACGGCGGCTCCACAGCCACAGGAACACTCGCCATCCAATTTGCAAAGCTGTGAGTACCACATCCGTACTCACCCAACAACAGAGAGACACTTTTAGATCTAACCCCCTCCACAGTTCCGGCCTCACAGTCATCACAACCTGCTCCCCCCGCAACAACGACCTCGTCACCCGCCTCGGTGCCGACGCCATCTTCAACTACCAAGACCCCGACTGCGCCGCCCAAATCCGCACCCACACCGCCAACAATCTCCTCCACGCCCTCGACTGCGTCTCCGAAAGCTCGTCCGCGAAGATCTGCGCAGACGCACTATCCACCTCCCCCGAAGCCACAAAGCGCTATTCTTCCCTCCTCGGCATCTCCAACTTCCCCCGCGACGATGTGGAAACGAAGACGACGATTGCATATTCGGCCGCGGGCGAGGAATTGAGGTTTAGCGGTGCGGCGGGGGCGAAAATTCCGGATATTCCGGCCAAGGTGGAGGATTTGCGGTTCATGGCGATGTTTGTGGGGATTGTGGATGGGTTGTTGGCGGAGGGGAAGGTCAAGGTGCATCCTGTTAGTGTGCAAGGGGGTGGGTTGAAGGGGGTTTTTGAGGGGTTGAAGGCGATGCGGGAGGGGAAGGTTAGTGGGGAGAAGCTGGTGTATCGCGTGGCGGATACGGCGTAGGGGACATGTTATGAAAGAGACTTTCTTCTATCTAGAAGTCATCTTTTATAGGATTCTCCCGCGATTAGGATTACCTAGGATAGCAAGCTACTATATCTTTAACACGTTAGAATCTTTAGACTAACCGCGTTAGTTCTATTTAGAACTAAGTTTATAGTTATTATATAATACTAAACTTATATAGAGAATAAGCTAGTTATAAGTAGTTATATAAGTTAGATTAACACTTAAAATTAACTTTAAGTATAAAAAGTTTTTTAGTCCAAGGATCTTACTAACTTAAATCTTTAATTAAAGTAACTAGTAAGTCTAGAAATATATAATAACTTAATATATTTTATATTCTAAGTAATATAATCTATTATTAGCTTTAAAGGTCTTAAAGAAAGGTTATTATCTAAATTAAATTTAAAGATACTAGTAGAGAAGAAGTAGTCTTAGATAGAAGGAGTTCTTTAAGTACTAAGAGAGGAGGATACTAAGCTAGTAGCTTAAAGCTTTAAAGATAAGGGAGTTATAAGGTAAGATAATCTTACCTTTAAAAAGATTAGAAGATAGATTAAAAATAAGTGAAAAAAGGGAAGTAATTAAAGTATTAATAGAATATTTCTAATTATATTAAAATAATAATATAGAGGAAAGAGATTTAAGGGATAAAAGTTAATTTTTATATAAAGCTATTTAAAGTTAAGAGTTTAATAGAAATCTAGTTATATATAAAGAAGATATAAATATATATATTATTATATAAAAGAAGGATACTTAAAGTTAATAATATTAATAATAAATATAAATATAACTAAAAGTATTAAGATATAAAATATATAAAATATATTCTTATAATCTACTTAAAGTATATAAAGAAGAGAAAGTTAATAAAAGCTTTTTAACTCTACTTTTTTTTAATATTAAATAGTATGAACTTTTTATATTTATATTTATATTTATATTTATATTTTATACTCTACTATCTAGCTACTTAGAGCTAATAAGAGCGTTCTAACTCTAGTTTATTAAGAGGAAACTATAAACTATAGAAGAAAACCTCTCTTACCTACCCTATTTACTATAACGCTTCCGGGTCTTTAAATACTATATACTATCCTCTCCCTTATACTTTATACTACCCTAGTATTAGATCCTAATATCTATATACTCCTCTCTCTTACTAGGGTTATACCCCTTTCTCTACTCTTAAAAGGTTTATACTCCCTTAATTACCCTCTTACCCTTCCTTATATAGTTTAACTAATACTAATAAGTACCCTTAGCCCTCCTACTAGTCTACTACTACTCTAGCTACTCCTCTCTTATACTATCTAGTATTAAGGTATCCTTTTCTATTTAACCTGTAATACTAGGTTACTACTACTACTAGCCTAGTAGAAGGCTTATAGTACTCCTATTAGGAATTACTACGTATCTTTTCTGTAATATATAGGAGGGAGCTATTAGAGTTATTAGGAGGGGTATAAATATACTTTATTACTACTATTACATTACTATTTCCTAGTACTAGGCTATATAGTAATCTACTTATAAGAGAAAGTAGATTATATTAAAATCCCGCCGGTTATACCTATAATTATAGGGTTACTACTCCTACTCCTACGCGTATTTATAATCCTCCTAGCTAGGGGGGGTAGCTCTAATCTATTATTCCGACTTTTCTACTTAATATAGTACCTTCTATCTCTTAACCTAGAGTCTCTTATATATAGAGCTAATACTACTAGCGGGAACTAAGGTAGGTATTATTATATATACTAAGGGCGCGCTTACTACGCGTATAAAAACTCTATATAAGGAGCTCTACTACTATATAACATCTTAGTTTTATTCTAACTATATTTAAACTAGAGACCTCTTAACTCTATTAATAAGTAATAGGTTCGTAGCTAGTACTACGTATAAGTAGATCTTATTACTAGCCTAGTATTAACTTTTAAAGAGTTAAAAGTAGTAATTAAATAGGTTATTAAATAGAATATACTTAGCTAATTTATAATAATAAGAAAATAACCCTTTAAAGATCTAGAAATATTATAATAAATAGAGTAGAAGATAAGATTTTTATTATAAGTTATAATTTCCTTTTATTAGCTCTAAGTAATTAAGATAGATAACTACTTAAGATTAGAATTCAATCTAAGTAAATCTTAGTAATTAGGAATTTATAAATTTAATAGATTTTAAAAGAGATTTAGTTTCTATATCTTCTTTCTTATATAAGAATTATTAGACTAATTCTATTAATTCTATTTTAAATTATACTTATAACTATTATATAATATTAAAGTATTATAAGTAATAAGTTAATTATATTAAGATATAACTTTAATTAAATATCTTATAGATTTAGATATAAATACTAATCTCTTACTAATTTAATATTAAGCTTATAAAAAGCTTTTATTTCTATCTAATAAGTAATTACCTAGTATATTATAATAGTTTAAATATTTTATAATAATACTTATAATTAATAGTAAAAGTAATATTCTTATTACTATAATATTAGTAATATTTTATTCTTATATATATATATTACTATCTAGTATTATTTTTATAATAGAATAATTATATTATATTATTAGAAGTCTTTAATAAATATTATTCTACTAATAATCTTATTAAGTTATTAAGGCCCTTATTTCTTCTTTAAAATCTAGTAGAATATACTTAATCTAATTAAGTAGAATATACTTTATTTATTTATTTATTTATTTTATTTATATTTTATACTCTACTATCTAGCTACTTAAAGCTAATAAGGGTAGTTTATATCTAGCTTACTAGAGGAAACTATAATTTATAGAAGAAACCTTCTCTTTTACCCTATTTACTATTATATTTATAGATATTTAGATATTATATACTACCCTATCTTATACTCTTTATATTATCTTATTTTTATCTTCTATTAAAATTACTTATCTTCTTACCTTTTAATTAGAGTTTATCTACTTTTATATAACTTTAAAGACTTATTCTCTTATTAGTATAAACTAGTTAAATATATCTTATTAGATAACCTACTTAATTACTATCTTTAACTCCTTTAAAGTTAATACTATTTAATAGAAGTTATATAGAATAGAAGGAAGAGACTTTATTAAATATAAATAAGTAGTTATAAATTATATTAATTTATAAGTAGAAGTAGTTACCTTTATATTTATTAAAATATTATAAACTATCTCTTTAAAAAGTAAGTAGTTATTAATAAAATATAAAAGATTAGATATAAATTTAGAAAATAAAGAAAAAATAGAAGGATAATAATAATAATAATTAATTATACTTCTATACTAGTTATAAAGCTAATAAGGGTAACTATTTAAGGGTATATAAAGCGTACCCGTTATTTAAGAAGAAACCCTACTAGAGGGATAAAAACTCCGCCTATTAATAGTATTTCCAACTCGTTTTTAGCTTCCCTCCCTCTCCTCTCTAATAGGGTTACTACTAAGGAGGTATATAGAGGGGTTAGATCTACTATCTCTAGTACTAGATCTTAATATCTATATACTCTTCTCTCTAATTAAGGCCTTACTCCCTTCTTTATACTATTTCTTAATAATATTTTATTTAAAAGGTTTATACCCCCTTTATAACCCTCTTACCCTTCCTTATATAATTTAACTAATATAAGAATACCTCTAACCCTCCTACTAGTTTCCTACTTATTCTAGCTACTCCTCTCTTATAGTACTAGCTAGTATAGTATCCTTTTCTATTATTTAACCTGTAATATACAGGCCCTTATTACTATTATATTCCCTAGCTAGGATAGCCTAGTAGAAGGCTTATAGTACTCTTACTAGAAATTACTACGTGTCCTTTTCCTAATATATAGGAGGGAGCTATTATAGTTATATTAGGAGGTATAAATATACTTTATTACCGCTATTATATTATTATTTCCTAGTATTAAGTTATATAGTAATCTACTTATAAGATATAAGTAGATTATATTAAAATCCTACTAGTTATACTTATAGTTATAAGGTTACTACTCCTACTCCTACACGTAGTTATAATCCCTACTTAGCTAGGGGGGATAGCTCTAGCCTATTTATTCTAACTTTTCTACTTAGTATACCTTTTAACTCTTAACCTAGTATCTCTTATATATAGAATTAATACTACTAATAGGAACTAAGATAGGTACTATTATATATACTAAGGGCGCGCTTATTATATATATAAAAACTTTATATAAGGAGCTCTACTACTATATAATATCTTAGTATTATTTTAATTATATTTAAACTAGAGACTACTTAGCTCTATTAATAAGTAATAGGTTTATAACTAGTACTATATATAAATAGATCTTATTACTAGTTAAATAGAAGGATAATACTAGTTTAAATATTAAATAACTATATTAAAGGTAGATAGAAGGCTATTATATACTTACTTAAATATATATATTATAATAACTAAAGTAGAAATATTTAGATTTAAGATAGAATAGAAATAAAAGAATAGATAAAGTTATATAAAAAGTTATTATATATAAAAGAGAATAAATATAAATTTTATAAAAGTTAAAACTAACTAGATTAAATTTAAGATAAGATAAAATTAAGTTTAATAAAAGGTAAAGCTTAAACTTATTTAATATTATATTATTAGAAAGAATAGTATTAAAGAAAACTTCTTCTAAGTTATTAAAACCTTTAAATTTATTATTAGTTAAAGTTAATCTAACTAATATTCTAATAAATACTACTTAATATTTAAAGAATAAGTAATCTAACTATATTAATCTATAAATATAAGAGATATTAATAAAAATATCTTTAAAAAGATTAAAGTAATTAGTTTAAGTTAATAAAGGCTTATAATATAATTAGTAATCTACTTAAAGACTTAACTACTAATTAATATACTAATTAAAATATAGCTTCTCTTTTAATTCTACTTAACTTTAAAGACTACTTAAAAAGGGTCTACTTTATATATCTAATACTAAGGTATAAAGATATAAGTACTTTTTATTACTTATTACCTCTTTTAAGAAGTACTTAAATAAGTAAATAACTAGAGTTTTTATTAATTTATTTATACTTAGTATTTTTATATATTATATACTTAGATAATTAAAGCCTAGTATAATAGGAATTATTTTAGTAAGCCCTTACTAAAATAATTCCTATTATATTAAAATTACCTTTATCTTCTATTATATTTAATAAATAACTACTTATTTAAATAATATAATACTTATATATACTAAGTAATAGCTACTTATCTATTATTTCTACTTTTCTAATTAATATTATATAGTATAATTCTTATATTATCTGTAAATTTTAAATCTACTTATAACTCTAAGTAAGTCTTTAAGTAATAATAGTAAGTTTAGTAATCTAGAGTAAGTAGTAAAAAATTCTAAAAATAGTAAAACTAAAATTATATAGAAATACTATATTAGTTATTTTTAATTAAGAGTTTTTAAGATTTAAGCTTAGATTAAGCTACCTCTTATAAAAGTAGCTAGAAACCTTTATAACTTACTTATTAATTAATAAATTTAAGAATAAATTAAAGAAATAGAATCTAGATTAAAAATAGACTAGTAAGATATATCTATACCTCCTTCTAACTCCTTTACCTAGAATAGATATAGACTAATTATTTTTTTAGTACTTAAGGGATATTTTTAATATTAACTTAACTTATTAAACTACTTATAACTAGCTTATTACTTATATAGGTTTAGTATTATCTAAAAATTATAAATCTAGTTCTAAATAGTACTAATATAATTAGTCTAAGTAGGTAATTTTATTAAAGTCTAAAATACTCTTAGTAAGTTCTAGTTAATTTAAGTAAGTAGGCTACTAATTAGTAAGTATACTACTAAAATTTACTTATTTTATACTTAAAGTACTTAAGAGTAATAATATAAGATATTTCTTTTAAACCTACTTTTAAGTACTTATAATACCTTAAGTAGGTTATAGATTTTTAAAGATAATAATCTACCTTATAATTAAAGGACTTAAGAATAAGTATTTAATAGATAGAAGAGCTTTATATAAGGAATATAAGAATTTATATTATTAAATATATTACTAGAAGGTTATCTAAGTTAGTAAGATAGAGTAATTTTAAAATTTTAAAAATCTAGTATAATAAAAAATATTTATTTTCCTAGCTATCCTAAATTTTTTAGGTATATCTTACTTTATTAATATAATAAAATTAACTTATAGAAATATTAATATTATAGTATAACTCTACTAAAATTTAAGGGGGTAGATAGATTAGATAAAAACTCTATTATATATTAAGTAAATACGTGAAGTAGGTATCTTATTTAAAGTTATACCTACCTTAATACTAGTTATAAAAGGAAGCTTATAATAAGAGAATAGTAGAGAATTAATAGTAAATATATTATTCGTCCTAGTTATCTAATAATAATTATATAATTATTAGATACTAAGAATCTAGAGCTTTTAATAAAGACTACTTAAATTCCTTATTATAGCTTATAATTATAATAGCTAGTAATACCGTTTTATAATATCCGCCTTAAGCCTTAATATCTACTTTATTCTCTACTAGTAGTTATATAATATTTATATTTCTAAGATATATAACTACCTAGAGTAGGTAGTTATAAGTACCCCCTTCTAGGTTAACGCTAGCGCTATTTACTAATAGTAACTTAATAATTTTATAGTTAGTAAACTTAATAGTTAAATATAGTAAAATTCTCTAAAATAGTTCTTAGGACGCGGCTACTTATAAAGTAGTACTATATACCCCGCTAAGTATATTAATATTAATACCTCGCTTTAGTAATAACTAGATAGCTCCTTTCTAACTTACCTAGGCTACTATATATAATATTATCTTAAATCTTTAACCTTTTATTTTAAAGTTAGTATTATAATTAAGTAGGGTCTAGAAGATATTACTTTTAAGGTAAAGATTATAAGTAAATACAGATATATATAATATACTATTATACTACCCCCCTCTTAAATTAATATCTACCCCTTAGTTAAGTAGGATTTATAATACTATATCTTTACCTTAAGACGCTATAACTTAAAGTATACTATTAAATAATCTATTATTATTAATATTAGCTCTATTATCTAGTAGTATCTATATAATATCTATATTACTACTAGTCGTAGTAGCTTATAATACTATTTTAAAGTCGCTATATTCTCTATTAACTTTAGTACTATAAGATAGAAGGAGCTCTACTATTTCTTTACTACCTTAAAAAGCTATATTTTACAGGGCGCTCTAGTAGATATAATTCTTATTATTACCTAGTAGGCTATATATATTAGAATTAGCTCTATTTTCTAGTAGTATTTTTACTATTAGTTAGTACTTTAATCTAGTAGCTACCTGTAAAGAAGTACCTTATATCCCTCCTTAGATATTTATATTAACTCCCTTATCTAAGATTAGCTGTAAAATCTTTTTAATCCCTTTAGAAGTAGTATAATATAATAGTATACTATACTTATCTACTCCTAAACCTTCTATAATAGAACCCTTTAAAAGAAGATATATTATTACCTTCTACCTACCCTTTAAAGTATTATATAAAGCTTATAACTTAATAGTAGTACTATTATCTATTAGGAATTTTACTTCTTTAAAAGTAGAATACTCTACTACTTTAAAAAGCGCGGTAGATATATTATATTTACCTTTATTCTACTAGTTAATATTAGCTCTATTTTATAAAAGAAAGCTTACTATATTAAAATACCCTTAAGAAGCTATTATAGAAAGTGTACTACCTTAAACCCCTCTACTAGTATTAATATTTACTCTATTTTTAACTAGTAGCTTTATAACCTCTATATAACTAGAGATAGTAGTAGCTTATAATATACTACTATAGTCCTCTATTTATATATTAATATCTATACTATTCTTAATAAGAAGTTATACTACTTCTTTACTCCCGCTTCTTATAGTACTCTCTAGAGATTTAGCCTTAGCGCTATTTTTCTTACTATTAATATATATTCCTTATTATAATAATACTTTTATAATCTAATAGTATCTACCTTAAGTAGCGCTTATAAAAGTAGAAATGTAATCCTTTATATTAGCTCCTAACTTTAAAAAGAGGGTAAAGAGCTCCTTATAACCTCTAGAAGCTATAGTTCTAAGAGCTCCTCCGTCTTTCTTATTACTCTAGTCTTAAACGCTAATAGGTATACTATATTCTAGGAGAAGCTTTACTATAATTCTATTATTATTAGTAGTAGCTACTTTTAAAGTATTATAATATATATTTAATAGAATATATAACCTATTAGTTATTTCTATAAGTAGTTTAACTACATTAGTATTTCTATATATATATACTATATATAAGACTAATTTCCTTTATATATTTAATTTTAAGAAGTTAGCTATTATTATAGTTAGTAATTTAATTATAACTTTACTAAAACCTTATATATAAGTAGTAAATAGAGGACTTACTATCTACTAGAGATAAATAAAATCCGCGCGGATTTTATTTACACTCTACTAGTGTTTTAGGCGGATTTTATTTGATTTTCTATTACTAAATAAAATCCCTAATTTTTTTTAATAGATTTAGAAGATTAGAGTAGCGTTTTAAAGAGGAGACTTAGCTCTATAAGACGAACCTACTCCGGCCTTAATCGGACTTAAGGGTATTTTTATAGAATTTTCTAAACATTAGGTTTTTTTAATATTTAAACCTTAAGCGGGATATCCGCCGCTAGTATAATCTTATTCTTTCACCTCGTTCCCTATATATAATAGTCGCCAACTTTTTTTATATATTATATATATATAATCAGCTCGCTTAGACCTATCTAGCGTACTAATTTTTATTAAAAAAGGACTAGGTGTTACGAGTACACCTGTAGACCTTATACTACTCGGAATAGTAGTACTTCTCGTTATAATCGGAGCTCTTAGTAACCGACTAGTAATATAAGAGTCGGATGGATCTTAAGAAGATTAGACCGACTACCCTAAGTTATAATTAGATTTAGTTATAATAGATTAAACCGACTATACTTATTAGTACGACTCTCCTATATCTATATAGATAGCGTTACTTTCCCTCTAGATAGAAGCTTCGTGCTTAACTTATATTATCTACTAGACTATCTCCTAGATATTAAATATAATACTACACCTGTATTAGACTAGTTTAGTACGAAGCCTATTTACCTTAGTCCTTAACACTCCTCTCTACGAGATCTACCTAGACCCTAGAGCCTTCTAGTTAGAAGACGAACGGGTCGTAATACTTTAAGTACCCTTAAGATAAGTACCTTAGGATAAAGAGACCTTATACTAAGTAAACGTAGTCTATAATAGTTAATAATAGTAGAAGTTAAGGAAGGTATTAAGATTACTAAACTAGACTTATATTATAGCGACTAAGACAAGCTTAAAGAGTAGTTAGTATAGATATAGCTATACTTCTCTTTTAATAAGGACGCTATTAGACTAAAGAAATAACCGCTATTTATAATAACTTATATAAGAGGACGGGCCTAGTAATAGTCCGCCCTATTTCTTAAACGATATATAGAAGATCCTAATAATAATAATAATATCTCTATTAAATTATAGATAGAAAGCCTAGCGCTCTTCCGAGAAGAAATGAGATGAATATTCGGACCCTCTAATAAAGTAAGTGTAGTAATAAGAGTTATCTAGCATTTAACGTAGAAGAAGTTAGTATCCGAGTATATAATACAGTTTTAATAATACTTTATAAGAACCGACTAGGATAATAACGTACTAATAGTAATATATTAACGTGGATTAAACCTTAAGTAAAGAAGGAACTTATATGAGATAGAGCCTAGAGTAATAATCTTAATTTATTAATTAGGAACTTAATAAGAATCGACGATTAGATCTATAAGTTAATAATAGAACTACGCCACGATAGTAGAGTTTTAAGACTTAGTTATACCGGATTCTATTTAAGAGGAAGTTACGGAAAGAGACGAGCCCTACGCGATCCTTATAGACTAATACTAATGGAATTAGACTTCACATAAAAGAAGAAAACGTTCGGAGGTAAGAAATAGTACGGGGGTAAGAAAGTAATAAATTACTATAGCTGTAGTAAACCGGGCTATATCGCTAAGGACTATAGGTTAAAAAATATAGTAAAACGACCTTAGTTAAATATATTAGAGAGAGTTCTAGTTAGGAAGACTAAACCTCTAAAGGATTAATAAGAAACGGAGTATAATAATAATAAGCTAGATGTAATTATAGACGATTTACTAGCCCTCGTCAATCCGCCTATTAATAAAGAACTTTAGACTAGAGAAGAAGAATTACGCGAAGAAATAGCTAAGAAATAGCGAAATATCGCAAAGATTAAATAAAGGCTCGCGGATATTTATAAATAACTTAAGGAGCTAGGTTCTAATAATAATAGTAATAGTAGTTATATTTATAGGAAAGAACCTAAATAAAGCTAAGATAGCGAGGATAATTCCGATTAGGAAAACCTTAGCTATACTTCTAGGAAATATAAAAGTATATAAAAGGGGAAGGAAAATAGCGTAGTATCTCGAGCTTCTATATTAAAAGATCTATAGATAAAACTCGAGGAACGAGTAGAGTTCTATTAAGAAAAGGTATTAGGAGGACTTCTTTAGAAGGAGTTTAGAAACGACTTAGTATATTTATAGTACGGAGTAATATACTAGTTAGCCTATACTAATAAAAACTACATGATTTATTACTAAGTAAAAATAAACTTAGGTAAAGTAATTAGAGTACGCACGTATAGAAATATTTAGTTAAGTTACCCTAATATAAGTTATTACTAGTACTTAGTAACTAAGAGATCAAGGAAATAGTTTCTAAATTATAACTAGAGATAGCATAGTAGTCTTTACGGACACCTCAAGTATAACGAGTATATATTAGAGTGTTACTTAACGGATTAGTATACTTATTTCCACGATAATTATAGAAAACACATGTATATAAAAAGAACTACCGGATTCCTATCCTTTTCGGGAAAAGAGTAATCCCTTATATTAAGGGGAAGTATAAGGAGATTAATATCCTAACCCCTAAAACATATTAGTTATACTTAACAGAGTATATAATACACGTAAATATACCGGTTAGAATAGATAGTTAGAGAACTATAGTAATAATAGATTCTAGAGCATCTAGAAACTTTATCTCCGAAGTATTAGTACGGTTAGTAGGCCTACTAATATAAAAGAAGAAGTTACCCTATAACTTATAAATAGCCGACGGGTTAAAACTATTAATAGGAAGTATAAATAAGGAGATAACCTCGCTACTATTTATAATTCAACGCTATTATAAGGAAATATCCTTTAATATTATTAGGATAGCTACTTATTATATTATTCTAGGTATGCCTTAATTAGAGAAGTATAATCTAGTAATTAACTAGAGAAGAAAAGTACTTAAGTTTAAGCGAACTAGTAATATCGCTAGATTCCAACCTATACGCCGATAGTAGACGACGGTAGATAAGAAATCGAACTAAAAGGTTAAGGTATATATTACCTCCATTTCAAATAAGGATAACCTTAAAAAACAAGGATCCGGCTTAATAGATACTAGTAACGGTCCGCTAGGTTAATAAGTTAGAGTTCTTGGAGTAACTAATAGTACTCCTAATATCTTACAAGAGTATTAAAGATAGAAACGCCTCTTTATAAAAGAGATAATAGTAAAAGCTCTACCTAAATACTAACCTTGAGATTATAAGATTAAACTTAAACTAGGGAAGGTACTAATATTTAGACCTATTTATACGTTATCTGAAAAGGAACTCTTAGTACTACGCGGGTACTTAGACGAGAACCTAAAAAAGGGATTTATTCGAGAATCTAAATTACTAGCAGGATATCCGATACTCTTTATAAAGAAGAAGGATAGATCCTTATAACTATACGTCGACTATTAAAAGCTAAATAATATAACGCTTAAGAATTATTACCCGCTACCTAATATTAGTAAGCTGTAGGATCGGCTAGCTAAAGTAAAAGTCTTTATAAAGTTAGACTTACGAGGAGCGTATAATCTCATTTAAATAAAGGAAGGTAACGAGTAGAAAATAGTATTCAGGACTTAATATAGATATTACGAGTACCTAGTTATACCGTTTAGCCTTACTAATATACTAGTAACCTACTAGGTACTAGTTAATAATATTATACGAGTATAATTAGACCATTCGGCTATTATATACCTCGATAATATATTAATCTACTCTAAGTTAATAGAGGAACACGTCCCTTATATATAGAATATATTAACATGTCTATCTAGAGCTAGACTCCTCTTTAAACTAGAAAAGTACGAGTTTTATAAGACCTTAATCGAGTTCTTAGGGTTTATAGTAATAACTAAAGGCGTTTGTATAAGTCCTAAAAAGATTTAGGTTATATAAGAATAGCTTATACTATATAATATTAAATTAGTATAAGGGTTCTTAGGATTCGCTAACTTTAATAGACGTTTTATAGAAGGCTACTCTAAGAAAGCCTTACTACTTATAGAAATTACTAAAAAGGAAATAGGATTCCGATAGAATACTAATTAAAAGAAAGTATTTACCGAGCTAAAGTAAGCTTATATAGATCCGCCTGTACTTTATACGTTTTATAACGGAGAACTAGTACGTATTAAGATAGACGCTTCGGATCTTATAATAGGAGCTTACTTATATTAGTAAAAGGATAGTAAATAGTATCTAGTAGCATATTACTTACGTAAGATAATAGCGGTAGAATAGAACTATAATATACACGATAAAGAGCTTTTAATAGTCGTCTATTCTCTATAATATTAGAGAGTTTATACTAAAAGTTATTCCGAACTTACTATCTTCACCGATTATAAAAACCTAGTCGGATTTACTATAACTAAGGAGTTGAATCGACGACAAGTTAGATAGGCTAAGCTTCTCGGATAATATAAATTTAAAATCTAGTATACCCCAGGTAAAGATAATAGAAGAGTAGACGCTTTAAGTAGACGATCTAATTATATATAAATAAAGGATATTATAAACTAACCTATTCTTAAATAAGAAAAAGATAGATTATTAGTACTAATAAGAAGTCTAGTAACGACTATATATATTATAATACATGTAGTTCTAAACCTAAAGGAAGTATATATTAACGACACCCTAGCTAGTAAGCTTAGGAAATAATAGCCTAACCGAGACCTATTATTATATAAATAGAAGTTATACTTACTACTAAAGACGGTTAAAGGAGTAATTAGAGATTACTATAATAATCCTTTACTAGGATATCTAGGAGTATCTAAAACGTTAGAACTTATTTAAAGAATATACGCCGTACTAAACTTACGAGCGTTAGTTAAATAATATATTAAGGAATATATATATTACTAGTAGAATAAGTTTATAAGATATATTAAATATAGATAAATTTAGTTTACTAAAGTTCTAGATATACTATAGAAAGATATTATAATAGACTTTATTATTAAATTACTACCGTTAGTTAATCTAGTAATAAATAATAAGTACGATTTAATAATAGTTATTATAGATAAACTTACTATTTATACTATTATAATTCTATATAAAGAGACTTATAATACTAGTTAGCTTAAGTTTATCTTATTAGATAGATTAATTAGAGATTATAGTATACCTAAGTTAATTACTTTAGATAGAGATAAGCTCTTTACTTTAAACTATTAGAAGACCTTAATTATATTAATTAGAACTAAACTACGAATATTAACAGCCTATTATCCGTAAATAGACGGATAAACTAAATATACTAACTAAATAATAGAAGTATATCTTAGATACTATATTAATAAAAGATAAAATAATTAGGTTATACTACTCCTAATAGTATAATTAGTATATAACGATAAAAGATTAGATACTACGAGGCTATTACCGTTCTTTATAAACTACGGACGACATGTAAACTTATTCTTAAATCCTAGACAAGGACTAGGCGCTAAGAAAGCCTTAGTATTAATATCTAATATAAAAAGCCTGTATAAGGATATATAGTAAAAGATTAGCTAGGTTAATACTTCTATAAAGAAGTTAGTTAATAGGAAAAGAAAAAGTAGACCTTAGTTAAAGAAGGGGGATAAAGTATACCTCCTTATAAAAAATCTGAAAGGTATAAGACTAAGTAAGAAACTAGACTATATTAAGGTCGGACCATTTTTAGTTATATAGGAGAGAGGACCTATTAATTATAAACTGCAGCTTCTACTAGACGTTAAAGTATATCTAGTATTCTATATCTCTATATTAGAACTAGTAGACCCTAATACGCCCTTACAAGAAACCTTCTATTTCGAACTAGAAGAGGAAAACGAATTCGAAGCCGAAAGGATACTATTATAGAAAGGTTAGAGTTACCTAGTAAAGTGGAAAGGATATAAGGACACGGAAAATACCTAGGAACTAGTTAAGAACCTTGCGAACTACTAGGACCTCCTATAATAGTTCTACTAGTATTTACAAGACTACCCCAGTTAAAGTCCGCTGGGATTTCAACCTGCTCGGAGGACACGTCGAAAAGGAAGTCGTTAGAACTAGGAATAGTAGACTACTCGTCTACCTCCACCTCTTTAATATTCTATAGTTCGCCTTCTACTATTTCGCGCTCTTATCTCTCTAGCTATTCTAACTCTATAACTAGGCGCGTTATACGTGCCTAGGCCTCCTTCTACTTAGAAAGCTTTCGCTCTCTTTCCTTCCTTATACGATTCTATTAGGTAGGAGAGAACGGAGCTAAATTATAATTATAGCTCTTTCAGGCGCATTTAATATATCGGTTAGATAAACCGCCTACCTTATATTTCTTAGAAGTACCGGTACGCTTATAGTTTTTATATACGCGTATTAGATTTATAGGGGATTTAAATAAACTAATAAGGTTACGATAACGAAATACTAATAGAAGCTTTTTAGACTTCTTACGTAGTATAATTAGGATTATCGTAGATAATAAAGTTTAAAGAAGGGACCTAATATTACAAGTACACCTATAGACCTTATACTACTCGGAATAGTAGTACTTCTCGTTATAATCGGAGCTCTTAGTAACCGACTAGTAATATAAGAGTCGGATAGATCTTAAGAAGATTAGACTAACTACCCTAGGTTATAATTAGATTTAGTTGTAATAGATTAAACCGACTATACTTATTAGTATAACTCTCCTATATCTATATAGATAGCGTTACTTTCCCTTTAAATAGAAGCTTCGTGCTTAACTTATATTATCTACTAGACTATCTCCTAGATACTAAATATAATACTACACCTGTATTAGACTAGTTTAGTACGAAGCCTATTTACCTTAGTCCTTAACACTCCTCTCTACGAGATCTACCTAGACCCTAGAGCCTTCTAGTTAGAAGATAAACGGGTCGTAATACTAGGTTTAACTAGGATATTAGAGTCTATACTACTTATATATTAGGGCGTAAGGTATATACTAGATAATATATCTTAATATACTAAAATTTTAGGGCTAAATTAGAGGATAAAAAATAAGGAAAAATTAGATACTATTTATAACTTATATAGATAAGTATAAGGAAAGTTATATATAAATCCTTTATAGTTCCCTAAGAAAAGTTTATAAGGCTCGCTTAGAGACTACGCCTATCCTACTTAGGATTAGAATCTTCCTAGTAACTAGTAGCTAACCCGAGCTAACCCGAACCTTATATAAACGAACTATCTCTTCTACTACTTCTTCTTAGTATTCTTTCTTTCTTTCTTACTATTCCTACTAAATCTAGTAGGTTTCTTATACTTTAGATCCTACCTAGGAAACTCTTAAAGCTCTTTCTTATTATATAAAGCTTATTTTAATTCTCGGAGATACCGGCTTTCTAGCTTATAAGGAATGTAAATTTACTATACTACCTTCTAGTATAAAGAATTACTTCCTTAAGAGTCCCTATTAACTTCTTTAAGATAGTCGGGCTTAAATAGCTTTAGAGGTAGCTAACTACCCTAGTCTACTTTATAATAGGTAGGCTATTAAGGGTAGGGTAATACCGAGTTTATTTCCTTACTACTTTCCCGATCTTTCTCTCTATTAAGACGGGCTAGGGTATCTAGATTATCTATACTATACTTGAAATAGGGTTAGTATAAAAGTACATTTTATCTCTATTTATAGCTAGGAGAATCCCTTAGGAAAGGGTTAAGTCTCTAAGACTTCTAATAGAGATATTTCTTAGATATTAGGAATTCCTATTTAATAATTCTTTCGAAGTATACTAGGGTAATAATACTTTAGGGTTAACCCTAAAAAGCCTTTTCAGGGGGTTATTAAGCCTAGAGCGGCTAGCTTAGGGGTAGGGAGAGAGAGTAGTAGAGAGGAGGAAGAGAACGTATTAAGAAGATCTTAGGATAGTTCTATATAAAGCTAAGGTTATTATATCCTTAAAATAAGTGTTACTCTATACTAATTTATATATAGACCCCCTGGATTAGGACCTTGAATAGTCGACCCTATCTTATAGGGATAAATGAACTGTGACCGCATTTCATTTAAATGGTACTAAAAATTTAATCGCATTTCATTTGATTTTCTATTTCTAAATGAAATGCGGCTCGAACCCTAACCGATTTCTAGGAAAAGTACACCGTTAGAAAGCCCTTACTTAGCCCTATAAACTAGCCTACTTACCTACCTTATTAGGCTTAGTCTCGACTTTATATAATTTTCGGAATACTAGGATTTTCTTGATGTTCCGGCCTCGACGGGTGATCTACTACTAGTACGAGCTTATTTTCTCTCGCTCGTT
>JAABUP010001387.1_pt1 | contig 50701 bp, 50 predicted proteins | sample 5559201 | NCBI WGS metagenome assembly JAABUP01 (sample SAMN10711887, study PRJNA513373) | rock metagenome | isolation source: Antarctica rocks | place: Antarctica | reverse complement strand
GCAGGTGGGGATGCTGCGGGCCCTGTTGCGGGCCGGCATCCGCCCGGACCACATCTACGGCACGTCGATCGGATCGCTCAACGGCGCCGCGCTCGCCATCGACCCCACGCCAGGGGGCGTCGAGCGCCTGGCCCGGCTGTGGCACGACATCGGCCAGCATGACGTGTACCCGCTCGACCTGCGCCAGGGAGCCCGGGCTGTCGTGCAGTCCCTGCCGTGGCTGCCGGTCGGGCTGCTGCGCGCGACCGGGGCCCTCAACCGGGCCTTCCCCGTCCGCCCGCTCACGGCCATCGCCGGTCTCGTTGGGCTGACCGACCACGCAGTGCCGAGCGGTCCGGAAGCGCGGCTGCTGCGCAGCATCGTCGGCACCCGGCGCATCGAGGACACGCTGGTCTCGTTCGAGGCCGAGTGCGCGGAGGTCACCAGCGGCAGGCTCGTCTCCTTGACCAGCGGAGATGCGGTGCCCGCGCTGCTAGCGAGCACCGCCATCCCCGGGGTCTTTCCACCGCAACGGGTCGGCGAGCACCTGCTGATGGACGGCGGGGTCGCCGACAACACCGCGCTCGACCGGGCGCTGGAGCACGGCGCCACCGAGGTCTACGTCCTGCCGACCGGTTTTTCCTGCGATCTGCCCGCAGCTCCGCGCTCGGCCCTCGGGATGGCGGTGCACGGCCTGTCGGTGCTGATCGAGCAGCGGCTCATCTCGGCGGTGCACCGGACCGACCCTCGCGTTCCGGTGCACGTCGTCCCGCCGCTGTGCCCGGTCACCGTCGTCCCTGTCGACTTCGGGTCGTCCGACAAGCTGATCGCCGACGCCGAGCGCGCCACCGAGCAGTGGCTCACGAACGGCCACCAGCCGGTCGAGGGGCTGAGCCGCGCCCTCGGCGACCACGGGGTCGAGAGCCCGGTCGACCTCACGACGCCCGATCGGCCCGCGCCGCGCCAGGTCTGACTCTCGGCTGCGGGCGCGGCCTGCTGCTACGTGCGCGGCAGCGCCGCCAGCTCGTCCCACAGGTAGGCCGCCGCCCGAGCGCCGGTGAGCAGCATGGGGACGACGACCCGCTCGTTCGGGGCGTGGATCCGGTCGTCCGGCAGGCCGACGCCCAGGAACAGCACGGGCGCGCCAAGAACCTCGGCGAGGTCGGCCTCGGGGCCTGAGCCGCCCTCGCGGGTGAACAGCACCTCGGTGCCGAACGCCCGCTGCATTGCGCGGACGACGGCCTGCAGCGCGGGGGCATCCAGCGGGGTCAGGCACGGGCGCACGCCCGGTCCGTCGAACTCAACCTCGGCGCGGATGCCGGCCGGCACCGCCCCCTGTACGTACGCGGTGAGGGCGACCTGGACCTGTTCGGGCTGCTGGCCCGCGACGAGCCGGAACGAGACCTTGGCGTGGGCGGACGACGGGATAATCGTCTTCTGGCCGGGGCCGGTGTAGCCGCCCCACATGCCGTTGACCTCCGCCGTGGGGCGCGCCCAGATGCGCTCGAGCGTGCTGAACCCGGCCTCCCCCGTCAGGCCGCTGGACTGGGCCGGCCCGGACATCCATTCCTGCTCATCGAAGGGCAGGCGGGCGAACAGCTCACGCTCGCGGTCCGACAGTGGCACCACGCTGTCGTAGAAGCCGGGCACGGTGACCCGGCCGGCGTCGTCGTGCAGCCCAGCCAGCAAGGCAGCGAGCGCGTGCAGCGGGTTGGGCACCGCGCCGCCGAACGAGCCCGAGTGCAGGTCGCCGGCGGGGCCGTAGAGGTTGATCTGGCCGTCGGTCAACCCGCGCATCCCGGTGCAGATGCTCGGGGTGTCGCGGTTGAAGACGCCCGTGTCGCTGACGACGACGGCGTCACAGCGCAGTCTGTGGCGGTGCTCATGCAGCAGGGCCGGGAAGTGCGGCGAGCCCGACTCCTCCTCCCCCTCGACCAGCACCTTCAGGTGCACAGCCGGCACCGTGCGGCCGCCGGCGGCCAGGTGCGCCTGCAGGCCGAGCAGGTGGAACAGCACCTGGCCCTTGTCATCGATGGCGCCGCGGGCCACCAGCTCGTCACCGCGGCGCAGCGGCTCGAAGGGTGCGGTCTCCCACAGCTCCAGCGGGTCGACCGGCTGCACGTCGTGGTGGCCGTAGACGACGACGGTCGGTGCGGTGGCATCGTCCGCGGGCCACTCGGCGAACACCGCGGGATGGCCGGCCGTCTCCCAGACCTCGACGGTCGGGAAGCCGACTGCGCGCAGTCGATCGACGAGCCACTCGGCGCTGCGGCGCACGTCGGCGGTGTGCTCGGGGTCCGTACCGATCGACGGGATCCGCAGCCACTCGATGAGGTCGGCGAGGAACGTGTCCTGATGCCGGCGCACGTAGTCGGTCACCTGGTCGGCCTCTGCCATGTGATGGCTGTCGGTCGCCTGCTCAGACAGGGCCGCCTGCGTCGCGTCGGTCACCGGTCCACCCTAAGGATGGCGCGGCCTGCGGGTAGGTGTCGATGTCGGTCGCCTTGAGGCTGAGCCAGACCGCATCACCAGGCGCCAGACGCAGGTCGGCGACGGCCTGGGTGGTGACGTCGACCAGCAGCGGCGGGGTGCTCGCGACCGTGACACGGACCCGGTCACCGAGCGCTTCGAGCGAGGTGAGCGTGCCCGGCCAGACGTTGCGGGCGCTGGACGGGCTCGGCGGGCTGGTGTGGACAACGATGGCGCTGGGCCGCACCACCGCGAGCACCGGTCCGGACAGGCTGGTGTCGCCGGTCGCCAGCCGCCCCCCGCCGGGCAGGATGAGGATGCCACCGTCGGCACTGCCACGCAGCAGGTTGAGCCCGACGAGTCGCGCGACGTAGTTGGTGGCTGGGCGCCGCGCGACCTGGGCCGCCGTCCCCACCTGCACCACCCGCCCGTCCTCCACGATGAGCAGCCGGTCGGCGAGCGTCATGGCCTCGAGCGGATCGTGGGTGACCAGCAGCGTCGGGCCGGTGAACGCGGCCAGCTCGTCACGCAGCTGGATGCGCACCTCGCTCCTGGTACTGACGTCGAGGGCGGCGAGCGGCTCGTCGAGCAGCAGCAGCCGCGGCTGGGCGCAGAGCGCGCGGGCAAGCGCGACGCGCTGCGCCTGACCCCCGGACAGCTGGTGGGGCCTCCGGTCGGCCATTGTGGCGAGGCCGAGTCGGGCGAGCCAGGCATCGGCCGCGACACGGGCCACTGCCTTGGGGGTGCCGGTGCTGCGCAGGCCGAAGGCGACGTTCTCGGCGGCGGACAGGTGCGGGAACAGCAGGTAGTCCTGGAAGACCACGCCGACCCGACGGTCCTGCGGCGCGAGCCGACACCCGGCCGCCGCGTCCTCCAGCACCCGACCGGCGAGCTCGACGCGGCCCTCCCCGAGCGGGACGAGGCCGGCCAGCACCTGCAGCAGGGTGCTCTTGCCGGCACCGTTCGGCCCGAGAACGGCGATCACCTCCCCGGGCCCGGCCTGGACCTCGACGTCGAGGGTGAAGGCGCCGCGGCGCAGCCGCAGCCGAGCCTGCAGGCTCAACGGACCGTGCTGGCGGGGCTCATCGTGGTGACCGTGCCAGCCCTGCTGCCCAGGCCCGGCAGCAACCACCTCTCCCGCAGCACCAGCAAAATCGTGACGCTGACCGCCAGCAACACCAGCGCGAGTGCGACAGCCGACGCGGGGTCCGTCTCCAGCGCGATGTAGACCGCCAGCGGCATCGTCTGCGTGGTGCCCGGCAGGTTGCCCGCGAAGGTGATCGTTGCCCCGAACTCGCCCAGCGCGCGGGCGAAGCACAGCACCGCGCCGGCGGCCACCGACGGCGCGACGACCGGCAGGGTGACCCGGCGGAACGTCGTCCAGCTGCTCGCCCCCAAGGTCGCGGCCGCCTGCTCGTAGCGCAGGTCGAAGGAGGCCAGCGCCCCCTCGACGCTGACGACGAGGAACGGCATTGCGACGAACGCCTCCGCGAGCACCACGCCTGCCGTGGTGAACGGCAGCGAGATGCCGACCGAGCCCAGCGCCGGCCCCAGCACCCCCGTGCGGCCGAACGCGTACAGCAGCCCGACCCCGCCCACAACCGGGGGCAGCACCAGCGGGAGGGTGACCAGCGCGCGCACCAGCCGGCGCCCTCGGAAGTGCAGCCGCGCGAGCACCCACGCGAGCGGAACCCCGAGCAGCACGGACACGATGGTGGCGGCCGTGGCGGACAGCAACGAGAGCTGCAGCGCCTCGCGCACCGGCGGGTCGGAGAGCAGCCGGGGGAGGCTGCGCCAGGGAGCCCGCGCCAGGAGACCGACCATTGGCAGCAGCAGGAACAGCAGCCCTACGGCGGCCGGAGCGGCCAGCAGGAGCGGGAGCTCGCCCCGCCGCCGGACCTGGCCGACGGTCACGGTGCCGCGAAGCCTGCGTCGTGCAGGACCTGCTGGCCCCCCGTCGAGAGCACCAGCTGCTCGAAGGCACCCGCGAGGGCCTGGTTCTTGCTCGCCGTGACCGTCGCGATCGGGTAAGCGGTGCTCGCGTTGTCGCTCGCCGGGATCTCGACCCCCTTGACCCCGGCCCCGGCCGCCTTCACGTCGGTGACGTAGACGATGGCCGCGTCGGCCTCGCCACCCGTCACGTAGGCGAGGGTGCTCTTCACGTCGAGGCCCTGGGTGACGGGCTTGACGGTCACCTTCGCCTTGGCGAGAACGGTATGGGCGAGTGCGCCGCACGGGACCTGCGGCTGGCACAGCGCGACCTTGACCCCGCCCTTGGCCAGGTCCGCGATGCTGCTGACCCGACCGGCGCTGCCTGGCGCCACCGCAATCTCGGCGGTGTTGGTCGCAAACGTCCTGGCGTCGGCGGCGTCGCCCGCCTTGATCACCTGGGTCATGTTCTTGGGGCTGGCCGAGGCAAAGACATCAGCCGGAGCGCCGGCGATGATCTGCTGCGCGAGCGTGGAGCTGGCGCCGAAGCTGAACCTGACCGAGCCACCGGGATGCTCCGCCTCGAAATGGCGGCCCAGGGGTGGTGAAGGCCCTGTTCAGGGATGCCGCCGCGAACACGGTGACCGACCCGGACAGCGCCGCTGCCGAGCCCGCGGCCGAAGCGCTCGGGGGACCGCCGCCCGCCGTCGGCGAAGCCGAGGGTGCCGACGCCGTCGGTGCAGAGGGCCCGCAGCCGGCGGACAGCACGGTGACGGCGGCCAGGGCGAGCGCGGTACGGATGGACGAATGACGGCTCACAGCAACTCCACGGCTGGTACGGACTCGGCTCGACGGACTCGGCTCGGACGGACTCGGCTCGGACGGTCAGCCCCGGTGCGGCACCTCGACGACGACATTGGTGGACTTCACGCTCGCCACCGCCAAGACACCCGGCTCGAGGCCGAGCTCGGTGGCAGCCTCCGCGCTCATTAGGGAGACCACTCGGAACGGGCCGGCCTGCATCTCGACCTGCGCCATCACGGTGTCCTTGGTGACCTTGGTGACGACGCCGGTGAACCTGTTTCGGGCCGACTCCCCCACGATGGGACCGGCCTCGAGCTGTACCGGGCGAGTGGGCTGCTCGCCGGCGAACCTGGCCAGCTCCACGCCCTCGATGACCCGGCGCCCGTCCTCGTTCACCGTTGCCTGGATCCGGCCGGTGTCGGCCCAGCGCCGGATCGTGTCGTCGCTGACGCCGAGTAGCCGGGCCGCATCCATCATCCGCAGTGCCGTCACCGGGGCACCGTAACTGCCGCGCCCGCGGTCCGTCAAGTAGCTCCCTACCGCAGATGCGGCAGGACACATTCCACGTGCCGCACTCCTGCACGCTGCAACCGTGGGCCGGCGCCCTGGCATTAGCGTTGACCCGGTGCGGCTCGCTTCGTTCAACCTGCTCCACGGCCGCTCGCTGACCGACGGTCAGGTGGTGCCCGAGCGGCTGGCAGGTGCGGTCTCGAGCCTCGACGCGGACGTGCTGGCGATCCAGGAGGTCGACCGGCACCAGCCGCGGACCGCATCGCGCGACCAGACAGCCGACGTCGCGGCAGCATCGGAAGCGCCAGACGGGGCCTGGCGCTTCGCCGCCGCCATCATCGGGACGCCCGGCGGCAGCTGGCACGAGGCGGCTGACCCGTGCCGTCCCGGCGACAGTGCGTCCTACGGCGTCGGCCTGGTGAGTCGGCTGCCGGTGCTCGCCTGGCATGTGCTGAGGCTGCCGGCAGCACCGGTGCGCTCCCCGGTGCTCATTCCCGGAGCCGGTCGGCGCGTGCGGCTGCTGCCCGACGAGCCGCGGGTCGGGCTCGCGGCCGTCGTCCAGCTACCCACCAGCGGGCTGTTGACGGTGGCCAGCACCCACCTGTCGTTCGTGCCCGGCTGGAACCTCGTCCAGCTACACCGGTTGACCCGCTGGCTGCAGCGGCTGCCGCAGCCGGTGGTGCTGCTCGGTGACCTCAACCTGCCCGGGCGGGTACCCGCACTGCTGCCCGGCTGGCGCTCACTCGCGAGCCATCCCACGTTTCCGGCGCCGCAGCCCCGCTGGCAGCTCGACCACGCGCTCGCCCACGGCAGCGTGCCGCCCGTGCTGCGCTCCGCCGCGGTGGAGCTTCCTCTCTCGGATCACCGGGCGCTGGCCGTCGAGCTCGGCACCCGGCCGTAGACGAGGCGGAGGGCGAGCGCCAGCTCGAAGCACGCTTCCGGGTCGTCGAGCGTCTCGCCGAACAGCGCGCGCAGCTGGCCGAGCCGGTAGCGGACGGTCTGCGGGTGCACGTGCAGCCGCTCGGCGACGGCGGCGCGGGCCCCGTCGAGCAGCAGCCAGGTCTGCAGGGTCGTCGCGAGGCGCGTGCGCACGGGGGCGGGAGACCCCTCGAGGGGAGCGAGCCGGTGCGCGACGAGGTCGGCCGCGGAGGCCGGGTCAGCGTGCAGCACGAGGTCGGCGAGATGGTCGTCGGTCCAGAGCACAGTCGACCCGGGCAGGACGCCCGATGCGACGAGGCCGAAAGCCGCACGCGCGCGGGCTGCTGAGTGGGAGGCGTCCTGCCAGCCCACGCGGTGCCCGACCGTGACGATAAGGCGGTGGAGCCGGTGCTCGATCGCGCTGCGCCCCGACTGCCCGTCTGCGAGCGTGATGACGATGAGTGAGGGGCCGTCGCCGACCGGGGGAAGCGCGGCATGGTCCTCCAGCCGCGCCGAGGCCGTGCCGACATCAGCGGTCGCGACCGCGAGCACTGCTACCTCGGCCGGGAGCGCCCAGCCGGCCTCGGTAGCTGCTGTCTCGAGGGTGGCGGGCTCGGCGCCGGCGACGAGCAGGTCAGCCAGCCGCGCACGCAGCCGGTCGCGCTCCCCGCCGATGAGAGAGCGCTCCAGCGCGTACCCCTCGACCGAGGCTGCGGACAGCCGGTCGATGTGGCTGTAGATCAGCTCCCCGAGCCCGACGAGCGCATCGCCGTCGAGGTCGAGCTCGGATGCGGCATCGGCCATCCGCCGCCAGGAGACCCGGGCACCCACCCGGTAGGCGGCCAGCAGCGCGTCGAGGGTGCGGCCGGCACGCAGCTCCCCCCGGCCCAGGGCCACGCTCGTGCGCCGACCCTGCGGAGCGTCGGGCGGTTCCCTGTCCTCGAGGACGAGGACGAAGTGCTGCAACGCCTCCTGCACCCCGAGGCGAACGCCTTCGCCGAACCTGCCCTGCAGGGGCCGGGCGTAGGCGGGCACGCCCGCTGCGACTGCCGCAACGACCTCGTCAGCCAGCCCGGGAAGCAGCTCGCGCAGCGACGCGGCGAGCAGCGGCGCCCATTCCGGCAGCCCGGCTGGTTGTTCCGATACATCAGCAACCACCCGGCTATTGTCCACCTACCGCGGAAGGTGCCAACCGCCTACTGTTCCAGAGGGCTAGTCGCTCCCGTCAGCTGCCTCGCTGGCGGGTAGAGACTCGAGCATTGCGACGAGTTCCTGTCGGCTGGGCAGCGCCGGTCGCACCACGCCCCCGTCGCTGCACTCGGACTCGGCGACGTACAGGAAGGCGGCACCGACCCGCTCCACCGGGGTGCCACTGATCTCGGCCCAGGCCTCCCTGTAGCAGGCGAGCTGGATCGCCGCCGCCTGCGAGGCTGTCCCGGTGGGGCGGGCACCCGTCTTGTAGTCCACGACGTCGACGTCGACGTGCTGCCGCAGGTGCTCCGCCGCCGGGTAGACGGCATCCATCCGGCCCCGCACGAGGTGGCGACCGAGGACGAGCTCGAATCCGACCTCGACCTCGAGCGGCTCGCGCCCGCCGTAGGGCGAGGCCAGAAAGGCCGCCTGCAGCGCGGCAAAAGAGTGCGTGTCGCCAGGCCCACCGCGTGGGCCGATGCCCGCGTCGCCAGCTCCGGGCACCTCCTCGGTCTCGAGCAGGGCCCGCCGCCCGGAACGGGCCTCGACCCAGCTGTGGAAGGCGGTCCCTCGCCGGGCCGCCGGCGCGGGCGGCTGCGGCATCGGCCGGGCCACCTGTTGGGCCAAGCGCGCCGGGTTGCTCGCGACCGTGACCAGGTCGCTGACCGACAGGGTCTTGGGAATGGGCACCGGAGCGAGCCTTCGGGCACGCAGGCGACGCTCCTGCAGCAGCAGATCGCTGTCGCGGCGCCACGCCTCGACGAGCATCGCCTGGTCCGGCGTCAGCAGGACAGCCGGTGACCCGACTGGCGGTGGGGGTGCCGCATCCGGCGCCGGCGCGGCTGCGGTTGCTGCGGTTGCTGCGGTTGCTGCGGTTGCTGCACCGATGAAGCCACGCACCTGCGCTGCGGCCGCGGCGACACCGGAGTCGACATCAGCGGCCGGCGGCCAGCTGATCTCGCGGGCACGGCTGGCCGCCAAAAGCGGATTGTCCCCCTCCGGCTCCGGCGCGAAGGGCTCGACCACCCCCGCTCCGTCCGCGCAGGCCTGCTCGGCCTCCAGCAGGAACGGGGAGGGGACGTGCGGGGTCTTGGCTGTCGGGCCCCACCAGTACCCCGAGCAGGACAGGACCGAGCGGGCGCGGGTGACGGCGACGTAGGCGAGGCGCCGCTCCTCCTGCGCGTCGCGCTCGGCACATGCAGCCTTATAGGCCTTGAAGCCGGCGGTCGTGGGCTCGGTCCACTGAGGCAGGTCAGCCCGGTCGGCCCGTACGTGCCACGGCAGCACGTCGGCCCGCTGCGTCCAGCGCGGGCTGCTGCGGCCGCTCGGGAAGACTGACGACTGGGTGCCGCCCGACAGTCCGGGAACGCAGACGATGTCCCACTCCAGCCCCTTGGCGGCGTGCACCGTCATGAGCTTGACGGCATCGGCGGGTGACGGGGTGCCCATGTCGTAGCCGTCCTCGGCCCGCTCCGCGGCGTCAAGGGAGGCGAGGAAGGCTCCGAGGTGTGTCTCGCCCTCGACCCCCACGAAGTCGGCCGCGACGTCGAGGAAGGCAAGGACGTTGGCTCGCCTGCCGCGGGCGAGCGCACGGGGCGTGGCCTCGAGCTCGATGTCGAGGCCGAGCGCCCGCTCGACGTCGGCCACCAGGTCGGGCAGCGGCTGGCCGGCGCGACGGCGCAGGCCCGCGAGCAGGCTGCGTAGCTCGTGCAGCCGGTGCACCGCCTCGTCGGACAGCGGCGCATGCTCCCGCAGCCGGCGGTCGTCGAGCTGCTCCAGCGCGTCGGCCAGGGAGCCCACGTCGACCTGGTCGCCGGCGTCAACGGCGGCAAGCAGCAGCGCGCTGGTGCGCTCCTCCCCGCCGACAGTGTCCGGAACAACCCGGGCGCGCGCCCCCGAGGCCGACAGCAGACGGGCGCGCCGGCCGAGGGCGTCGAGGTCGCGCGGCCCGATCCGCAGCCGCACCCCGGTGAGCAGCCGGATCATGTCGGCGTTGCTCGTGGGGTCGTGGAGCACCCGAAGCACGGCGACGATGTCGGCGACCTCCGGCGCGTCGAGCAGCCCGCCGAGGCCCACAACCTCGACCGGAACGGCGGCCTCCTCGAGGCCCTGGCGCAGCAGGCCGAACTGGCTGCGCTTGCGGCACAGCACGGCCACCTCGTGCCAGCCCGCGCAGCCCGGGCGCGGGCAGCTGTCCGCGTGTACGCCGGTGCGCCGGCCGACCGCGGCCACGATGCTGTCGCGCACCCACGCCGCCTCCGCCTCGGCGTCGGGCAGGAACGCCACCCGCACCTCGCCGCAGGCCTCGCGGTCTTCGTCGGTGGGATCGGCTCGGCCATCAGTGGCAAACCGGCCGACCGGCAGCTCCCGACCCGGTCGCGGACGAAGCACCGGCGGGCCCACGGCGCCGTTGCTGGGCAGGCCGGCGACGATCGCGTTGGCGACGGCCAGCACCGCTCCCCCGCTGCGGAAGTTCGTCAGCAGCGGGTAGACGCGTGCCGGCGCGCCGCCTTCGGCCGGGAACTGCTGCGGAAACCGGACGATGTTGCCGACGCTGGCTCCACGGAAGGCGTAGATCGACTGGGCGGGGTCGCCGACCGCAGTGACCGGGTGGGCGTCGCCGAACAGTCGCTGCAGCAGCACACGCTGGGCCACCCCGGTGTCCTGGTACTCGTCGAGCAGGACGACTCGGAACTGGGAACGCTCCCCGTCACGCACCGAGGGCAGCGCGGCCAGCCGTGCAGCCAGGGCGATCTGGTCGCCGTAGTCGAGCAGCAGGTTGCGTCGCTTGTGCCGCTCGTACTCCTCGACGAGGCGCAGCAGTTGCTCGCGAGTGCTGAGGGCGGCCGCTGCGTCACGCGTCGACTCGACCTGCCGGGGGGCGGATTGCAGGAACTGCCGGATCACTGTGTGGGCAGCCCGCACGGCATCGGCGTCGCACAGGTGGTCGGCGAGCTCGCCGGACAGGGTGCGTAGCCGTTCGGCAACCGTCGCAGGCTGCACGTCGACCTCGAGCTCGCCGCTCCACTGCCGCACCACCCGTAGGGCCAGCTGCCAGCGCATTCCCTCGGTGGCGAGGCGGCTGCCCGGCTCGATGCCCAGCCGCAGCCCCTGCTCGGCCACCAGCCGGGCCCCATAGCCGTTGTAGGTGGCGACCGTGGGTTCGCCATCCAGAGCGCACGCAGCCGTTGCGGGCTCACCGCGATCGTCCGAGAGGCCGCGCTCGTTACGTAGCCGGGCAAGCCCGGTACGGATCCGTGCAGCGAGCGAGGCCGTGGCCTTGACGGTGAACGTCAGCCCGAGCACCTGCTCGGGCAGCACCAGCCCAGCGGCTACCAGGTGCACCACCCGGGCGGCCATCACCTCGGTCTTGCCCGAGCCGGCTCCGGCGAGCACGAGGCCGGGCTCGAGCGGCGCGGCGACAGCGGCTCGCTGCTCGGTCGTCAGGTCGTAGTCGGTGCGGCCAGCCGCCAGCAGGCGAATCGTCTCGTCGACGCTCCAGCTCATCTCACACCACCTGCCCGCCCGCCGGCTGGGCCGGACAGGAGCGGCGCACCTCGCAGCTCGAGCACGCCTCGTTCCTGCGGGCCGGGAACGTCTCCGTGGTCACCTGCTGGACGAGCTGGTGCAGCAGGTCGTGAACCCAGGTGCCCCCATCCGGCCTCACCTCGAGCGGAGGCTGCCACTGGGCCGGGTCGCCGCCCCCCTTCCGCAGCTGCAGCAGCGCTGCGCCGCCGGTACCGGTGAAGCTGTGCTGCTCGATCGCGTTCTCAGCCACCGCCAGCTGGTAGAGGCCGAGCTGCGGGTGCTGGGGCAGCTCATCTCGCCTGGCCTTCGATCTACCCGTCTTGAGGTCGATGACGACGCCGCAGCCCGCCTCGTCCCGCTCGACGCGGTCGATCTGCCCACGCACCTCGGCACCGCAGGCGCGCAGGGTGAAGTCGACCTCTACCCCCTCGACAGCCCGCCCTGCCGCCCGGTGGTAAGCAGCGAACCGTGCGAGCGCCCCGCTCGCCACCTGACGCTCGGTACGGGCGTACCAGGGGGCTTCCCAGTCCAGCTGGGGCCACAGCTCGTCGAGCCGGCGCTCGAGGTCGGGCAGGTCGAGCGTGCCGGTATCGACGACGACACGTGCTAGCGCGTGCACGAGCGTGCCGAATCCCTGGGAGGTCGAGGCGACGCTCTCGACCCCGGCCCGGCGGCGCAGGAACCACTGCAGGGGACACCGCTGAATGGATTCGACCTGGCTCGGTGACAGCCGGACCGGCTCGCCGACCGGCACCAGAGGCTCGGACCGCTGGGTCCAGTCTCGCAGGCCCCACCAGCTGTCCGGAGAGGCGGCCGGCTCGACCGGCGCGAGAGCCGCCAGCCGTGCGGCGGCCGCCTCCCGCAGCGCAGCAGGCTGCTGCGGGTCGACTGCCACCCGCCGCAGCTCGGCCACCAGGGCGGGCATCGACAGCACCCGCGGCGGCTGCTCGGGCTCGTCGGGAACGCGCACCCCCAACTCGTCGAGCAACCGCGAGGGGCGCACACCGAGCTCGTCGTCGGCGGCCACGGCGGTGCAGACGAGCCGGCGACGCGCCCGGGTGGCCGCGACGTAGAACAGGCGCCGCTCGTCGGCAAGTGCCGCAGCGCGGTCGGCGGCGACGATCTCGTCGAGACCGGGCGGAGGGCTGCCGGCCGATGCCGCGGCCGCAACCGGGGCCAGCTCACCGGAACCCAGGACCGACCCGCGTCGGCGCAGGTCCGGCCAGACCGCCTCCTGCACCCCCGCGACGACGACGAGGTCCCACTCGAGCCCCTTGCTGCGGTGAGCAGTCAGCAGCCGGACCGCCTCGCGAGGCATCGGCCGCTGGCTGAGGGGATCAGCAGGGATCTCCTGGGCCACCAGCTCGTCGAGGAACACCTCCAGCCCGGCCCCCGGTAACCGGTCGGTGAAGCGCGCGGCGGCGTCGGACAACCCCACAATGGCGTCGAGCTGGCGGTGTGCATGGCGGACAGCGGCCGGCGGCGCAGCCGGGTCGACGACGGCGTGCTCGAGCTCCGCCCGCCAGCGGCTGGCCGACCAGGCGGCCCACAGCGTGTCCTCGACCGATCCGCCCCGGCCCAGCACGCGGCGCACCCCCGCCAAAATGTGCGCGAGCCGCTGCGGCGCTGAACGCACCCGCTCGGGAAGCAGCGCGATCTGCCGCTCGTCACGCAGCAGCTCGACCAGCAGCGCGTCGGAGCGGCGCTGGCCGCCCGCCGAGCGGTCGGCGTCACGCAGTGTCCGGCGCAGTTGGCGCACCACAAGGGCGTCGGCCCCGCCGAGCGGGCTGACGAGCAACCCGTGAACGGCCTCGCTGTCGAGCCGGTTGGGCTCGACAGCTGCCCGCAGCAGCGTCAGCAGCGGAGTCAGCGCGGGCTCGCGGGCCAGCGGTACCTCGTCGATCGGCGTCTCGACCGGTACCCCGGCGTCGGCGAGAGCCCGCAGTAGCGGTGCGGCGAGCCGCGTGGTCCGCACGAGCACCGCCATCTCGCTCCAGGCCAGGCCGCCCCGCAGGTGAGCCCGGCGCAGCAGGTCGGCCACGGCCGCCGCCTCCTGCGCGGGCGACGCAAACAGGCGCACCTCGGCGGCCGAGTCCTGCGGCCCGAGCGCCGCCAGGGCCCGGTGAGCGCTGGCAGCGGCCCGACCCAGCCCGGGCAGCGGCACCCGGCTGACCGCCGACCGGCTGGCAGCTACCAGCCCCGGCCCCGAGCGGCGGCAGCCCTGCAGGGCGAGGGTGCGCACCGGCTGCCGGCTGAAGCCCGCAAAGCGGGCAGCGAACTCCAGGATGCCGCTCACGTCAGCCCCCCGGAAGGCATAGATCGCCTGGTCGGGATCGCCGACCACGACGAGCTCGGCCCCGCCGGCCGCCAGCGTGCGCAGCACATGTTCCTGCGCTGGGTCGGTGTCCTGGTACTCGTCGACGACGACGAGCCGGACCTCACGAAGCACAGCAGCGAGCACCTCTGGCTGGGCGAGCAGTCCGGCAGCGTGCCGGACCAGGCCTGCGTAGTCAAGCGCACCCTGCCAGCCCAGGTTGTCGAGGTACTCGGCGTAGAACGAGGCGACCGACCGCCACGCCGGACGGCCGGTCACACTGCCAATCCGGTGGAGCTCAGGCGGGTCGATCCCCCGCTCCTGGCAACGGGCGAGCAGCTCGCGCACCTCCGCGGCGAAGCCCCGGGTGCGCAGCACCGGCCGGAGGTCGGCCGGCCAGCGCTCGGCCCCGGGGCCGTCGGCATCGCCCGCCAGCAGCTGTCGGACGACGACGTCCTGCTCGGGCCCGGACAGCAGCCTGGGCACGGCGCCCTCGAAGCTCGGGTCATGCTGACGGACCAGTGCGAGGCACCAGGAATGGAAAGTCCAGGCGAGCCGGCCACGAACCGTTCGCGCCAGCCGGGCACCCAGCCGAACGCGCAGCTCGTCAGCCGCCCGCCGACTGAAGGTGAGCACGAGCACTTGGTCGGGACGCAACTCGCCGCGCTCAACTCGGTCTGCGACCAGCTCGACCAGCGTCGTCGTCTTGCCCGTGCCCGGCCCGGCGAGCACCAGCAGGGAGCCGCCCCGGTGCTCGACCACCGCACGCTGGTGCGCATCGAGCACGATTCGGCGGGCTCCCGTCGGCGCGGCGCGAACGAGCCGGTAGCCCAATCGGGCTTGCAGAACAGTGCCCGTCGGAACAGCAGTCGTGACCACGAAACCGATCAGACCACGCCCCACCGACAGGATCGGGGCAGCAAGCCCGAGCCGCTACGAGCCGTCCCATCGCGCCGCGGACAGGTCGACGCGCTCCCCGCCCGGCAGCAGCGGCGTCCCCTCGGCACGCAGTCGCTCGAGCGCCTCGTGCGGGCTCGCCGGGCTCGGCTCGCCGGTGGACAGCACCACCCGCTGCCAGCACACCTCGTGGCCGTGCCGGCTCATCACGGCACCCACGGCACGCCCCGAGCCGCTGCCGACGTACTCCGCCACGTCGCCATACGTCATGACCTTGCCGGGCGGGATCCGGGCAACCGCCTCGAGCACGTTGGCCGCGAACGGCGTCCGCTCACCACCGACGAGACCGCGGGTGGCGAGCCCGGCCGAGACCGACTCCGGCGGCCGGGTCCGGCTCACCCGCCGGCGCCTGTTACGCCGGCCACAGCAGCGTCAATAGACCGGCAGCGACTTGTCGACCTGCGTCGCCCACGCCGTGACGCCGCCCTGCACATGCTGGGCACTGGCGAATCCGGCACCCTTCAGCACGGCGAGCGCCTCAGCCGACCGCACCCCCGTCTTGCAGTAGAGGATGACCGGCTTGTCCTGCGGCAGCTCGGACAGGTGCGAGGCCAGCTCGCCCTTGGGGATCAGCGTCGAGCCCGGGATACTGACGATCTCGTACTCCGCGGGCTCGCGAACGTCGACGAGCATGAAGTCGTCGCCGTGCTGCTTCATGTCCGCCAGCTCCTGCGCGGTAATCGTTGAACCGCGCGCCGCCTGCTGCGCCTCGTCCGAGACGGTGCCGCAGAACGCCTCGTAGTCGATCAGCTCGGTGACGGTCGGGTTCTTGCCGCAGACGGGGCACTCGGGGTCCTTGCGGACCTTGATGTCGCGGTAGGACAGCTCGAGGGCGTCGTACACCATCAGCCGGCCCACGAGGGGGTCGCCGATGCCCATGAGCAGCTTGAGCGCCTCGTTGGTCTGGATGGAGCCGATCGAGGCGCACAGCACGCCGAGCACGCCGCCCTCGGCGCAGGACGGCACCATCCCCGGCGGCGGGGGCTCGGGGTACAGGCAGCGGTAGCAGGGGCCGTGCTCGGCCCAGAACACGCTGGCCTGGCCGTCGAAGCGGTAGATCGAGCCCCAGACGTACGGCTTGTTCAGCAGCACGCAGGCGTCGTTGACGAGGTAGCGGGTAGCGAAGTTGTCGGTGCCGTCGACGATGAGGTCGTACTGCTCGAACAACTCCATCGCGTTGCTGGAGTCGAGCCGCTCGGTGTGCAGGCGCACCTCGACCAGCGGGTTGATCTCGTGAACGGAGTCGCGCGCCGACTCGGCCTTGAGTCGCCCCACGTCCGACTGCCCGTGGATGACCTGGCGCTGCAGGTTGGACTCATCGACGACGTCGAAGTCGACGATGCCGAGCGTTCCCACACCGGCGGCCGCGAGGTAGAGCAGGGCCGGCGAGCCGAGACCGCCCGCGCCGACGCACAGCACCCTCGCGTTCTTCAGGCGCTTCTGACCGTCCATCGCGACGTCGGGAATGATCAGGTGGCGCGAGTAGCGACGGATCTCATCGACGGACAGTTCGGCGGCCGGCTCGACCAGCGGCGGCAGTGACACGGGCTCTCCTTCGGGGCGTGGTTCCCCTCGGACAACCGCCGAGGGGCAGCCGCTGTTCCGGTCGGCGGACGCTCGCCGCACCCGGAGCTGGCCTGGCCAGGTGTCACTACGCCACAGGGCGGGCAAGACCCTTACGACAAAGTCCCGCTTCTTGCAGGAGGTTCCATGAGTCTCAGTGACAAGGTCAACAACAAGATCGAAGACGCCGGCGGCAAGGCCAAGGAGAGTGTCGGCAACGCCACCGGCGACGACGAGCTGAAGAACCAGGGCAAGGGCGACCAGGCCAAGAGCGACCTCAAGGACGCGGGCGAGAAGGTCAAGGACGCGTTCAAGAACTGACCGAGCGTCAGCTCTCGGAAGGGCCGTCTCCCGCGGGAGGCGGCCCTTCCGCATGCAGCCGCTGGACCGTGCCGACACCGAGCACGGTCCCGGCGTGCGGGCTCTCGCCAGCAGTGAGCAGCAGCCCGGTCGCCTCGGGGATCCCGAGCACCAGCAGCCCAACCGGCAGGACGCGCAACCAGTCGCCGCGGGCACGGCTGTAGTGCGGCAGTACCGCAGCGCCGGGCACGAGTCCGAGCGCCGGGGCGCTGGTGCGGCGCTCGGGCAGGTACGTCGCCGCGGCAAGCACCATTGCACCGGCACTGCTGCCCACCAATGCCGCACCTCGTTCGTGCGCCCGGCACACCGCCTTACCCACTGGGCCCTGCAGCATGGTCAGCAGCCGCTGCGGACTACCGCCCGGCAGGACCACCATCCCGGCGCTCTCGACAACAGCCGTCGTCGCCGCAGCTTCGGCTCCCGCCGCCCGCGGGTCGGGGGCGATCTGCACGTCGACGGCTCCAAGCCCGGCGTACCACCGGGCGCCGTTGGCCGACGCCGTGTCGTAGTCGCGGCCGGGAGCGGCGGCACCGGCCAGCACCACGACAGGGCCCGCTGGCGCGCGGGCAAGCAGCTCGGCGTCCATCCCGCGGCAGGCCCGACGGAACTCACCGCCGCCCTGCAGGCAGATCCACGCGGCCACGGACCCGACGGTAGCCGCAGTCGGGCGCGGCGGGTCGGCAGCCGAGCGTCACTCGGCGAGGTGGTCGAAGACGGCCGCCAGCACCGCCCGGACAACGGCCTGGCGCACGTCGGCTCCGGCGGCGGCGCGGCCCGACACTGCCCGCTCGTGTCCCGCGACGTCAAGCAGCAGGGCAACCTCGACCTCGGGCAGCGTGCCGGTCAGCGTGCCGGTCACCGTGCCGGTCACCGTGCCGGTCACCGTGCCGGTCAGCGTGCCGGTCAACGTGCCGGTATCGCCGCCGTCAGCCCCGCCGGTAGTGAACGGCCGCGGCACGACGACACCCGCGACCGAGCCGACGACACCGTCCTCGGTCATCTCCTCCACCGCATACAAGGTCGCCTCCGCGACGGCCCGCGCGACCCCTGCCTCGGTTGCCGCCGACTGCGAGCGGCCGACCACGACACCCTCGCCCACGCGTAGGGCGACGAGGGCGTGGGCCACGGCGTCGGCGCCCGTGACTACTCGCAGCTCGTCGACCTCGGGTTGCCCCTCCTGCGTCGCGATCCTTGCGCAGCGGTACACGAGTTGGGCGTCCTCGGCGCTGATCCCGACGTCGAAGCGCTCGCGCAAGACGCTCCCCACGGCATGCGCGACGACCGCCGCGTCCACGCCGGGCTCGAGGTCGAGCAGGACCCGCGGGCCGTCTGCACCCGCCGCCGCGGTGTCGGGCTGCAGGGACGACCACGTTGCTGCAGCGACACCGTCCAGCTGCGCCGCGGCTTGGAGCACGGGGTGGAGCAGGCCGCCGGTGTCCAGGTCTGCACCAGCCGCGGTGCCGGCCGTCGTCACGTCAGTGTCATCGGCTCGGAAGCAGAGCGAGTTGATCGATTGGTGCCGCTCAGGCAGAGCGGCGGGCGCGCTTGCCAGCCTTCGCAGGAGGCGCCTCGGCTGCCTCGTCGGCGCTGCCTGCCGCCTTCGACCGCGAGGCCCGCTTGGTCGGCTGCTTGGCGCTGCGGGCCGCCTTCTTCGCCGGTCCGGGCTCCGGTTCCGACGTCGCTTCCGATGCCGCCCGGGCGACGGACAGGCCACCGCCTCCGGACTGCTCCCGCTTGCTCTTCGCCGCCTCGACCGATGCCCGCAGCGCCGCCATCAGGTCGACGACGGCGCCGCCCTCGCCGCTGTCCTGTTCTGCTGGCGCGACCACTTCACGCCCCTCGATCTTGGCGTCGATCACGGCCTGCAGAGCGGCCCGGTAACCGTCGGAGAACTCGCTCGGAGCGAAGTCGTCGGCCAGGCTCTCGATCAGCGAGCCCGCCATCGCGAGCTCCTGCGGGCGGACCTGGACGTCGTCGTCGAGGAAGGGGAAGTCCGGCGTGCGAATCTCGTCGGGCCACAGCATGGTCTCGAGGACGAAGATGCCGTCGCGCACCCGCAGCGTCGCCAGCTGCTCGCGCTGCCGCAGCGCGACCTTCACCACAGCGACGCGCCCGGACTGCTGCAGGGCGTCGCGCAGCAGCACGTACGGCTTGGCGCCGGTGCGGTCGGGCTCGAGGTAGTAGGACTTGGCGAAGTAGATCGGGTCGACCTGTTCGAGCGGCACGAACTGCAGAACGTCGATGGTGCGCGAGGTCGTCAGCGGCAGGTCGGCCAGGTCCTCGTCGGTCAGGATCACCGTCTCGCCGGTCGGCAGCGCGTAGCCCTTGGCGATGTCGCCGTAGGTGACCTCCTCGCCGTCGATGGAGCAGACGCGCTTGTACTTGATGCGCCCCCCGTCGGCGCGGTGGACCTGGTTGAAGGAGACGTCGCGCTCCTCGGTCGCCGAATAGAGCTTCACCGGGATCGTCACCAGCCCGAAACTGATGGTCCCTTTCCAGATCGACCGCATGGGCGATCTTTGCCCGCTTCGGCCCAACATGCACGTGCGGAATCGCACCGTTACTGCGCAGTGCCCGTCCGTGATGCCCCAGGCGACGTTCGCAGCGGTCGGGTAACACTGAGGTGTGCCCGACCTCGGCAACCTGCCGTCCCTCGCGACGCCGGTCATGCTCGCCGCGCCCGGGCACCTTCCCACCAGTGACGGCTGGGCGTACGAGGTGAAGTGGGACGGGGTGCGCGCGCTCGTCGCCACCGGCGAGCCCGCGCCGCAGCGCGTGCGCGCGCGCTCGCGCTCGGGGCGCGACTCGACGGTGGCCTACCCCGAGCTCCAGCACCTGGCCGACACGTTCGACGGCCGGCAGGTGCTGCTCGACGGCGAGGTGGTCGCGCTGGATGCGGCCGGGCGCCCATCGTTCGAGCGGTTGCAGCCGCGGATGCTCGTCACCGACCCCGGGGTCGCCGCGCAGCTCGCGGGGACAGTCCCCGCAACCTTCCTCGCGTTCGACGTGCTCGCATTGGACGGCCGCTCGCTGCTCGCCGAGCCGTACCACGAGCGTCGGGAGCTGCTGACGTCCCTGGCCGCCGAGACCGGGCTGACCGTTCCACCGTCGTTCCCCTCCGACGGCGCCGCGGTGCTCACTGCCGCCCGCACCCAGGGTCTCGAGGGCGTGGTGGCCAAGCGCTGCGACAGCCGGTACGAGCCGGGGCAGCGCTCCGGGGCATGGACCAAGGTGCGGGTGATCAGCCGGCAGGACTGCGTGGTCGGTGGGTGGCGCCCGGGTGAGAGCGGACGGGTCGGCAGCATCGGCGCCCTGCTGATCGGCGTGCAGGAGCCCGGGGGCCTGCGCTTCGTCGGCAGGGTGGGCAGCGGGCTGTCGGACGCCGCGCTGCGCGACCTCGCCGCCCGGATGGCTCCACTGCGGCAAGCGACGTCGCCGTTCGCGGGCCCCGTCCCGCGCCCGGATGCGAAGGGAGCGGTGTGGGTCGAGCCGCGTCTGGTCTGCGCGGTCGACTACGCCACCTGGACCTCCTCCGGCCGGCTACGGCACCCCTCCTACCGGGGGCTGCGCGAAGACGTCGACCCGGCCGACGTCGTGCGCGAGCCGGCCGGCGTCACACCATGAGGGCCCCGTGAGCCCCGCGCGGATCGCCGTCGACGTCGAGGGCCGCCAGCTGTCGCTGTCGAACCTGGACAAGGTGCTCTACCCCGACGGGTTCACCAAGGTGCAGGTGCTGGACTACTACACCCGCATCTCGCCGGTGCTCCTGCCGCACCTTGCCGGCCGGCCGCTGACCCGGGTGCGCTTCCCGAACGGCGTCGAGGGCGGGTCGTTCTTCGAGAAGAACGCCCCCGCCAACGCACCAGACTGGGTGCGGACGGCGCGGCTGCCCGCGCCGGGCTCGAGCCGCGACCGCGAGATCATCGACTACGTCGTGTGTGACGAGCTGGCCACCCTCGTCTGGACCGCGAACCTGGCCGGCCTGGAGCTGCACACCCCGATGTGGCGGGCTGCTGGACCGGCCAAGAAGTCCGTCCCCCTGCCGCCCGACCTCGCCGTCGTCGACCTCGACCCGGGCCCCCCGGCCACCATCGTCGAGTGCTGCCTGGTGGCGCAGCTGGTGCGCGCCGAGACCGACCTTGCCTGGCTGCCCAAGACCAGCGGCTCCAAGGGCATGCAGCTGTACGCACCACTGCGCGACGGGGCCAGCTCGGAGCAGGTGCGCGAGGACATCAAGGCGCTGGCGGTCCGGCTGGAGCGGGCGCATCCCCACCTGGTCGTCAGCCGGATGACGAAGTCGCTGCGCCCCGGCAAGGTGCTCCTGGACTGGTCGCAGAACACCGCGGCGAAGACGACGGTCTCGGTCTACTCGCTGCGGGCCCGGCCGACGCCCACGGTCAGCACACCGATCACCTGGGACGAGGTCGAGGCCTGCAGCAGCCCCGAGGACCTGATGTTCCGCGCCGGTGACGTGCTCGAGCGGGTCGAGCGCGGTGGCGACCTGTTCGAGCCGCTGCTTGCGTGACCCGGCAGGCCGAAACGCTCCCGCGGCTCAGGCGGCTGCTGCCCGCTCCCCGCGCAGCAGCGCCCCGACCGGTGACTCGTCGAGCTGCTCCAGCAGCTGCGCGACGTCGTCGTAGACCGCCACGGCACCGGCGTCGAGCAGTTCGCCCCGGCTGATGCCGCCGGTCAGCACGCCGATGCATGGCAGGCCGGCGGCTGATGCTGACGCGACGTCCCAGATGGTGTCGCCCACCATGATCGCGCGGTCGGCCGACAGGCCTGCGCGGTCGAGCGCGACCTCGATGATGTCGGGCGCCGGCTTGGCCTGCTCTGCGTCGGCGCTCGATGTGACGGTCGCCAGCGCGTCCTCGATGTCGAGCGCATCCCGCAGCGCCTGCAGCTCGCGCTCGCTCGCGGAGGTGGCCAGCACGACCTCGGCACCACGGTCCGCCAGCGTCCGCAGCAGGTCGCGCACCTTCGGGAAGGTCTGCAGCACGCCGAAGAACGAGGCGTAGTGCTCGGAGTGCGCGGCCTCGACGACGTCGTCGCGGCCCTTGTCGCGGTCTGGCGCGACGGCGTCCATCAGGCTGCTGGCGCCCTGCCCGATGTGATGATGCACGTCGTTCATCGTCACCTGGATGCCCTCCTGGCGGAACGCACGCTGCCAGGCCACGGCATGGAAGTAGTTGGTGTCGACGAGCGTGCCGTCGATGTCGAACAGGACCCCGGGGCGCGGCTCGCTGGTCGAAGACTCGCGGGCGGAGGACTCGCTGGCGCCGGACTCGTTGGCAGACGACTCGCTGGTAGGCATGCGGCCCACCTACCCCGTCGCGCGTGCTCGTCCCGCACGGGAGGTGTGCCACCGGCGACGGCGAGGCGTGTGGCATCAGGAGCCGCCGGGTACCCGCGAGGCATGGCTCATCATCCCCACGGCATCGATCCGGCCGACCTGTCCGACGACGACCTCAACCGCGAGCTGGCCCGCCTGCACGAGACGCGGGCAGAGACGTTCGCCGGGGGCTCGCCGTCGGCCCTGGAGTCGCACACCGAGCGGATGCTCATGCTGGAGGCCGAGCACATGCGCCGTTTCCCGCGCAAGGAGCACGTCGACCCGTCGAGGACCCGAGCCGGCAGCCGCGCCGCCGCTGGTCAGGACTGAGGTTGGCCGACACCGGACCCGACGCGGACACCCCGCCGAGCACCGACACCGACACCCCGCCGAGCCGAGCCGATGTTCTGGTGCTCGGTGCCGGCAGCGCCGGCGAGAGCATCGCCTCCCGGCTAGCGGCGGCAGGCCGGTCTGTCGCCATCGTCGAAGCCGGCCTCGTCGGCGGCGAGTGCCCGTACCTGGCGTGCATGCCGAGCAAGGCCCTGCTGCGCTCGGCGCACGTCCGCACCCTGCTGCGCTCCGCCGGCTCGCTCGGAGCGACCGCTGAGGCCGTGCCCCTCGGCGATGCGGAGCAGGCGTGGAAGGCCGCCGTGGCGCGGCGCGACGAGATCGCCGAGCGGCGCGACGACGCCGAAGCCGCAGCTGCACTGCGCGAAGCGGGTGTCGCCGTGGTCCGGGCACGCGGCCGGATCGCCCGGCCGGGCTGGGTCGAGGCCGAGACGCTGGACGGCCAGCGGCACGAGATCGGCTACGACGTGCTCATTGTCGGCACCGGGTCGGCGCCGCAACCACCGCCCCTGGACGGACTCGACGAGGTGCCCACGTGGACCAGCGACGAAGCCCTGTCCTCGGGCGAGCTGCCGCCCCGGCTGCTCGTGCTCGGGGGCGGGCCCGTCGGCTGCGAGCTGGCCCAGGCGTTCGCGGCGTTCGGATCCCGCGTGACGATTGTCGAGGGCGGGCCCCGGCTGGCCGCCAGCGAGGAGCCCGCTATCGGCGAGCTGCTCGCCGGGGTGATGCGAGAAGCCGGGATCGACGTCCGGCTGGCGACCCTTGCGGAGCGTTTCGAGCGCGGCGGTGAGGCCGCCACAGCCGTGCTCTCGGACGGCTCCGAGGTGCAGGTGGACCGCGTCCTGCTCGCTAATGGCCGCGCGCCGCGGGTCCACGACCTCGGGCTCGAGGTCCTCGGTGTCGACGTCGAGCAGGCCACCGGCAGCGGCCTCACGGTCGACGCCCGCTGCCGGGTCGTCAGCGGGGGCGCGGCGCTGGCGGGGGTGTTCGCCGCGGGCGACGTCACCGGCGAGGGCCCGTACACCCACACGGCCAACTACCAGGCGCGCATCGTCGTCGACGAGCTCGCCGGCCGGGGGCACGACGCCGACTACAGCGCCATCCCCCGCTGCATCTACACCGAGCCAGCCGTCGCGGGTGTCGGGCTGACCAGCGAGCAGGCACGCGATGCGGGGCTCGACGTCATCATCGCCGAGATGGACGTCGGTGCAGTGGCCCGCACCGCCTCGGATGGCACCGGTGGCGGGCGCCTGGTGCTGGTGGCCGACCGGGCGCAGCGGGTCCTCGTCGGTGCGGCTGCCATCGGACCGCACGCCGACGACTGGCTACCGGAAGCCACCCTGGCCATCCGCGCCCGCGTTCCGCTCGCCGTGCTCGCCGACGTGGTGCACGCATTCCCGACCTACGGCGAGGCGTTCGAGCCACCCGTCCAGGACCTGCTGGCGCAGTGTGACCCGGCCTGAGCAGCCGCCCCGCCCGGGCACAGGCGTTGGGGTCGGCGGTGCACTGTGGTTGGCTGAGCAACTGGTCGCCGGCAGGGCTAACGGGGCTGACAGGGTCGGCCGGGCCGACGGAGGTGATGGTGAGCGCTGCTGAGGCGCTGCCTGGCGCCAGGACGGGAAGGGTGTCCGGGGCCCGCAGCCGGTTGCCGCGGCAGGCCCGGCGCCGCCAGCTGCTCGATGCCGCCCGGGAGGTCTTCGTCGCCTCCGGCTACCACGCCGCTGCCATGGACGAGATCGCTGAGCGTGCCGGCGTGAGCAAGCCGGTCCTCTACCAGCACTTCCCGAGCAAGCTCGAGCTCTACTGCGCGCTGCTCGACGTGCACACCCACGACCTCGTCACGCGCGTGCGCGCCGCGCTCGACTCGACGACCGAGAACGAGCTGCGGGTCCAGCGGTCGGTGCAGGCCTATGTCGACTTCGTCGACGAGGACCACGGCGCCTACGCCCTGGTCTTCCAGTCCGACCTGCGCAGTGAGCCGGCGGTGCGTGACCGGGTCGAGGGCAGCCTCGCGGAGTGCGTCAACGCGATCGCGGTGACGATCGCGGCCGACACCGGCGTGACCAGCGACGAGGCGCAGCTGCTGTCGGTGGGGCTCGCCGGCTTGGCGGAAGTCGGGGCCCGATGGTGGCTGTCGTCAGGCGGCAGCGTCAGCAAGGAGCGGGCGGTCGACCTGCTCGTCACCCTCGCGTGGCGGGGGCTGTCCGGAGCGCCGCGCCGGCCGCCCGAGTAACGCCCCGAGCAGGGCCTGCCGACTCGGCTGCCCGCCTCGCGCGACCTCTAGGCTGGGAGACCCAACGACGCGGAGGTCCTCGGTGGAGGTCAAGATCGGCGTTCAGTACGCCGCACGCGAGCTTGTGATCGAGAGCTCGCAGTCCAGCGAGCAGGTCGAGCAGACGGTGCTCGAGGCCATGAAGTCGGAAGCGGGCCTGCTGATGCTCGAGGACGAGAAGGGCCGGCGGGTCATCGTCCCGGTCGACCGCCTGGCCTACGTCGAGATCGCCGAGCCGAGCAACCGCCGGGTCGGCTTCGGCGCGATGTAGCGAGTGACAGCGCGGTGATCGCAACTATGGTGCTGGCCGCCGTGCTCGTCGGTGCCGTCGTCGGCATCGGCGGCCGCTCCCTGCTGCCCGACGGGCACCCGGTCAGCCGCCGCGCCACCCTGATCTGCGGGTTGGCGGGCGCCGGTGTCGGTCTTGTCGTCGGCGTCGCGTTCTCGACCGTTGCCGAGGTCATCGTCGGCGTTCAGATCGGGGTGGCGCTGGTCGTGGTGTGGGGGTACGCCCGGCTCGCCATGGTCGAGGGCCTGCATGGTCAGCACGACGCAGCTCGGTGACACCACCAGGTAACCCGATCCAGTGACACCCCCCGCTGACGACCGGTCGCCCATCCCGCGGTCGCTCGTGCTGCTGCTAGCGGTGGCCTGCGGGCTCGCCGTGGCCAACATGTACTACGCCCAGCCGCTGCTCGACACCATCGCCCGTTCGCTGCACGCACGGACGGGGGCCGTGGGGCTCACGGTCACCGTCACCCAGCTCGGCTACGCCGCGGGGCTCGTCCTCATCGTCCCCCTCGGTGACCTCGTCGACCGGCGCCGGCTCGTCGTCGGCACCCTGTGCCTGACCGCGTTGGCGCTGCTCGGCGTCGCCGCCGCTCCCGGGCTGGTGGGCGTCTGCGCCGCGCTCGGCGTCGTCGGCGTGACCAGCGTGGTCGCACAGGTCCTCGTCCCGCTGGCCGCCACCCTGGCTCGTGACGACGAGCGGGGGCGCGCGGTCGGCACCGTCATGAGCGGCCTGCTGATCGGCATCCTGCTCGCCAGGACCCTCGCCGGGTTCCTCGCGACGGCGCTGGGGTGGCGTGGCGTGTACGTCGTCGCGGCGGGGCTGATGACCGCTCTCTCGCTCGTGCTGCGCGCCCGCCTCCCCCGGCTGGCACCCGCCACCCGCGGCTCGTACCCGCAGCTGCTGACCAGCGTCGGCACGCTCGTGCGGGCCCATCCCGTCCTACGCCGGCGGATGGCCTACGGCGCGCTGCTGTACGCGGGCTTCGGCGTCTTCTGGACCTCCAGCGCGTTCCTGCTCGCCGGCCCCCACTACCGCTACAGCGAGTCGGTCATCGGGCTGTTCGGACTCGTCGGCGTCGCGGGAGCGCTCTGCGCGCAGGCCAGCGGGCGTCTCGCCGACCGGGGGTGGAACCGGGGCAGCACCGGCGGCTACATCGCGCTGACGGTGGTGTCGTTCGCGGTGCTCATCCCGGGTCGCACGTCGGTCGTCGCCCTCATCGCCGGTGTCGTGCTGCTCGACGCCGGCGTCCAGGGAGCGCACATCCTCAACCAGAGCACCGTCTACGCCCTCGACGCGTCGGCCCGCTCCCGGTTGACGACCGCGTACATGACGTCGTACTTCCTCGGCGGCGCCGCCGGATCGGCGGGCAGCGCCGCGCTGTGGGATGCCGCCGGGTGGACCGGCGTCTGCGCCCTCGGGGGCGCCGTCGCCCTGCTGGCGCTGCTGCTGTGGTCCTCCGAGTCGCTTGGCTGGTCGGCGCCGGGGGGCAGCGGCTCAGGCGGACAGGCCGAGGGCCTCCATCCGGGCGTAGTGCCCGTCGGTGACCCTGCTGAACAACCGGCCGAGCTCGGCGAGGTCCGCGCGGGCGGACAGCAGCCGGACGAGCGACTCGCGCTCGACCGCCACCTTCTGCGCCTGGGTCAGCGCCTCACCCACCAGGCGACGGGCCCACAGCGCCAGCCGACCGGACAGGCGCGGGTCGGCCGCGATCGCCGCCCGGACCTTGCGCACGGCGAACGTGGCCTGGGCGTCGTCGGCGAGCACGCCCTGAACCAGGCCGCGGGTCGAGTCGTCGAGGTAGGTCGCAACCTCGCGGTAGAAGTCGCGGGCGATGCCGTCGCCGACGTAGCACTTGACCAGGCTCTGCAGCCAGTCCGTGGGCGCGGTGAGGTCGTGGAACGTCTCGACGGCGGCGATGTAGGGGTCCATGGCCACCTCAGGATCAGCCCCGAGCTCGTCCAGGCGGGCGCAGAGGCGCTGGAAGTGCCCGAACTCGGCGACGGCCAGCCCCGCGACGACGGCACGGTCGGCGAGCGTGGGGGCCAGGCGGGCGTCGGACGCCATCCGCTCGAAGGCCGACAGCTCGCCGTAAGCCAGCGCTCCGAGCAGGTCGACGATGCCCTGCTCGACGCGCGGGGGGCCCGCCGTGCCGGTTGCTGGATCGGCCGGTCCTGCCTTCACGGGCTCCACTGCGTCCTCCCCCTCGTCCTGCCGGGTCCTCTTGGGGGGCCGCGCCGGTCAGGCGCGCGTTCGGCTCCGCGGCGGTCAACCCGTACGTGACTTTATGGTCCTCCCGCGCAGGTACGATGATGTGGTAGGTGCGGCAGCCCGTCGCACCCCGCCTGACGGCATTCGCCTCCGCCCGTGCCACCCGGACAGCGTCGACGCGCTCCTCAGGTCCGCACGGTGAGTGGCTTCGAGGCCGCTCGATCGCCCCTGGAGTCCTCCTGACAACCGAATCACCAACCACGGCTGACGACCACATGACGCCGACCGACGAACTCAGTGCGGCCGACGACGCACCACAACCGCTGCACGCGACGACAGACCCGCTCGACACCGCTGTCGTGACCGTCATCGACACCGCGCAGTTGGCCGACGCGGCCGAGCCGGACGCCGAGGTTGCCGAGACCGTCATCGACGTCGCCGAGGCGCTGCCGGCCCGCAGCTTCGCCGACCAGGGCGTGCGCGAGGAGATCGTCGCCGCCCTCGCCGAGCGCGACATCATCACGCCCTTCGCCATCCAGGCGCTCACGCTGCCGATCCTGCTGACGGGCAGCGACGTCATCGGGCAGGCACGGACCGGCACCGGCAAGACCCTCGCCTTCGGCGTCCCGCTGCTGCAGCGGCTCGGGACCACCGGGGGCCGCACCCCGCGAGCTCTGTGCATCGTACCGACCCGGGAGCTGTGCCTGCAGGTCACCAGCGACCTCGCGCTCGCCGGCAGCCGACTCGGCGCCCGGCTGCTCGCCGTCTACGGCGGCCGCGCCTACGAGCCGCAGGTCGAGGCCCTGAAGACCGGCGTCGACGTCGTCGTCGGCACGCCGGGGCGGCTGCTCGACCTCGCCCGCCAGCGCCTGCTCGATCTGTCGGCCGTCGAGGTGCTCGTGCTCGACGAGGCCGACGAGATGCTCGACCTGGGCTTCCTGCCCGACGTCGAGCGGATCATCGAGCACCTGCCGACCAAGCGCCAGACCATGTTGTTTTCGGCGACGATGCCCGGGCCGGTCGTGTCGCTGGCTCGCCGGTTCCTCAACCGGCCGGTGCAGATCCGTGCCGAGGAGCCCGACGCCAACCGCACCGTCCCGACGACCTCGCAGCACGTCTACCGCGCCCACGCGATGGACAAGGGCGAGATGCTCGCCCGGGCGCTGCAGGCCGAGGGCCGCGGGCTGACGATCGTGTTCACCCGCACCAAGCGCACCGCCGACAAGGTTGCCGCCGACATGGCCGACCGGGGCTTTGCCGCCGCCGCCGTCCACGGCGACCTCGGGCAGGGCGCGCGTGAGCAGGCGCTGCGGGCCTTCCGCACCGGCAAGATCGATGTGCTCGTCGCGACCGACGTCGCCGCCCGCGGCATCGACGTCACCGGGGTCACCCACGTGATCAACTACCAGTGCCCCGAGGACGAGAAGGTCTACCTGCACCGCATCGGGCGCACCGGGCGCGCGGGTGGCAGCGGCACGGCCGTCACGTTCGTCGACTGGGACGACCTGCCGCGCTGGAAGCTCGTCAACCAGGCGCTCGACCTGCCGTTCTCCGACCCGCCGGAGACCTACTCCTCCTCGCCGCACCTGTACGCCGAGCTGGGCATCCCGGCCGGCGTGAAGGGCACGCTTCCCCGCGCACAGCGAGTCCGTGCCGGCATCGGCGCCGAGCAGGTCGAGGACCTTGGCGAGACCGGGCGGCGCAGCAAGACCGCCGCCACCGGGCCGGCCGGTCGAGGCGGCAAGACCCGAGGCGGTCGCGACGAGCGGCGGCGCGACTCGGCTGCCGACCGGCACCCGGGCGGTAACGGACAGGCAGCCGGAGACGAGGCCGCTCCGCTCGCGGGCGAAGGGGCTGCGCCGGGCAAGAGCCGGTCTCGGCGCCGGACGCGCGGATCGGGCGCCGCTGCTACGGCCCTCGCGACCGCTCCGGCGGGCGGCGCCTCGGTGAACGCTGCTGCCGGCGCTGGTGACGGCGCTGGCGCGGCATCGCCGGCCGCTGGCGACACCGGCGCAGCTGCTGCTGCCACGGCGCCCGAGGGCTCCGGGGAGGCGCCTCGTCGTCGCCGGCGCCGTGGGGGGCGCGGCCGATCGGCGGCTGCCGGCGGGTCTGATGTCGGTGCGTTTCATGGTGTCGACGCGACCGGCGCTGTCGAGGGAAGCGCCGCGGCCAGCTAGCTCCACGCTAGGCCACACCGGCCGCGGCGGGTCGTCAGCGCGCTCGCCGGGCACAGGGGCCGGGGTGGACCTGCTCCTGCTCGCCGACACCCACGTCCCGCGACGGGCACGTGACCTGCCGGACGAGGTCTGGTCGGCGATCCGCGCCGCCGACGCGGTGCTGCACGCCGGCGACTGGGTCGACCTCAGCCTGCTCGACCGGATCGAGCAGGAAGCCCGGGTTGTCGTCGGCTGCTACGGCAACAACGACGGCCCCCCACTTCGAGAACGCCTCACTGAGGTCGCCTTCGCGCAACTCGGCGGTCTGCAGTTCGGTGTGGTGCACGAGACGGGCGCTGCTGTCGGCCGGGAGGCCCGCGTCGACGCCGCGCACCCCGGGCTCGATGTGCTCGTCTTCGGGCACTCGCACATCCCGTGGGACAGCGTGACCCCGGGCGGACTGCGCATCCTCAACCCGGGCTCGCCCACCGACCGGCGGCGGCAGCCGACCGCCACCTACCTGACCGCCAGGGCAGCAGGCGGCCGGCTGGATGAGGTCGAGCTGCACCACCTGCCGCAGCGGCCCACCCGACCGCGGGTCAGAAGCGGACGCGCAGCCGCTGCCAGGTCAGCCGAGAGCAGGACGGGCAGCGCAACAGGCTCGGGTAGGACCGGCGCGGCAGCAGCAGGTGGACGCTCGGCAGCAGCGCCCGAGCCGTCTGCCGGAACGTCAGCACCGAGGTCTGGTGGCACGACGAGCAGGTGACGGCAACCGACCCGAACGCCGGGGTCGGCGCGTCGGTCGAGAACAACGCGCGGCGGCCGTGCGTGTCGACCTTGCCCTCGCGGGAGGCCGGCGACGGCGGGCTCGTCTCGGGCGACCGCGGGCGGACCCGGTCAAATTCCGTCCGGCTCACGCCGTCACCTTCGAGGGCCGGGTGCCGCCGGGCTCGGGCGCGGAACCGGAATCGAGGTCGATGCCCCGCCGTTGGTCGAGGTCGACGACGTGGGCGCCGGCCGCTTCGAGAAGCTGGCGGGCGTGCCGCCGGTAGGCGCTCGCGCCACGGCTCCGGCGCTCGGTCGCGAGGACCGACCGTCCGCAGGCGGGTGCCTCGGCGAAGCGGACGGACCGGACGATGGGCGGGTCGAGCACCGCGACCCCGTACCGCGCGGAGATGTCGGCGAGCACCGACCGGGCGTGCCGGGACCGCGCCTCGTACAGGGTCGGCAGGACCCCGAGGACGCGCAGCCGCCGGTTGGTCAGCCGCCGAACCTCGGCGACCGTGTCGAGCAGCTGACCTACCCCCCGGTGCGACAGCGTCTCGCACTGCAGCGGGACCAGCACCTCATCGGCCGCGGTGAGCGCATTGATCGTGAGCACCCCGAGCGATGGTGCACAGTCGAGCAGGATGTCGTCGTAGGAGGCGGCAAGCGCGTCCAGCGCTGTCTTGAGCACGTACTCCCGGCCGCTGCGCCGCAGCAGTGCCGCCTCGCAGCCGGCCAGGTCGATCGTCGCGGGCAGCAGGTCGGGGCCGTCGACCGTCGCGAGGACGGCCATGCTGGCGCACACCCGGCCGAGCAGGACGTCGTGGACGGAGAACTCGAGCGAGTCCGGGTCGTGGCCGAGAGAGAAGGTGAGGCAGGCCTGAGGGTCGAGGTCGACGACAAGCACGCGCCTGCCGAGTTCGGACAGGGCGACACCCAGGCTGGCAACAGTCGTCGTCTTTGCGACGCCGCCCTTCTGGTTCGCGATCGCAAGGATGCGGGCCATGACTGATTGTCCCTGGTCAACACGGTGCATACAACGGTCGACGCCCTTGTTGGGGAGCCGTTGGCCGGGGTCAACGCAGCCGGAGCAGGTTCGAACAGACGGTGACGAGCGGCAGGTCGAGCGGTTACTGTCCGCCATGCACCGGCGACGACCGCTGGCCGACGGGCAGTTGTCACGAGCCGAGCCGGACTCCGCTCGGGCTGCCTGTCCGGCCGGATCGCCGGCTCAGCGGTGCGTCTGCGCCTCGTGCTGGGCGTGGCCGGCGGTCTCGAGCTGGAAGGTCGAGTGCTCGACGGCGACCGGGAAGTCGCGGGCCACGCAGGCCTGGAGCTGGTCGAGCATCGCCGGCGCGTGGCCGTCAGAAAAGCACGAGTCGTCGATGACGACGTGCGCGCTCAGCACCGGGAGCCCTGAGGCGATCTGCGAGGCGTGCAGGTCGTGCACCGCCTGGACGTGGTCGAGCTGGAGCAGGTGACGCCGGACGTCATCGAGGTCCAGCCCGCGCGGTACCGCCTCGAGCAGGACGTTGACGGTCTCGCGCAGCAGCCGCACGGTGCGCGGCAGGATCAGCACCCCGATCAGGATCGAGACGAGCGCGTCGGCCCGGAGCCACCCGGTCGTGGCGATCACAACGGCTGCCACCAGCACGGCGACCGAGCCCAAGGCGTCGTTCACCACCTCGAGCAAGGCGGCCCGCGCGTTGAAGCTGCTGCCCTGCCCGCGGCTCAGCACGAGGATGGAGACGGCGTTGCCGGCGAGCCCTACGATGCCGAACACCACCATCGCGCCGGACCCTACCTTCGGTGGGTCCAGCAGCCGGCGCACGCCCTCGACGAGGACGAACATCCCGACGGCCAGCAGCACGGCGGCCTGGAGCGTGGCAGCGAGCACCTCGGCGCGCTGGTAGCCCCACGTGCGCACGGCAGTGGCGGGGCGGGCCACGAGCGTGGCGGCGATGACCGCGATCAGCAGGCCGGCGGCGTCGGTCAGGAGGTGCCCTGCGTCGGCGAGCAGTGCGAGGCTGCCGGACACGACGGCGCCGACCACCTCGACGACCAGGATGACCGTCGTGATGGCGAGCACAACGACCAACCGGCGCCGGTCTGCCGCGGCAGCGCTGCTCCCGTGCCCGTGCCCGTGCCCCCGTTCGGGTGCCTGCCCGCTCACCGGCGCGCGCCCACGGAGCCCTCCACCGACAGCACACCCCAATTCTGTCGGACGTCGCTGCAAATCTGTTTTCGACGCGGCACGGATGTCGGAGGGCGAGATGGCTGACAAGGCAGTAGGCCAGGTGTTGGAGCTCGTGCCCCAGGGGGCGTTCGACCTGCGGCAGTTGATCAACTTCGGCTTCGGCCCGCGCGAGGCGTCATCCGAGCCGGGGATCATGCGCCTCGCCTTCGTGCTCGACGGCTACTCCGGCCAGGTCGGCGTCGCCGTGCAGCAGGGCGACGACGGGCGGTTGCGCCTCACCGTCATCGGGGTCGGTGACACCGATCCCGATGACGACGCGGTGCGGCGCCAGACGGCCCGGGTGCTGTCCGCCGACGTCGACGCCACAGGGTGGGACGCGCTGGGGCAGCGTGACGCCCTGATCGGGCGGCTGCAGGCCGCCCGCCCCGGGCTGCGGCCGCCGCTGTTCCACTCGGCCTACGAGGCGTTGGCGTGGGCGGTGCTGTCCGCCAGGCGGCCGCGAGCCCAGATGGCGGCGTTGCAGGCCCGGCTCAGCGCCGAACACGGCGCGCAGGTAGCCGTCGCAGGGCACGTCCTGCCGGTGTTCCCGACCCCAGAGCAGCTGCTTGCCGTCGACGGCTTCCCGGGGCTGCCGGCGGTCAAGATCGAGCGGCTGCACGGTGTCGCGCGGGCAGCGCTCGACGGCGAGCTCGACACTGCCGTACTGAGGGAGCTCGACCCGGCCGAGGCGCAGAAGCGGCTGCAGCGCCTCGACGGCATCGGCCCCTTCTACTCCGAGCTCGTCACCGTGCGCACCCTCGGGCACACCGACGTGCTGCCGCTGGCCGAGCACCACTCGCTCGAGATCGCCGGCCAGCTGCTCGGGCACGGGGCCGCGATGGACCGCGGCGCCTTCGAGCGCCACGCCGAGCAGTGGCGCCCGTGGCGAACGTGGGCCGCTGTCGCGCTGCGAGCCGCCGGTCCGCTGGTCGCGCAGTGAACGCGCTCCTGCGTGCGCGGGTCAGGGTTGTCGCTGCCTGGTGCCGGGGCGGTGGGCGCTCAGGTGTAGCCGGGGGCCGTGCGCTGCCACGGCATCTGCTGCTCGAGTTGGCCGGCGAGCCCCAGCAGCAGGGCCTCACCGCCAGGCCGCGCGACGAGCTGAACCGACAGCGGCATCCCGCTTGGGTGGCGGCCCGCTGGTACCGCGATCGCCGGCCACCCCGCCAGGTTCCACGGGTTGGCAAAGGGGGCGTAGGCGGTGTTGGCACGCATGTTCGCAGCCCAGCTACGGGCTCCCCAGCGCTCGGCAGCGATGGGCAGCTGCGCCAGCGCGGGGGTGACGAGCACATCGTGGTCGGCGAAGTACGCCTCGGCATGCCGCTGCCAGGCCGTGCGTCCTTTCTCCCGGACGAGGCCGGCCCGCAGGATGGCGCGGCCCGCCGCGGCATGCCGGGCGACGCGCTTCTCCAGCTTCGAGCGGTCCAGCAGCAGGCGGGCGTCCAGCTCCGTGCCGGCGAACCACCGCGCCGTTGCGGCCATGCCGGCGCCCGTTCGGTACGGCAGCTCCGCCTCCTGCACCACGTGGCCCGCGCGGCCCAGGGCCTCGCCGGCCGTCCGGGCGGCGCCGGCGTACGCCGGGTCGACCGGGATCAGCGGGGCTGGTGCCTTGACCGACACCGCGACCCGCACCGGCCCTGGCGCGGACTTGGCGGCCTTCGCCAGCTCCGGGTGTGCGGCAAGCACCGAGAGCATCAGGGCGCTGTCGGAGACGCTCGTCGTCAGCGGCCCGTTCTCGGCCATCTCGAACCACGAGCCGTTGCCGATGCCGGATGGCACGGTGCCGAGCCCGGGTTTGATCCCGACCAGCCCGCAGCAGGCCGCGGGGATGCGGATCGAGCCCATGCCGTCGTTGCCGTGGGCGACCGGCACCATCCCCGAGGCTACGGCAGCTGCGCTGCCACCCGAGGACCCGCCGGGCGTCCGGGAACGGTCCCACGGGTTGCGCGTGACGCCGAAGACCGAGTCGGTAGCACCGAACACGCACAGCTCCGGCACGCGGGTCAAGCCCACGACCACGGCGCCGGCTGCCCGCAGCCGGGCGACGATCTCGTGGTCGGCGGTCTGGGGCCGCAATTCGCTACCTGCCGATCCGTCCCGCATCGGCTCACCGGCGACCTGCACGTTGTCCTTGACCGCGACCGGCACACCGGCCAGCGGCAACGACGAGCGGTCCGGCCGGGCGTCGACGGCGTCCGCCTCGGCGAGCGCGCGCTCAACCCGGACAAGCTGGAAAGCGCCGAGGTCGGGGTCACGCTCGGCGATGCGGTCGAGCGCCTCCTCCGTGGCGGCACGGGCTGTCAGGTCACCACGACGGACGGCAGCGGCCGTCTCGGTAGCTGTCATGCGGCGCGAGGCTACCTTGCCCGCCGGGCGTGTCCGGTAGGGCCTCGACCGGCCTCCGCAGTCGCGCCGGCCTGCAACTCGCCCCCGCGCAGCGGGTTGGCCCGGGCTGCGGGTGGCACCCTCGTGGTATGGCGCAAGACGCGGTCGCGGTCGCTGACCCCGGCCTGTTCGGTCCCGACAGCATCACGTGGCGCGTGCACGCCGACCCCACGACGGCGCTCGGCGGGGTCCGCGCTTTGTTTCTGCAGACGCTGCATCCCAGTGCGATGGCGGGAGTCGCGCAGCACTCGAACTTCCGCGAGGACCCGTGGGGCCGCCTGATGCGGACGGGTGAGTACCTGGGCACCCTGACCTTCGGGACGCGGGCCGAGGCGCTGCGGGCAGCTGCGCAGGTGCGGGGCATTCACCGCCGGGTCCGCGGCATCGAGCCGGAGTCGGGCGAGCCGTACCGTGCCAGCGACCCCGAGCTGCTGCTGTGGGTGCACTGCACGCAGGCCGAGTCGTTTCTCACCACCGCCGTCCGCTGCGGACTGCGGCTATCCGCTGGGGAGATCGACCGCTTCTACGCCGAGCAGGTCGTCGCGGCCGAGGTGCTGGGCGTGCCGACCAGCCAGGTACCGGCCTCGAGCGCCGCCATCCACGACTACATCAACGACATGCGCCCCCAGCTGGCGGCGACGAGCGAGGCCCGCAGCACCGCCCTGTTCCTGCTCTACCCGCCGATGCCCCGCTGGGTGCAGGTCGCCACACCCGCCCGGCCCGCGATGGCCGGGGTCGGGCTGCTCGCGTTCGGCCTGCTGCCGCGGTGGGTGCGGCGGCTGTACGGGCTGCCCGGCCTCCCGACCTCCGACCTCGCCGCGGTGGCCTCTGGACGGGTGCTGCGGCGCACATTGCTGGCCCTGCCGCAGGGGGTGCGGGAGGGGCCGCACCTGAAGGCCGCCAAGGCGCGGCTCGCGCAGGCTGCCTGACCGGTCAGGGCGTGACGGGCCCGCCGCCTGACCGGCCGGCCGCCGGGCCGCCAACCCAGCTACCGGCTTCGGCAGGGATGCGACCCTCAGCGTCTGCCGAGGGTTGACAGCCGCTCGGCGGCCGCCTGCAGCGTCTCCACCTTTTTGGGAAACGCGAACCTGATCTGGTGGCGTCCGTCGGCCGGGTCGGCGTGGAACGACGAGCCCGGGACCGTCGCGACGCCGACCTCCTGGACCAGCCGCCGGCACAGCGCCACGTCGTCCCCGGCAGGGTCGACCGCCTCGGTCCGGCACAGCACGTAGTACGCCCCGTCCGGCACCCGGAACGTGAAGCCTGCCTCGGCCAGCACCGGGCACAGCAGGTCGCGCCGCTCGCGGTAGCCGGCGGCGAGCTGCTGGTAGTACTCAGCTGGCAGCCTCAGCGCAGCGACGCCGCCGGCTTGCAACGGGGCGGCTGCGCCCACGGTGAGGAAGTCGTGGACCTTGCGGATCGCCCCGGTCAGCGCCGGCGGCGCCACCGCCCAGCCGACCCGCCAGCCGGTCACCGCATAGGTCTTGGACAACGCGTTGATGGTGACGGTCCGATCCTCCAGCCCGGGCACCGGCGCCGGGGGGATGTGCCCGCCGGGGCCCAGGTAGTGGATGTGCTCGATAGATCTCGTCGGTCACGCAGATGACGTCGTAGGTGGCGCACAGCTCCGCGATCAGGTCGAGCTCGGCCCGGCTGAACACCTTGCCCGTCGGGTTGTGCGGCGTGTTGACGATGATGACGCGGGTGCGGTCAGAGAAGGCAGCGCGCAGCTCGGCCTCGTCGAAGGACCAGTCGGGGGCCCGCAGGTGCACGAAGCGCGGCACCGCCCCGGACAGGATGGTGTCGGGCCCGTAGTTCTCGTACACCGGGTCGAACAGGATGACCTCGTCACCCGGATCGATCAGGGCCAGCAGCGTGGCGATCATTGCCTCGGTCGACCCGCAGGTCACGCAGACCTCCCGCTCAGGGTCGACCCTCCAGCCGGGGTAGGTGCGCCCGACCTTCTCGGCGATCGCGGCACGGAAGTCAGCGGCGCCCCAGGTGATGGCGTACTGGTTGACGTCAGCGTCAAGCGCCGCCTTGGCCGCCTGCTTGAGCTCCGGAGGGCAGGCGAAGTCGGGGAAGCCCTGCGCCAGGTTCACCGCATCGTGCTGCAGCGCGAGGCGCGTCATCTCCCGGATCACCGATTCGGTGAAGCTCGCAGCGCGCACGCTCGTGCGGCTGCGCGGCTGGCTGCCGGCGGTTGGATCGGAGAGGGCAGCGGTGGTGAGGCGGGGCTCGGTCACCGGTCCATCCTGCCGCCGGGCGCAGCGGCCCAGTCGACTCAGCCGGCTGGCGCATGTCCGATTTAACCCATTCGGCCCTATCACCCAGTGTGACAATGCGGCACTGTAAGTCAAGACAGCCCGCTAGGGCACGTCGAGCGAAGCAGGGATCCACCGGGCGATTGGTCGCTCCCCCTCGGGGCCCGGTGAGGAGCTTAGAGGCGAAACCGGCGCTCTTCACCATCGAACCCTTCATCGGGGGAGGAGCGCGCATGCGCAAGCTCAGCACCAAGCAGAAGATCGCCGCTACCGGTACGGCCGCCATCGTGGCGGTTGCCGGCGCCGGCACCGCCTACGCCTACTGGACCAGCACCGGCTCCGGCACGGGGTCGGCAACGACCAGCACCGGTGCGTCGAACCTGACGCTCGCCCAGACCAGCAACATCTCCAACATGTACCCGGGCGACTCCGCGCAGGCCATCACCGGCACGGTGACCAACAACGCCGGCAACTCGGCCTACGTCACCGCCGTGACCGCCAGCATCTCTGGGGTCACCGGCGGAGCCGGCGTGTGTGACGCCAGCGACTACACCTTGGCGGGCCCGATCATGCCCGTGAGGCAGGACGTCGCGGCCGGAACGTCGGCCACCTTCACCGGCGCCACCATCAAGTTCAACAACAAGACCACCAACCAGGACGGCTGCAAGGGCGCGACAGTCGCCCTGGCGTACGCCGCCTCCTGACCCGACGCGGGCGGGGCGGCTTCGGCCGCCCCGCCTGCTGGGCCGTTCTGACGAACGTGACCGCTTCGCCGCCATGACCGCATGACCGCACGACCGCACGACCGCACGACCGCACGACCGCCGCAAATCACAGCCGACGTTGAAGGAGGGCGACCGATGCCACGCACCCACCGCGCAAGGCCGATCGTCCTCATCCTGCTCGGCGTGCTCGCCATCCTCGCCCTGGCCGGCACAGCCGTGTACGCGGCCGGCGCCGCCAAGCCCGACTTCGCGCTCGGGTCAACCCGACCAGCACCTCCGTACAGCAGGGCGGCACCGCCAGCTACGGCCTGACCGTCACCGGCAGCGACGGTTTCACCGGCACGGTTTCACTCTCGGCTGCGACCTCACCTGCCAGCCCGAACGGCCTCGCGTCAAGCCTCGCGCCGAGCAGCGTCGCGCTCACCGCCTCGCGGACCTCGGGCAGCGGAGCGCTGTCGGTCCGCACCACCGCCAGGACTCCCCCAGGCTCGTACGCGGTCACCGTCACCGGCACCAGCGGTCGGGCCAAGCACAGCCTGGGCCTGACGCTGAACGTCAGCCGGGCGAGCGGCCCGGCCTTCACCCTGACCGCCACCCCGGCCTCGGCCTCGGCCACCGTGCCCGCCGGGTCCACCGCGGTCTACACCCTCGCGATCACACGAGCCCCTGGCTTCACCGGAGGGGTGGCGCTCACCGTCGAGGGCAACCGGCCCGCAGGGACCACCGCGACCTTCTCACCGAACCCGGCAACCGGAACCTCGGCCAGCCTCCAGGTCACCACCGGCACCGCCACGCCGGCCGGCTCCTACCAGCTGCACGTGGTCGGCTCGGCGAGCGTGAACGGCACCACCCAGTACCAGTACGCCCCGACGCAGCTGACCGTCAGCGCACCCACCGGTCCCGCCCAGCCGTTCACCATCTCCGGCAACCTGCCCGGCCAGCTCGCGCCTGGAGCGCCGGCTCAGCCACTGAACCTGACCCTCGCCAACCCGAACAAGAAGAGCCTTGCCATCAGCGGACTCACGGTGACCATCAGCCGGATCGTCAGAGCGACCGGCGTGACGGCGCCGTGCGGGACGAGCGACTACAGCGTCACCCAGTACGGCGGTTACTACCCGCTGACGCTGGCCGGCGGGCGGAGCGCCACGCTGTCACAGCTGGGCGTCCCGGTGAGCGGGCTGCCACGGGTGCAGATGCTCGACACCCGCGTGTCCCAGGACGGCTGCAAGGGCGCCACCCTCACCCTCGCCTACTCCGGCTCGGGCCGGGGGAACTGACATGACAGCCGCTCGCTTCTCGGTCCGCGCCACCGGCGCCGTCCTCGTCGTGCTCACCGCCGCGGTCCTGGCCAGTCCCGTCGCATCCGCCTCGTGGAGCTCGTCGGGTTCGGGGACGGGCCGCGCGAGCACCGGCACGCTCAGCCCGGCGACGAGCGTCAACGCCACCGGGGGTTCCAGCAGCAGCGCGACGGTCAGCTGGACCGCGCCGAGCGCCCCCGGCAGTGGCGGCGTCCTGCGCTACTACGTGCAGCGCACCACCGGGACGACGACGGCTGCCGCCTGCGGCACCTCGCCCAGCAGCACCGTGGCGGCGACCTCGTGCACCGACAGCGGGGTCGCAGCCGGGTCGTACACCTACCGGGTCGTCACCGTCTTCAACACCTGGACGGCGACCAGCGCCGCCAGCACCGCCGTCACCGTCGCCGCCGCGAGCAGGCTGGCGATCACCTCGGCCCCCACCTCGGGGTCCGCCTCTGCTGCCGCGACGACGGGCCCGGTCACCGTCCAGCTGCAAGGCGCCTCCGGCAGCCCGACGACGACCACCGCACCAACCGCGGTCGGCCTGTCCTCGAGCTCGACCGGCACCACGGTCTTCGCCGCCACCTCCGGCGGCACCGCCACCACCTCGGTCACGATCCCCGCCGGCTCCTCGTCAGCCACCTTCTACTACGGCGACACCAAGGCCGGCACGCCGACCGTCACCGCCGCTGCCACCGCGCTGACCGCCGCCACCCAGAACCAGACCGTCACCCCCGCAGCAGCCGCCAGACTCGCGTTCGCCACCCAGCCGAGCGCGACCGCCGCGGGCGCGCCGATCAGCCCGGCGCCGAGCGTGCAGATCCTGGACCAGTACGGCAACCTGACCACGAGCACCGCCACCGTCACCGCCGCCATCGGAACCAACCCGTCGTCGGGCACCCTGTCGGGCACCACGACGGTCACCGCAGCAGGGGGCAACGCGACCTTCAGCGCCCTGTCGGTCACCAGGCCCGGCGCCGGCTACACGCTGACCGCTGCGAGCAGCGGCCTGACCGGAACGACAAGTACCGCCTTCACCGTCACCGTTGCGGCGGCGAGCAAGCTGGTGTTCACCTCGGGCGCGACGTCCGGCGCCGCTTCCGCTGCCGCGACGGCTGGTCCGGTCACCGTGCAGCTGCAGGACAGCTCGGGCAACTCCACCACCAGCACGACGGCAACCACGGTGTCGTTGAGCTCGACCACGACCGGCGCCGCAGCCTTCGCGGCCACCTCCGGCGGCACCGCCACCACCTCGGTCACGATCCCCGCCGGCTCCTCGTCCGCCACCTTCTACTACGGCGACACCAAGGCCGGCACCCCGACGATTACCGCCTCGAGCAGCGGGCTGACCGCCGCCAGCCAGACCGAGACCGTCACCCCCGCCGCAGCCGCCAAGCTCGCGTTCGCCACCCAGCCCAGCACCACCGCCGCGGGTGCGCCGATCAGCCCGGCGCCGAGCGTGCAGATCCTGGACCAGTTCGACAACCTCACCGCGAGCACCGCCACCATCACCACCGCCATCGGAACCAACCCGTCGTCGGGCACGCTGTCGGGCACCACGACGGCAACCGCAACAGCCGGCACCGCCACCTTCGGCGCCCTATCGGTCACCAAGCCAGGCACCGGCTACACGCTGACCGTCACCACTAGCGGCCTGACCGGAGCGACGAGCACTGCCTTCACCGTCACGCCGCCGGCGCCCAGCAAACTGGCGATCACCTCGGTCGCGACCTCGGGCACCGCCTCCGCCGGTGCCACCACTGGCCCGGTCACCGTGCAGCTGCTCGACAGCTCCGGCAGCCCGACGACCACTACGGCGCCAACCACGGTCGGCCTGTCCTCGAGCTCGACCGGCACCACGGTCTTCGCCGCCACCTCCGGCGGCACCGCCACCACCTCGGTCACGATCCCCGCCGGCTCCTCGTCAGCCACCTTCTACTACGGCGACACCAAGGCCGGCACGCCGACCGTCACCGCCGCTGCCACCGCGCTGACCGCCGCCACCCAGACCCAGACCGTCACCCCCGCCGCAGCCGCCAAGCTGGCTTTCGCCACGGCCGCCGTCAGCGGGCCGGCATCAACCGGCGCCAACCTGGGGCCCATCACCGCCCAGCTGCAGGACCAGTACGGCAACGCGGCCACGGCGGTCAGCAGCACGACGGTCAGCCTGTCGAAGCTCGGTGGCGCCGGGAACGGCACTGCGGTGTTCGCCGGCACCGCCAACGGCACGGCCGTCACCTCGGTGACGATTCCGGCCGGGCAGTCCAGCGTCAGCTTCTACTTCGGTTACAACAAGGCGGCGCAGACACCGATCGTCCAGGTTGCGGCGACGGGGCTGACCAGCGCCACCCAGACCGAGACGACCAGCTGACGACCAGCTGACGACCAGCTGACCTGGCACCGAGTGGACCGTCAGGGCTGCTCGTCCGGGCGAACCCGGCGGACGATCCGACCGTAGGCGTCGACCTCGACCCGGGTACGCCTGGGTGGCGGCGGGGCCGGGCGAGGCGGCGAGGAACGACGGCGCCGAGCCGCGAGCAGCCGCTGGAGGCTCAGCACCGCCGCGACCACCAGGACGGCCAGCAGCGCGTAGAGCCCGGAGGCACCGCCGGAGGATGCAGCCTGCGGCGCGGTCGAGGGGTCGGGCGCGATTCCCGCCGTCCCGCCGGTACCCGCACCGACTGAGCGCTCGAGCGTGAGCAAGGCGAGCCCCGGTGCAGCCGGGTCACCAGGCCGCCCGGCGAGCACGGCCCGTGCCGTGGCCAGGTCGTCGCCCAGAGAGCCAACGACGAGCGTGGACGCGGCGCCGAGCTGGCGGCCCGCGAGGACGAGCACGGTCCCACCGCGTCCCAGCCGCGCCGACAGCTCGGGGGCCAGGCCGTCGATGCCGCCGGGCGTGCCCCGCGCCGCGGTCTCCGGTAGCACGGCGACGACGGTCTGCGGGGCGAGCGACGAGCGCAGGGCTGCGACGTCGACAGGAGGCGTGCCGCTGCTGCGCGAGACGTACACCGGGTCGGCTACCAGCGCCCCGGCGATCGCGGTGACCGGGTCCGCGCGGGCGGCAGGCGCAGCCACAGCCGGCCCCGCCGCGAGTCCCAGCGGCACGAGCAGGCCCAGCAGGGGCACCAGGAGCCGGGCTTCCCAGCCGCCGCCGCTGGCCGCAGGCCGCGGCGGGCGGTAGGAGGACTGGCTCACATCCGCGTCATCCCCAGCCCGCGAGGATGAACGCGCGAACCGAGTCGGCAACCAGCTGCACAGCGATGGCCGACAGCAGGACGCCGCTGATCCTGGTGACCAACACGACCCCGCTGTCCCTGATGACCCGCTGAATGATCAACGAGAAGCGCAGCGCCAGGAAGAGCACGACATGCACCGCCAGCAGCCCGGCCGCCACCGCCAGGTACCCGCCTGCGCCGCCTGCCTGCCGCACGAACACGATGGTCGCGACGATGGCACCTGGGCCGGCCAGCAGCGGCGTCCCGAGCGGGACGAGGGCGATGTTGACGTCCTGCACCTCCTCGGGCGGCTTGTCGTTGCCGGTCAGCAGCTCGAGGGCGACGAGCAGCAGCAGCAACCCGCCCGAGCCCTGCAGCGCGGGCACGGTGATGCCCAGGTAATCGAGGATCTGCTGGCCGAAGACGGCGAACAGGCTGATCACGAAACCGGCTACGACGACCGCCTGCCACGCCAGTCGCCCGCGGGCGCGCTTCGTCCGACCCGTGGTGAGGCCGAGGAAGATCGGCACCGTGCCGATCGGATCCATGATCACGGTGAGCGTGACGAAGACCCGGCCGAACAGCGTGGGGTCGAACCAGTGGCTCATGCGGCCGGGCGGGAGTGTGCCGTGCCCGGCGGACCGGCTCCAGCAACCGGGCCGGCGGGACCCTGCACCGGCGCACTGCCGGTGCCGGCGGCCAGCAGCGCGTCCAGCACCGGCTGCGGCGTGGTCTCAGCGCCGAGCCCCTGCGCCTTGGCGGTGCCGTGATAGTCGCTGCTGCCGAGGGCGGGCAGTCCGTGCTCGCTGGCGAGCGCCCGCAGCGCCGTCCGGTCGGCGGGAGCGTGGTCGGGGTGGTCGACCTCGACCCCGCCGAGGCCGGCCGCAGCCAGCCGGGCGATGTCGTCGAGGGTGACCACCGGCCCCCGCAGGCGCGCCAGCGGGTGGGCGAAGACGGCGACGCCGCCCGCCGCGCGTACGGCGGGGATGGCATCGAGCACGTCCCACTGCCAGCGCCGGACGAGGTACCGGCCACCGGCCCACTCCGGGCTGAAGCCGGTCGCCCGGTCGGGCACGAGCCCCTCGGCCAGCAGCAGGTCGACGAGCGCGGGTTTGCCCACCACTCCCGTCAGCGCCTGCTCGCGCAGCCCATCGAGTGACACCGCGTACCCGTTGGCCCGCAGCAGCCGCTCCCAGGCGTCGATGCGCTCGAGCCGGGCGTCGCGCAGATGCTGCCGGACCGCGGCGAACGTCGGCTCGGTGGGATCGAACAGGTAGGCCAGCAGGTGCATGCTGATGGTGCGCCCCGAGGTGGCGACGCGGCAGGACAGCTCAGCCCCGGGCACTATGGTCACACCGGCGGGCAGGCCGGCCGCGGCCGCCTCCCACCCGCTGGTGGTGTCGTGGTCGGTGAGGGCGAAGGTGGACAGGCCGGCGGCGGCGGCGAGGGGGCCGAGCTTCGCGGGCGCGTCGGAGCCGTCGGAGGCAGAGCTGTGCACGTGCAGATCAGCCGGCGCGTCAGCCACTTGGGTCACCAGACATAGCGGCCACGGTACGGATCAGGTCGACGCGTCCTCCACGAGCAGCCGCAGGGCGCCTGGTCGCACGGTGAGGGTGACCGGCAGGACGGCGACCGGGTCACCGTCGGCGTAGACGGGGAACGGCCGGTCGGCATCGACGGTGATGCGTTGGGCCTTCAGCACCTCGACGTGCGGGTCGTCGACGTGGCGACCGGAGAACACCCGCGGGAGCATCTGCAGGAAACGCCTCCTGCTGGTGGCAGCGGCAAGCACGACGTCGAGCATCCCGTCGTCCAGGCTCGCGTCCGGGGCGTAGCGCATCCCGCCGCCGTAGTACGGCGAGTTCGCGGCCGCGACCGACCAGCCGGTGACGCTGCGGGCCTCGCCGTCAACCTCGACGCTGAACCGGGCGTGCTGCCAGGACGACAGGGTGCGCAGGGCCGCATAGGTGTAGACCTGCGAGCCCAGCGGGAGCCGGGTGCGGTTCGCGAGCACCTGCACGTCGGAGTCGAAGCCCAGGCTGGCGATGCCGAGGAAGGCGCGGCCGTTGGCCATCCCCAGGTCGAGCCGGCGCTCGGTGGCGGTCGCCAGCGCCGCTGCGGCCTGTGCCGGGTCACGCGAGGCGCCGAGCGCGCGCAGGAAGTCGTTGCCGCGACCGCCGGGAAGCACGGCCGCCAGGATGCCGGCGTCGGCCGCCGCCCCCGCCACCCGCCCCGCCAGGCCGTCACCGCCGAATGCGACGGGCACCCGGGCATCGGCGACGGACTCGGCAACGAGGGCCTCGGCGTGGTCGATGTCGCGGGTGCGTTCGATGCGCACGTCGGCTCCCCACCCGGCCAGCGCAGCCTCGACGGCAGGCAGCGTGCGGGTGGTCCTGCCGCCACCTGCGGACGGGTTGACGATGAGCAGCAACCGCCGGGCTGTGGGTCGTCCTGGATCCTGGGGTGCGCCGGGCGCGGGTGTGCTCACGGCAGCAGCTTGCCGGGGTTGAGGATGCCGGCGGGGTCGAGCGTCGCCTTGACCGCCCGGAGCACGTCGACCCCGAGCTCGCCCACCTCGCGGCTGAGCCAGGGCGCATGGTCAGTGCCCACGGCATGGTGATGGGTCAGCGTGCCCCCGGCCTCGAGCAGGGAGTCGGTGGCGGCACGCTTGGCGGCCTGCCACTGATCGATGGCGCCTTGCGCCCCGGTGCCGGGCGCCCCGACGCGCTGCCGGTCGATCACGGTGACGTACAGCGAGGCGCCGGTGCGGTACAGGTGCGAGACGTGCGTGAGCACCAGAGGCGTCCCCTCGCCGTCCTGCAGCGAGCGGGTCAGCGCCGTGCGGACGGCTGCGTGCACCGCCGGCAGGTCGCGCCACGAGGCCGCGGTCTCCAGCGTCTCGACGAGCAGCCCGGCGTCGAGCATGTCGTCGCGCAGGTACGGCGCAGCGAAGCGGCCCTTGCGCCAGGAGCGCCCGACGCCCTGGCCCACCGGGACGCCACCAGCCGCGCGGAGCACCTCGACCGAGGCTGCCCGGCGCCGGCGCACCGCCCGCTCGCTGCCCTCCCAGCCGAGCACGGCCAGGCAGCGCAGGCGGCGCAGCCGCAGGTAGGCGGCGACCGCTCCCCTGTCGTGGCCGGAGAGCGCGAGCTGTGAGCGTGTCTCGTCCTCGTCGGAGAGCCGGCAGACCTCGGCCGTCACGCCCTCCTGCGCCAGGGCGCGGAACGCCGCGCAGCCGCCCGCGAAGGAGCGGAAGAACCATCCCTCGTACCGCTGCTCGGCCGGCAGCGGCCGGATGGCGAGCGTGACCTCGGTGATGACGCCGAACGCGCCCTCGCTGCCGATGAGCAGCTGGCGCAGGTCGGGGCCGGCTGCGCTGCGTGGAGCGCGTCCGAGCACCAGCTCACCCGCGGGGGTGGCGACCCTGAGCGCGACGACGAGGTCGTCGCTGCGCCCGTAGCCGGTCGACGCCTGGCCGGCGGAGCGGGTGGCGATCCAGCCACCCACGGTCGCCAGCTCGAAGGACTGCGGCAGGTGTCCCAGCGTCCAGCCGCGAGCGTTGAGCAGCGCCTCGGCCTGCGGTCCACGCAGGCCTGGCTGCAGCGTGGCGGTCTGCGACCGCTCGTCCAGCTCGAGCAGTTGGTCCAGGCGGGTGAGGTCGAGCGCGACGACGGCCGGGAAGCGCCCGCGCAGCGGCTCGACTCCCCCGACGACGCTGGTCCCGCCGCCGAACGGGACGACGGCCACGCCCGCCTCCGCGCAGCAGGCGAGCACGGCGGCCACGCCTGCGGCGTCCGCAGGCAGCACGATGGCATCGGGAGCCAGCTCGGCGTCACCTGCCCGGCGGCGGACGAGGTCGAGATAGCTCTTGCCGCCGACATGCTCGACGCGGGACAGGGGATCGTCGCGCACCTCGGCGACGGCGACGAGCCGCTCGCGCAGGCCGGGCGGCAGCGCAGGCGGGGCGAGGCGCAGCTGCTCGAGCGGCACCGGCAGGCGCAGGACGATGTCGCGCGGCAGCCCGACCTCCCGGTGCAGGAAGCGCCGGGCGCTGCCGCCGGGCGGTCCGAGGCCGGTGCGCTGCGCCGGATCACCCCAGCCGTGCCAGCTGCTGATCGCCGGCGTAGCCGGTGCTGCGGTCATCTGGCTGCTCCTCCTCGGTGCTCTTCGGGCTGCAGTCTGCCCGCCGTCCAGTCCGGTCAGAGCGGCGATACAGTGTGACGTGTGACGTCGAAACGTAACACGATCTTGGCGGCAGCCGCTGAGGAGGTTTCGTCCGTCGGCCTGCGTCGGACCACCCTGACCGACGTCGCTCGCCGGGCCGGCGTCTCGCGGATGACCGTGTACCGCGAGTACGGCGACGCCGCGACCCTGTTCCGGGCGATGCTGACCTCCGAGGTCGAGGACGTCGTCAGCGACGCCGAGGCGGAAGCCGGGCCGGGGCAGAGCGGCCGGGCCAAGGTGGTCACCGCCGTTGTGGCCGGCAGCCGGCGGCTCGCCACGCACCCGCTGTTCCGCCGCGTGCTCGACCTCGACCCCGAGATGCTGCTGCCGATGGTCGTCGACCGGCTGGGCTCGGGCCAGCTGCACGCCCGCGAGCGCCTGCTGAACCTGCTGCGCGCCGGCGTCGACGACGGCTCCGTCCGGCCGCTGGATGTGCCCACCGCCGCGCACGTCGTGCTGCTTACCGCGCAGTCGTTCGTCTTCTCGACCCGGATCAGCGAGGCCGACCCGGCGCTCACCGACGTCTGGGCGGAGCTCGGCGAGCTGCTCGACCGGTACCTCGCACCTGCCCCCTCTCACCACAGCGAACAGGACCTCGGATGACGACACAGCGCCCGACTGCGGGACCAGCCGAGCCCCGCTCGTACCGCGACAGGCTCACGGCACGCCGACGCAGCGCCGACCTCACCGCCATCGCCGACGGGGCACCCATTGACCTGCTCGTCGTCGGCGGGGGCGTCACCGGCACCGGCGTGGCCCTGGATGCCGCGTCCCGCGGGCTGTCCGTCGTCCTCGTCGAGCGCCACGATCTCGCCTCGGGCACCAGCCGCTGGTCGAGCAAGCTCGTGCACGGCGGGCTGCGCTACCTCGCCAGCGGCGATGTGCATCTCGCGTACGAGAGTGCCCGCGAGCGCGCGGTGCTGATGGAGTACACCGCACCACACCTCGTCCGGCCGTTGCCGTTCCTCGTTCCCAGCGGAGCGGGCACGACCGCCCGCGACGAGCGGACCGTGCTCGCCGGTGCCCACGCCGCCGGTGCCCTACGGCTTGCCGCCCGGACCCGGCCCTCGACGTTGCCCGGCGCCCGCCGGGTGTCCGCAGCGGAGGCACTGCGCTGGATGCCGGCGCTGCGCCGCGACGGGCTGCGCGGTGGCGTCGTCACCTGGGACGGCCAGCTCGAGGACGATGCGCGGCTCGTCATCGCCCTGGCCCGTACCGCTGCCGCGCACGGCGCCCGCATCCTGACCGCGGTCAGTGCCCTCAGCCTGACCGGCGGCGGTGCCCGGCTCCGTGACGAGGTCACCGGGGCCGAGCTCGACGTGCGGGCCCGCGCCGTCGTCAACGCCGCCGGGGTATGGGCCGACACGCTCGTCGACGACGTCGCGCTGCGCCCGTCGCGCGGAGCCCACGCGGTCCTGCGCTCGGAGGTGCTCGGCTCCCCCACGGCTGCGCTGATGGTGCGGGTGCCGAGTGAGGCCAACCGCTACGTCTTCTCGCTGCCGCAGCCGGACGGCACGACCTACGTCGGGCTGACGGATGAAGACGTCGAGACCGTCGAGGACGTCCCGACCGCCAGTGGCGCCGACCTCGACTTCCTCATGCGCACCCTGTCGACGGCGCTCGACATCACGCTGACCTCGGCCGATGTCGTCGGCAGCTTTGCGGGGTTGCGTCCGCTCGTGGCCGGCGACGCGGGGCGCACGGCCGACCTGTCGCGGCGACACCTGGTGAGCCGTGGCAGCACGGGCGTGGTGACCGTGGTGGGCGGCAAGCTGACGACGTACCGGAAGATGGCCGAGGACGCCGTCGACGCCGCCCTGGTCGGCGCCGGCCTGCCCGCGGAACCGTCTCGGACCAAGCGGCTGCCCCTGATCGGGGCCGCCAGCCGGTTCGCTCTGGCGCGGACTGCCGCTCCGGCCCGGCTGGTCCGCCGGTACGGCGCCGAGGCCCCAGACCTGGTCGCCCTGGCCGCTGGTGACCCGCAGCTACTCGAACCAGTCGCGCCCGGGCTCCCGGTGCTGCGGGTCGAGCTCGACTGGGGGGTGCTGGCCGAGGGCGCGCGTAGCGTCGCCGACCTGCTCGAGCGCCGCACCCGGCTGGGCTTGGTGCCCACGGATGCCGACCGTGCCCGGCCGGCGGCCGAACAGGCGCTGGACCGGCGGAGCGAGGAGGCGGGGCTCGTGGCGGGGGTCAGTCGGGCGGTGTGAGGCCGGTGCTGGCGGCCCCACGGCGCTGTGCCTGCGGGGGGACGACGGCCAGGTGGGGGCACGGGGCGCCGTAGGGAACGACGTCGACCCGCTCCGGCTGGTCACGCAGGTCGACCAGCGAGAGGTCCTCCTCCAGCAGCAGGCTCGCCCCGCTCGGCCAGAAAACCATCGACAGCCACACGCCGCGAGCCTCCCCGTAGAGGGCGTCGCAGTCCTCGCTGGTCGGGACGTCCCACAGCGGGGTCGGGTGGTGCGCGGCCCGCACCTTGGCGTCGGGGCGGCCGCCTGGGCGCTCGCCGAGCTCGCCGGGATCGGGCCCGGTGATGCCGGCGAGGCGCGCACCCAGCCCCACGCCCGGGTCTTCCGCGACGATGACGAGGTCGGCAGCCCCGCCGCTGAGGTTCGGCCCCGACAGTGCCAGCGCGCTCGCACGGACACCGCTGCGCTCGTCGCCGACGGTTGCGAGGCCGGTCACCACCCAGCCGACCGGCATCGGCCACGGCATCCACACGGGGACGCCGGGAGCGGCAAGCCGGTACCGCAGGCCGCCGGCGTGCGGGCCGGGGACGACGCGGTAGGGCAGCACGGCCCCGTGGGTCTCGCACTTCCAGTCGCTGCTCCACACGTTCGGGGCTCGCAGCGTGCCCAGGCAACGCGGGCAGGAGACCATGGCGGTCAAGCCAGCCCTCCTCTCGGTCGCGTGGCCCCACGGTCGACCCCCGGCTGTGGAAACGTCAAGATGTGTCGCCCGGAAGTGCGCCACACTGCGGCCATGACTTCGGATGTGCCGGCTTCCGGGTCCGCGACTGCCGCCTCCGTCCCCTGCGTCGGTGCGGTGATCGCCGATGCGGACGGCAGGCTCGTCCTCGTCCGCCGGGCCAACCCGCCGCACGCCGGGCTGTGGTCTCTGCCCGGCGGCCGGGTGGAGCGGGGTGAGACGCGGGAGCAGGCAGTCGTTCGCGAGGTGGCCGAGGAGACGGGGCTGCGGGTCCACGTCGAGCGCCGGGTGGGGCGGGTGTCGATCGGCGACTACGACGTGGTCGACTTCGCCTGCCGCATCGTCGGCGGGTCGCTGGTGGCCGGGTCGGATGCCGCCGACGCCGCCGTTGCCGACCCGCGCACCCTCGACTGCACGCCGGGGCTGGTCGACATCCTCACGGGCTGGGGGGTGCTGCCCGGCCGGCCTGCGGTGCCTGCGGTGCCTGCGGCGGCGGCGCCGTCGCACCGGCGCACGGTCGTGCTTGCGCTGCTCGTGGCGCTCGTGGCGCTGCCGCTGATCGTCCTGACCCTGCCGACGGCCATGGCGAGTGACGCCTGCTCCGCGCACGAGCGGTCGCTGGCCTGTGGGCGCGCCGGGGAGTGGGCGCCTGGCGTCACCCTCGCCGTCGGGGTCGCTGCGCCGTTGCTCGCCGGGCTGGGGGCGTGTGCGCGACGGCGCGGCGGCCGGGTGCTGGTGATCGTCGCGGCCGCCGCGACCGCGGTCACGTGGGTCGGGGCGCTGGCACTGTTCATTGGCGCGGGCTGACTCAGGCGGGCCGACTCAGGCGGGCTGACTCAGGCGGGCTGACTCAGGGCCGAGCCAGGACGGGCGGGGCGTCACCCCTCGCGAAGCTCGGGCCGGCCGGGCTGCTCGCCGCCGCGCGCGTCGCCGTAGGAGCGCTTGGGCACCATCACCTTGCGCCGAAAGATACAGACCATCTTTCCGTCCTGGTTGTAGCCCTTGGTCTCGACGTAGACCACTCCCCGGTCGTCCTTGGACTTCGACTCCGTCTTGTCGAGCACGGTGGTCTGCCCGTAGATGGTGTCGCCGTGAAAGGTGGGGGCCACGTGCCGCAGCGACTCGACCTCGAGGTTGGCGATGGCCTTGCCGCTGACGTCCGCGACCGACATCCCGAGCAGCAGCGAGTAGATGTAGTTGCCGACCACGACGTTCTTGCCGAACTGGGTCGTCTGCTCCGCGTAGTTGGCGTCCAGATGCAGCGGATGGTGGTTCATGGTGATGAGGCAGAACAGGTGGTCGTCGTACTCCGTGACCGTCTTGCCCGGCCAGTGCTTGTAGGTTTCGCCGACCTCGAACTCCTCGTAGTACCGACCGAACTGCACGCGTGCGCCTCCTGCTCAACCTGATGGGTAGTCCGCGGTCGATGGTGCCAGGCGCCACCAGTTGGCGGCCGAATGTTGTCGGACCCCGTCGCTAGAGTCGAACGTATGTTCGAGACCACGTTCGAGGGGAAGCTGGCTCAGCTCACCGGCCC
>JAABUP010001386.1_pt1 | contig 50707 bp, 73 predicted proteins | sample 5559201 | NCBI WGS metagenome assembly JAABUP01 (sample SAMN10711887, study PRJNA513373) | rock metagenome | isolation source: Antarctica rocks | place: Antarctica | reverse complement strand
CACGTACCTTAAACGAAGTTGCTCAGAGCTGCTCACTTTCAAAGTGAGAAAGCGCACTGTGAAAGCACATTACTACACCATTTTACTACTTTAAAACCCTACCTATAAGTCATAGTCATAGCTCCTGCCTGCGGAGTGCATCAGAGAACATGATGGCACATTTGCCATGCTTTTCCACAGCTTGCACCTGGATCATCGTGCACAGGTTTGCACGAGAGTGCTCTACGAAGTTTGTACCGCAGTGGTTGTTTTTGCTGGCTCCCTCTGCTATTTGTTGTCTGTACCTGGGAGTACTGCACAGTGGCAATCAAACTTGCATTCATTGTTAACAAAAACGGAGCTTGAAGGCCAGTATTTGTCAATTGTTCCACAGTTTACTTCAGAAGTTGCACTGCAGCTTTCAGAGAAGTGTAGCACAGCAAAAGGCTGAATGTTGCTATTCACAGCTGATACTGATATGAGAGAAGGTTTCAGCAAATGTTTCAACTAACAGATGCTGCCCCAAGAGCATCATGCGGCTGCCAAGGTGTCTGTCAGAAAGGCCAAGAAGTTGACCACAGGAGCTAGTCAAGCAACAGCAGGGGTACCCTGCACTCTCTCAGCCTGGCTCCGCTTAGCTAAGCCATCCTAATGCTGTTTTGTACAGCTTGCAGACTTGCAAGCTTGCTGAATAGTCTGCCCTGCATGCTCACTGAACAGCGGCATTTTCACAGCTTGACCCTCAGGGCAGCCCCTGCCTGGCCCTGCTCAGAATGATTCTGGCTGTGATGATAGGTTCATTGGCAGGATCTGTCATGAATGCTGCGCCAGGGAGTGGTAGTTAGTCAGACCCTGTTGCAAATGGGAGTGTGCCTTCTGAAGGTCGAGTTGGCCGACCATCAACTGCAACAGATGCTGCCTTGAAGCGTCTGCTGCTCAAAGACCTGCAGCCAGATTCAGCCTGATGCCTTCAGCTTTGCATTAGGCAACTCTGCTTGGTTCCCTGCTTGTCTGCTGAGAGAAATAGCACAATGAGAACATGGCTGTGGTGCATCATGGCATTGAAGCTCAGACACAACAGGCAGTCAGCCTTCCTGCAGAATTTGCTCTGCTGCCCCATCAATCAGGTAAGCGCGTTTTCAGGTTGTGTGCCTTGCAGTAGGAGACTGCCAAGCATTGTGCTGATCAGCCTGTGTCAAGTGCAGTTCTTCTCCTCAGACTTCTGTCTGTTGAACATCAGACGTTATGCAGATCAAGATTACAACATGAATTTATGAAATGTAATGTACGTATCATATTTGCTTGTTGTTAAGTCCTGGGATTCTTCAAACAGTGTAACGGCACCCTCAGCAAAATGTGCTTCAAATTCTGCAAACTGCTGCTACCAGCAAACACAATAGCTGTTTGCATCAGTTCAACTTGCTGGTTTTGGGGGCGGGCGGGGGGTGTTTGCTGGGCTATAGCTAGCTAGCAGCCTTAGTAATTTGGATGAGCTTCCACCCGAGCTTCCAGCCCCTACCACTGCAGTTGCGATCAATTGCTCAGAGTCGCTCGGCATGCGTATTTTGCCGGTCGAAGATTGTTTCTGAACTACCATTGTGAAAAGCAGCCATATGCGTGCACTAACCCTTGCTCTTGCATTCGAGCTTGCTTGTGGTGGAGCCGTGATTACAAGCATGTCTGACACTCGACAGTGGAAGTCTCACCGTTGTACACATTGAGTGTTTGGGGAAATGCACCCGCGCAGAGTTCAACCTTACTATAAATCAGTTTATGCTTGAAGTGCAGTGAAGCGTCATGAACGATTTGCTTGGCTCATTCAGACTATGTCACGCATGCTAGTACCTCGACAGACTGGCTGCGCATCTGTATAAAGTATGCTGATGGGCTCCCACCAGTTGAACACTGTCATATCTCTTGCAGAGAAACGAAATACCCTCCAGGCTGTATTCTGCTGCTGACCTAGAAGCAGGCCCTCCACCACCTGAACAGGATGCTGCAAACGACAAACAAATGGATGCATTCTTCAAGGAAGTTGCGGCAATCAAGGTACTTTCGTGCAAAGATCTTGCAGTATACACCCTGATGCACTTTGCAACATTGCCAGGGCAATGGGGAATGCCTACCTGCTGCGACGATTGTGATTTCATGTTGTTGGCCTACTAGATTGACCCTGTTTATCCAAGGAGCTTCTGCTGCAGGTCCAATTTGCCACAATCAAAGAGGCACAAGACAAGCTGCTATCGGCTCATGAGAAAACAAAAACAATAACAAGATCGGCAGACATAATGGAAATCAGAGAGACAATGCAGGTGCGCTGCTTCTTGCAAAGCAATTATTTATCATTTTGAAATTTACACTTGAAAATCATCTTGACCACAAAAGATGAGCAAAACTCATGACCTTGTGTGCTGTTCTATGCGCTTTGCAGCCTTTGTAGTCACGCCGCCAGCACATAGCAACCCAATCACATCTAACTATTATTGTTCAAAGAATCTGCAAACCAGATTTTATGACGTACGTCTGCCTGCAAGCATTGTATGTACCTCATCCAAGATTGGTGAATATGCAGGATGACATGAACGAGGTCAGCAAGATTGCACACAATATCAAGTCCAGGCTGGAGCACCTGCAGAGGGTGAATGAGGCTGCTCTTGATCGCAAGGCAAGCTTAGTGCAATCTGTATATTCTGCATGAAAGTGTATGTACAGGCAGCAGACGTGGTCAGCCACACCTGCCTTAAGCCAAAAGTACACTGACAAATTTGCCACTAAGCATGTATGGCAAATGCTGCAGATTGCTGTCAAAATCTCTGCACATATGCATCCTGCTCTTGTAGAAGGGAACAAAGTGAAAATCAGCCTGCCTATGCCTACTGTATGTGACATCAGCTTTGCAAAAACTGAGATTTGCAATTGTGCAGTGAAAGCCACTGACAGCAAGCAAGATGTGTGCTGTTGTCTGATCATGCCTGGATGCCTTCAGGAGTCCAGAAGCGCGTCGTCCACAGAGCTGTTCTACTCATATGAGCGGACGCGTACATCAGTCACAGCTGCTTTGTGCAAGAAGCTGAAAGATTTGATGGCAGAGTTTCAGGCTCTGCGCATGCGGCTTGCAGATGAACACAGGTAAGCTATACCAAGCATGATGCATGGCTGTGTATGCTATAGCAAATGAGTCATTGTCCTACACTAGAGAAACACATGCGTCAATGCAACATTGGCCGTGAAGTTACAATTCCTGCAAAACTGGCCTTGATGATGCAGATTGGTCATTACACAATTGCTGCAATTCAGGCAACAAGGCAGCAAAGCCCTCAGTGCATTTGCAAATGTGTATTCTCAAAATACCTCAGCAACGTGAGGTCTCTGGCAGGCTGCCACTATGTTTGTCTTGTTTGTTTGAGGAGGGTGGCATGCCTGCAGGCAAGTGGTAGAGCGGCGGGCACACATTGTGACCGGCAGGAAGCCCTCTAGGGAGGAGGTTGACCACCTGATAGACACAGGCGAGAGTGAAACCATATTCAAGAAGGCCATCATGAAGCAAGGCCGTGGTCATGTAAACCACTTACACTGTCATGATGTCTGGCAAGCAATGTCTTTGCCTGCTTGAATGAGTTGGCATGCTGGAAGCGCTGGCCAATCATCACTGGCTGCCAGCATATTTTGGTTTGTGTGAAAGCGTGCCAACTGCAATGTCATCATTTTTGGACAGCATGATACTTCTCCACCCATGCTGCATGCCTGTCCTATGTCATGGAGGTGACGCAGTGTGTGTACTTGCTGCTGGTCAAAGCTGTCACTGACGTGCAGATCTGATTCTGCTACTATTGTGCTCACCATATACATGACCCATGCTCAAGCTATTGTCCACCAGCACACCTTCCTACATCTGGCCCCCTTGCAATATGCTTGAAAACATTTGTAGGCCTTGGATGCAATGGCAGAGATTCAGGAGCGGCACGAGGCCGTGAGGGACCTGGAGCACAGCCTGACAGACTTGCATCAGATCTTCCTGGACATGTCTGTGCTGGTTGAAGCTCAAGGGGAAATGCTGGACAACATTGAGCAGCAGGTTGGTTGGTCTCTGATTGCGAATGACAGCAAGTGCATCTCCAGCACTGTTGCCACTTGTCTCTGTGCATATGTGTGCTGACAAGGGCTGAATCGTTGAGGTTGTCTGGAGGTGGTGTCACCCATTGTGTGCCTGCTGTTATTGTGTGATCACAAACATTGCTTGCACTGCCTCTGCTCTGACTGATTGAGGCGTGACAGGTGGGCAAGGCCAGAGTGTCAGTGGAGACAGGTGTTACCGAGCTAGCTTCAGCCAAGACATATCACAAGTCATCCAGGCGGTGGATGTGCTGGGCAGCAGCATTGGTGCTGGTCATAGTCATTATCATTGTGGTTGCGGTGGTTATCGCTGTCAAGCACTAGCAGAAGCTAGTGATCCAGGTAAAGGCTGTGCTCAATTTTTGGAGGGTCCTGTGATCCATAGATCTCCTCTTACAAGAAAAGAAAAGAAAAGTTTATGCTTTTCAGCGATCATAACGGCAGCCTCCTAAGGCGGCAGCCCAGAGCTCTCTTCTTATAAGTCTAATAATATGAATAAATTGAAACAACAAAGGCTTATTGTGTGAGCAAGGGCAATGCAGTATAGGAGATGATTGGACTCAGAGCGATGCATTGTGTCAGTGGGATTGCTGACAGCCTCACGCATCTGAGTCTGCATTCCATGCAGCTTGTGCCACACTTTTCCTTGTCTCTCTAAGGGTGGCCTGCTAGGCTTTCATCCTTTCCTGATTGTTTATGCTAGATGTTGCAGTATGCTGAGCATGACTAAGGTGAAGTGCATTGCATGTCATATAGGTCATCTAAAAGGCAGCCAAACCCATTGTGCACATTGCAGATGCCATAAGGGCGACATTATCATCAGACACTAGCAGTGGCGCTCAAATCCTTGCGAACGTTATCTGAAGATCTATATTGTATGTCCTCAAGCATCGAGGAGACTGTATGTGCTGAAGACTTTGTCAGTCTTTGCAAGAAGTATACTATTATGACAGAGCTGTCACAACCTGGTGTGGTGTTCTCCACATAATCTGTCTTGATGCCGACACCAAGACCAGCTGACTAATCCAGACGGGTCCAAAATTCCATGCAGATGCAATTCAGTAGTCCATGCCTATCTCCTGCATGCTGATAGCTTCCAACTGTTAGCATGCAAATAGCTACAAAGTTTACAGAGTTAGCTCCTTTTTTGATTGGTTTAGTGACTAGCCTGTCTGGTAGATGCTGACGAGTTGATCATGTGGTGTTTGACTGCTGAGACTCTTGATGTCATCAACTGCTGTTCAAACATCATCGTCATCATTGACATTTGAAGGACAATGCAGAAAGGTTCCCCCTCTGCATGCAGGTGAGTTGTTTGTCTGCAGTCCACCTGGCTGAGCATTTTGTCGCCAAGACTACTGAAAGCAACAAGAGTTCACAGGCGTAGGCTAGCCAAGGCATGAAACCGCAGGTGACTGCTATACAGCCAAATTGGCTTGACCAATGACGAGTGCCAATGACACTTCATCAGCATCGAATAGCAAGTGTTACAGTAGTAGTTGCAGCATTGTCTGTGTTGGCAGGTTGCAATCAAGTGCACTCTCGGCGATCTTCTTCTGATGCACTCATCTCTCCCTCACACGCTGTTAGGTTGCCTGTGATGGCAGCTGGCGAAAATGTGCGAACAAGTACAAAGCACGAAGCAATGCAGATATGGAAACCTGCTGCCGAAGCGGAGGCAGAAGTTGGTACTAATTTATCACGCGACCTCTGACGCAAAGGATTAGTACATGATTTCTCTCTGCTTCCTGCGGTATCTTTGCACGCTTTTCAACGATTCAGTGCACCAAACTGATAAGCTCGACACCCTTCAAGAGCATCAGCGAACACCTTGTCAGGACTTGTCAATATATCCTGTCGTCGTCCGCGAATTTGGCCGAACGGGAGGTGCTGCTGCAGGTGCAGTGATTACCATGGCACCGTCTTTTCAGACGGCTTTTTTGTTTGGAGGTACGTGCATCATTGCGAAACTGCCAGACAAGGTTTTTGCAGCAACCACGTACGTCAAATTGCACGAGCGGGGAAGCCTGCTGACCAGTGATCAGTTGTGCTGGCGTGCTAGCCACGATCAGAATCAAACGGCGGCTGTCTCCCATTTAATCCGCGTGAGCGATAATTTGCCCAACCTCTTTGGTGTGTTTTCCAGGTATCCTGTTGGCGGGCATTGTTTCCTCGGCCTCTTTGAGTACCACCACAGTGACCGCCTTTGCACAAAGCCTGGCAGGGACGGTCCTTCCATACAGTGTCGGCACTGAGGCTCCAGCCATACAGCTGCCAACTTTTGACTTGTGGAGCTATTTGGAGGTGATATCTGCTGTGATCTCGCAGAGCTCCACCTGTCACCTAGCTCAGCTGTGCAGAGCCCAGAATATATGGAGCAACCTTTTGTCTTTAGGAAGTGTCATGCTTCACAGTTAACGCCTGGGAGAGAATTCAGGTTGATTTGCAAAGCCCAGCTTGCTTGCTATGCCCTTCTGTCTGGCCTCGACGCGCACATTGCAATGTACAAGATGATGTACTGTTGGTGCAGGATGGACCTAACCCATACGTCAAGTTTTCACAGCCAGCTCTGTATGTCATAGCGCAAGGTGAGTCTAAGGCCAATGCCCCTGGTCGGTCAATGGTGATCTGCATAAGCACTTGTGCTAACACTCTGAACCATTTGTCATTTTCCTGCTGAATTCACTTGTTAAGACATGTGTGTGCCTGCCACTGCCCGTATACATAATCTCACCATCTATGCTTTGCCAGCTTTGGCTGCTGTGCCTGTAGCGCTGATCATGGGCATGTATGAGTGCAGACGTGAATGACATTGTGGAGTCTCTGAAGTTTGCTGCTGAAAATGCTCTGAGGACTGCCATCATGGGGGCTGGGCATCAGGTGGTGGGGGTCCAGCTCTTACCTAACGGCCTCACCATTGACACCAGCAATCTGACAGCCATTGAAGTGGACCCTGACACCGAAACAGCCTATGTGCAAGCAGGTATCCTGCGCAGTGCTTGTGGCTTTTCTTATAGCAGAGCAGTTTTTGTGCAAGCTGCTTTTGATTGCGTTTTACATCTTGACTATGCTGTCTATGTCATAATTCTTGTATGTCAGATGCCCTGCCAACTCAGCATGTCTTTACCCAAAACTGCTGAACCTCCATAGCTAATACAGGCAATGACCAGACACTGCTCAACCATCATTGCCTATATAGGTAATGACTGCATGGAGTCAGACTGAGAGCTGACTTTGAAGGGTGGCTTACACAAGACAGTTGACAGGGCACAGTGAATCAGTGAGAACTTGTGGTGGGTGTGCAGGCACAACAGGGGAGGAGCTGGTAGCAGCTGTGGAGGCGTACAACCTCATGTGGCCTACAGGACATGTTGGCAGTGTTGGGGTAGCAGGTCAGTCCTTTCAACTGCCCAAGCCCTTGCAATTGCCAGCATAAGGCAGCAGCATATAGGCAGCAGTGTATATATCCTTACTCATCATGAGTCATTACTGCAGCTGCATTTTCTCCTTCTGCTGTACAGTACTGTGCAACAGCAAAGATTGTCAGTCTGGACGCATGAGTAGTAAGGCCTTTGAGGCTGCAGACCAGACCGCTGAGGCGCATTTCAATCATGAAGTCTTGCACACACAGTAAGAAGTATCTTGCATGCTACTTAGCAATGCCAAGCTGTATATCATGTGAGTGACTGGGCAACAGCACAGAGTTGTGTCGCAGGGGTGGCATTGGGAGGTGGGGAGGGCATTGGAGGCAGCCTGTGGGGTCCTTCAGTAGACAGTGTGCTGGGCATTGATGTGGTCAGCACATGGCAGAACAACACTGCTGATTGGGACATTGTACGCATCAATGCCACCAATGAACCTGACCTCTTCTGGGGAATGCTGGTGAGCTACGAAGCAGCATGCAGAACATGTTTGGCCAGCCCCTGCTTTCACATTGTCACCTTGCTTCTCCACTCTAAAGCATAGCATCGTACTATCTGCCTTCAAAACATTGCTGCTGGTGCGTAGGAAAAGATGTGATTACCCCTTCTGGCAATGACAACAGTACCTTCGTGAGGCAGTAGCCTGGAGCCTGCCACTGCGTACGCCTAGGAGTGCATGATAGCCTTCCTCATTGTGTGCACAGACTACTGTGTGGAATGGTGTAGGGTGGAGGCGCAATGCTAGCAACTGCAGTTGGGTTTGAGCTACAGCTGCATCCTTTGCCTGTGGATGGCATTCTGACAGGCGTTACTGTCATTTGGCCCCTGCCCTTGGGAGTGGAGGCCTTTCAGATGTACAATGACTGGCTGGCAGATGCCCCTGAAGAGCTGAGTACCGGCATGGCATTGGCTACCACCCCAAAGGGACAGGTGGCCACCGTCAGTATCATTAACTGGGACCCCTCTAACTCAACCGGCGTCACTGAAGCTATTGAGGTAAAGCTGCTGCTGACTGTACATTAGACACTAACATGAGACAGCCTGAGACACGTGTATGCCGTTCACAGTCATATGTTTGGTATGGCTGACTGTGTAGAGTTAAAGAGGTGTCAAATGGTGTTTGTGGAACACACCGTCAAGTATGCAGCTGGATGGTGACATCTAACCAGCATATCTGGCAAACCATACTGGTTATACAGCATAGACTTGACAAGACACACAGCTTGGGCATTTGCCCCTTTGGCAAGTCGCCTAGCATCCTGTAGCTTTGGTGCAGTTGTGTCCTGCCTGACACATGATGCCCCTTGTTGGCTGTGCTTTGGCCCAAAGTTGTGGCCGTCTACACAGGTCTTTGAAGCAGGTGCAAGAGAGACAGGAGCAATTGCAGTAGCCCCAAGCGCTTACACGCTGAGCGAGTACCTAGCCTCATACACCGCACAGCTACCAAGCGGTCCCACAGCCTACTACATCAATGACAGATTCCTGTTGTCAGTTCCAGAGGAACTAGTTGAGAGCTTGGTCGGTCTGTATGCAAATGCAACCTCTCCACATGCTGTGCTCTTGATTGAGCCTGGCAGTCGGTCTGTTGGAGTGAACAACAACAGTGATACTGCCTTTGGGTACCGGGATGCATGGATCGTGTGGGTCTGGCCTTTCTGGCTTCGCAGCGATGGTGGGGCTGCAGTTGATGGTGAGCTACTTTCCTGGTCTTGCACACTCTGCTCAGATGCTGCTTGTGGCACCTGCTGCCCTTGTGTGTACGTGTGTGTCTGCTGCAAGCTGCTCTTGTTCAGGAGGTTCAATGCCACCAAGTCATGCTGCCCAGGGTGAATGCAAATTGCCTTCCAACCAAACTTTTCAGCTCCGGAGCGTTGTGTAAGTGTGGTGACCCAACACCTCTGTCGGCATTCAGCAAGTTTCAGCAAATTTGCCCTGTGAGAGATTGAATTTGGTCATCGCTGTGATCAGCAACAATAAGCACCAGCTTTTATGAGCTGAACTTGACAGCAGCATGTACATAGTGACTGCTTGTGTCTGTCCTAATTCATCAACTTTCATGCCAGGTCATAGAGGCATGTTCTCCCAACTTGTTGCCTCAGTCTGGCTTCACTGTGCAGGTGATGCTGAGCACATTGCATGGGCAGCACAAGGGGGAGACATTTTGGACCTGTATGGTGAAGGCCACTACATCAACATGAACAGATTTGACAGTGCAGACTCTACCGAAACCTGTTTTCCACCGGCCAACTGGGCCAGGCTGCAAGAAGTGAAAGCAAAATATGATCCCCACAATTTGTTCAGGCCCCTTGATTACTTCAGAACAGATGATGGCTTTAGTGGTCTTGCTGGGGATTCAGATTACTGACTAATCCGGATGAGGCATTGGATACCGTAGTCCCCTTGAAAAGCATGAGGTGAACTTTGGTAATATAGATGTATGAAGTGCACAGCACGGCTGTACCGGTAGTATCAAGCAGGTTTCATGTAAATTTACACTACACAAAACTAAGATTAGAGTATATTGTACGTACAGCATGCAGGAATCTCCCAGAACACCATATGCCAACTGCAGTGATGCAGGTGCATGACAAATTTTGAGGTTCAGGAATGACTGATTTGGTTCAGCTGAAGCACGTTGTGTCATCCAACACTTTAATCACACTTCTTGTTGTCCACGCTTTCTCATAACAATCTGCTCAATCGTTAGTGAAGTATACTACGTACTTATGATGCAGCTAGCAAAGATTTGTTGAGAAGCAGGGTTGCTGCTTGCAAAGCGGTCACATAGGCATTCCATGCCCACAGCTCTTGCTTTTAGGGTTTGTAAGAAGCTCTCAAGGACTATGCATTCAATGTTACCACACTGCCTATAATCATAGGACTATCTGGATCACAACATCACACCACCTTGCAGGCTTCACAAGACCTAAACGCTGTCATGACCAGCAGCGCATCTTATGATCAGCAAAGGAATTCCTTCGAAGTGATGTGCACACGTGGACCTGCGAGCAAAGTTATGACATTGTCCAAATTGCATGAACACTCTGCTTTTTGTTTCACTAGATTCCGACATCTAGGAGAGTATTGGAGGGAGAAGACAGACAAAACCAGACAGAACAGGCCTGATCCACCTTAGGTTTAGGATTTTTCCTTTCTCTTTGGGCTCTGGCCTATGGTCATAGCTCCAGGCTGCCGCCTCAGGAAGCTCTAGTTATGATTGCTGAAAAGCAATTAACTTTTCCTTTCTTTCTTAGGGTCTGTAAGATTATTAAGTTCTTCAGAATGTGACACGCAGTTGCACAGACTTTTCTCTCAAAATGTGAGACATGACAATCAAGCTCTAGTTCCAGTTCGAATCTGCAGATTGACCTGCTGAGGCTTAACTAAAGCATTATGAGCAGGCAGTTGGCATGCGAGCAAGACCCCTGGGGGCTTGTCACTGCCTCTACGGTTATGGCCTCCTGGCCAAGCTTGCATGAGCTTGTGATTGAACAGAGGCCATTCAACATTTGCATGAGCCACATTTAGGCCCTTTCCACACCAGGAATACTTGTGCTTCTTGACCTGTTTACACTTCACCGTTTTCGGTGCGGTGAGGCCCTCAGGTAAGGGCAAGCTGCAGCACAGTCTGTTTTGTCATTGCTCTGTCTGATTGCGTGAAAGTGAATTTGCCCTATCTCTATAGCACTGGGCTGGCGACTTACCTGCTTGCAGGATGGCGACTCCCAGTCAGCTGCAGACAGTGCAGAAGGAGATAAACTTTGTGACGGCACAAATAGTGGACAAGGAGACGGACCTTGCTACAGCGCAGGAGATGCAGCTCAAGTGGACTTCTTGCGCACATGCATGACCACACTGAACAAGGAGATCCTTCAGCTGCGTGAGCAACAGAACATTCTATTGCGAAGCCAGGCGTCAGGTCAGCACTGCTTGCCCTGCCATTACCAGGATGGCTTGCTTGCATACGCGTTTGTGTCCAGTATGCCCTCATGCCATGGTTGAACACTGCTGGCATGAAATGCACCCTGGCTGCACATTCATGCAGCCAATCAGCTTCTAGATGTCAATCTGGGGTCACTGGTTGACCTGAGTTGTTGAAGCACGTCTTGCAAGGGAACCTCCCCATACACTGCAGCACATTGCACCCCTGCTGGCTGTTGGAGCCTCAAGTTGATACGCAACCTGCACAATGCGGCATGCTGCTCAGCAAGTACACCCTTGGCAACAATCGCCCTTGGTGCATGTCTCGACTTGGCTGTTGGTGCCTGCATGTAGTGGATAACAGAGAACTTCAATCTTCCTGTTACCTTTGATGCACATCCGCTTTGCATTTGTCCCAGCAGGTCAATGCAGCCTGTCAGCCTTGCCAATTGCTTGAGGGTTTGCTGTATCAAAGGTTCCCACCCACAACAGGCTTGCTGCAATGTGACTCACCGCAATGCAGGTTCTCTTGCATCATCTCCTGCTCTTGGTCTGGATCTCTTGTCTCTCCAAAGGTAAGCAGCTTTGCACTTGTCAAGCCGTATGCCAGACATGGTTGCCAAGATTGCTGAAGCCCAGGAGTCTCAAGCTGCTTGTCTAAAGTTGCCTGGTTGCGTCCAGTGTATCTTTTAAGGATGTTGTGCGGGAAGCGCAAAAACGTCTACCTCCAGCAACAATACAGGAACGTTGGTTTGAGCCAGACTACCCCTACACAGCCAATTCTGTGGATGACATTATTAGCAAGGTAGCTTTGATTTGTGGTGCCTACGCAAATTGAAATGTCTAATCCACGTCGATCCCGAATCTTTGCGAAGGGGCTCTACAAAGTCTGTCATGGACAGGTTGAGATGGCAAAATGGGGCTTTGGCACTGCTCCTGAAAGCCTCAGGAAACGAGTGTCATTTCATCTTATCACAGGCGGTTCTGGATCTGGTATGCTTTCAGTTTGCCAAGTATGGTCCACTGTAGCATGTTGCTTTGCGACGCACAGTCTGTAGCTAGTCTGACATAGCAAAAATGCTGGAGACGCATTCCATTCACTCAGCCAGCGCTGGTTCAAGGAATCCAGTAGTTTCTATGTTATTATTGTGCCAATGCCACCATTTGTAGTCTTTTTGGATCTATGAACCGTGAACATGTTTTTTGTTGTAGGGAAGACAAGAATGGGGTTGGAGATCCATCGATTGCTTCGTGATCAGAGATTTCATGAACTTGACAAGAAGAAGCAAGGACAGGAGTTCGATCCAGTCTGGGCATCAGGTGCACTACTTGCTGTGCCAAGCCTTACCGAATGTTGCATGCCTTTGATCTTTGTCTTTGCAGCCTGCTATGCATAGAGCAGCTTGCTTCTGAATTTAGCCATAAACTATTTCTGTGATGTGAACTTGATCCACATTTGATGTTGACATCCAGTTCTTGCTGGCCAGTGCATGCACAGGACATGCATGTCAACGAGTGTGAGACAATGTGTCCTCCTGTGCAGGGGCAGCATACAAGGTCAGCTTCAATGGGGATGGCCACATTCTCACGCGTCGAGATGAAGTGCTGCCACCTAGCTGCATGCTGGGTGTCCGAATTGCGGCTGGTGCCATCCTTGGATGTGATTATGAGACGATGATGCAGCTTCCAGAACAAGTCCTGCAGCGATTTACTTTGGCAGCTGTTATGGGATATTTAGCCACACAGCAGCGGAATTGTCTCAGTCTTGATGCTGACTCCGTTGTCTTGCAACTGATCACTGTGGACGAGCTGCAGCTAGCATCTAGGCAAGCACAGCTGCAGCATCTCAACATTGATGCTGATTTTCCGAACTCAATGGTGGACGTGCTGGGTGAATGGATGGCAGCAGGTGCGCCTCTCATGTCTTGTTGGTTGTTTAGCAGTGGCAACCACACCTCAAGTGTGCTGTGGCTGTTCTGTAGGTTCAGGCAAGTATATTGGCATCTGTGTCCTGATGGGGACCGGGCTTCAAAACGCTGAAATTGGTCTTTTGCATTACAGACAGTTCTCTAGGACAATAAATCGTCTGTCACCTGAACAAGTTACCAATTTGCTGATTGATGAGCTTCCTAGTGAGACAGCTGGATCTGTACAATCTCTGACAACTCTATTTCAATGTCCCCTCATGGCCACTCAGCTCAGATCGTTGGTAGGCTTGCCAGGCTTCTTGGACATGGCTGCTCGTTTCTTGAGACCAGCTTTGCGTCAAAGCTTCCCTGCTTCCAAGGAGGAACGCAAGTAAGATTTTTCAAGCTACATCCTCAGATTTCAACAAGCAGTTGCGTGTATGATCGTGCCAGCCTTACACAGCATTCTGACTTGCACAGTGCATGCAGACTTTTGGCTGGCGGCGTTTCCCAACACTTCAGCAAGAGCTTGGCCACTAGACTGCATGACGACTTTAATAATGTTGGCCAAGAAGTGCTTGTCAAGCTGTTGATGCTCTCGTTCTCGGGAGTGGTACTTGATATGAGGTAAGAAGCTTCACCTGATTTCCTGCTTTTTGGTGGCTCCACCCCTGCAGTCGGAGGTGTACACACTAAAACCAGCTTGCGCTCCTCAGGAATACAATTCTGACTGATGGTATGGGGCTCAGCCACGCAAGCACAGCCAGTGGCATCATCTGGACCATGCCTGCTGGGGACCGTGTGCGAGTACTCTTACAACCTGTTGTCCTGCATGCAGCCATTCGCTACTGTCAGCACAGGGTGAGCGGGTCTGCAACACCTCAGCGTTGCCTGCAGCACATCATGTCACCCACGTCTGCTGTCACTTGCATGTAGTGTCTCGACCTATAGACCTCACAACCCAAAGTAGAGATGATCACTACTATATGCTTTCTGTCACAGGCAGTTATTAAGGTGCCGGAATTGCGACCCCTACTGGCAGCCATGAGGCAAGCGTTGCCATTTCCTTTCAACAGCGATTTGGCTGGAGATTCATTTGAGCGTCTGGTTGCAATCAGTTTGTGTTGTAGAATCCGCTTGCTGTTCCAGAAAATTGCATTGCTGGTAAGTCGTGCCTAAGCATGTCTACTTCACAGCTCACACAGTGCAACAAGGCAGCAGTGAGCTGCACAGTGACTTCACAAGGCCACATTTCTGTTGCCCTGGTCATGGCAAACAAAGCCAGACTGCACATAGTGGCAATGTCCAGCGTGCTTGCCCATGTAACAATAGCGCTGCCTCTGGCCTAGTGCACCATCTACATCACGCCTGTCTGCTCAGGTACCTGGCGTGTACAGTACATGGGCTGAGATCTTCCCACGTGCACATTACTCAGACGCTAGGCATGAGGACAAGCTGCGTCTCATGCTGATGGTGCCAGCACAAGATTTTCAGCAAAGATTCAAAGGTGGGGTAGTATGCCTATCTCTTTCACAGCAAGGGTGCCACCGTACACTGTGGTGGCAAGCATTCCACAGACAGAGTGTGCCGCTAGCTGTCGATGTTCTCCTCATCTCCTTAGAGAAAGTGTATTGCATGCTGACTTAAGCCTCCAGTCACCACAGCTCATTCCAAGAAAGGCTTTCCTTGTCTCTAGAAAGGTTGGCTCCATTTGTGCTGTGCTCCATTTGTGCTGTGCAATTTGCAATGCACGCGAAGGTCATTCTCGACACAGCCAGTTGGCTTTAGTCCCCTGCCTTCAAATACTTGGTTGGGGAGACCTGATCAGAGCGTCTCAAGACACAAAGATGCAGGGCTCATTGTGTGTTGTGAGATGATCGCACAGCGCTATGCAGTTTGATAGCCTTGTGGTGATAGCTGTGACATGCGTATTGCATCATCACTTGAGATTGTTGCAGCTGATGGATCCAAATGGAGCGTGTGGCTCATCACTGATCAGCATTATGGTGGAACATGAGTTCTGTCTTGATGAGGGGCATCATTGACGGCTACAGTCCCAGTCCACCACAGTGTGAATGGCATATGGTGCAGGTATCCCCAATCCAAAGGCATCTGTAGCTGCCAAAGGGCAGAGGGAGGCTATAGCAATCGTGCCTGGCTCAGACAAGCTCATCACGCAGCCCGACGGCATTGTGGATGTTCCAGATTGGATGGCGATGGGATTCTTGGTGCACATGAATGCCAAACACGGCGGCAAGGCCCCTGTAGGAGACCTCAGATTTGTCATTGATATCAAGCAAGGCGTTCGTCAGCTGGTTATCATTCAATGCAAGAAGCATGCTGGCAATGGCACTGTGCGCCCTGCTCAGATTGCCAATGCCTATGATGACCTCCAGGAATGCGTCAACAGGTGACATACAGTGCAGTGTGCAACAATCTTTTGCATGCCACTTGGTGCTCGCCTTGTGTGCTAGATGCGACATAGCAGCACTTGATCTTGCATCAAAGTCAGGACGCCTCACACACCACAGCTGCCAGCGGCTGTGGGTTGGCCCACATATTTTAAATGAGCATGTGGTTTTGTGTGAGCATTGCTGCTTGATATCCATAATTGTGAGCCAGGTCTTTGCTGTTGCCTCAAATTACCCCTATTGATCATGAGATAGTTGTATGCAACCAGGGGCCGCCTTGAGGCTGTGTTTGCATACAGGTGGAGTGAGGCTGAGCCAGCTTGCAACCTGCAGCTTGTCTTCGTGTGGGTCACGACGGGGCGACTGGGGCCGAAGACTCTCAAGTTGATCTCCAAAAGGCCAGGATTGATTCTTGTGGGGCGCCAAGCTGTTGGAGGGTTGTGTCCACTGCTAGACGTACTTCCCCAATTGTACACAGGCACTTTACATCGCTACACTGCCATGGATGATCTCAGCCTGCCTGCCACCGTGCGCAAGCCTTCAAGGTTGGCAAAGGCACCACCAAAAGCTGTGCTCAGGATGGAGCATGGTTTGCGGGCAAAAGACAATCGATCAAATCAGCTGCCAGCTTGCAAGGCAGCAAGATTGAACGCTGGAGGGAGGAGGCTATTCAAAGCCGCAAAGATTGGACCATTTGTCAATTCTGGATGCTGCCACTCCTTGTTTTGCTGAAGCCTTTGTTGAAGGATACTCAAATCAGTGTGTGCACAGAACATTGAAAGGACTGGGAACCACATCTTGCTACTCAAACAATGCTCATCAGTGTCAAGTTGACATGATCCTTGTCTGCAGCGGTCCTCTTTGTGCCGGTTGCAGCTTCAGTAGCTGATGTGAATGACTCAAATGTGATGACTACACAGTACGTAGCGCTAGCCAGTGGCACCATGTGCAAAACCAGGCCGCAGCACATTACCAAGCTATTGATTCATGTCTAGCTCATCAGCAAGGCAACGCAACAAATGCAGCTGCAGCAGGCAGAAAAGAAACAAAGAACATCGTTGCTGCCGCAGGCAGCTGCAACTAGAGAAAGGGAAGAGTACAACCACAACACAGAACATGGGGTGCAGCCTCAAAATCAGTGTTCATGCTGTTTCAGGATGTGATCACAAAGCAAAATTTTGCACAGTTCAATACTCACCAGTGGACTGTCAATCACCAGTGTCTCAAAAGTCAGGTTGGCCTCAATCATTACAAATTGGGAATTTGGGGATTCGTGTGTGTGCAAACTGGGTCAGATCAGGTTGCACAGATGCTAAAGCATGCCTGCTTTTGCTTGCCTGAGCATCAGCAGTTTCAAGTTCGCGATTGGCAAGCATCTCTTTCAGCTCACCAATGTGCCCATTGCTGCAAGCAGCCAGCATAGGTGTCCATCCCTGCGCAGGCAGCATGCTCTGACACAGCATGACTAACCACAGTACAGCACAGCATAAGCATAGCACAGCACGGCACAGCATACACACAGCACAGCACGGCACAGCATACACACAGCACAGCACAGAACAGCACAGCACACGCCCCACCTCGCCAGTGACAGCATTGGGGTTGGCATTGTGCTGCAGCAGCTCCTGAGCGACGTGTGCATGACCTTTGGCCAAGGCACACATCAGAAGTGACCAGCCCTGCATGCAGTCAAAAGACCCCTTTCAAGTCATACCATCGGTTACTCTGTCTGCACCACATGTCCTGAAGCAGGATGGCATGATGGAAGAACCCATGTGACTGATGACCGTGGCTACAATCCTTGCATCATGTAGTCATAGACTGTGAAGTTGCAGACTAAAAGGCAGATTAGGCAGCCACCTAGAACATGGTCAGGTCTAGCTGCTCTTCAGCTCAAGCATTTGGATTCTCCAATCTCTCTGTCCAAACAGAAATTCCAAGGCAAAGGGAGTTGATCAGCTTAGGTAGAGCAGCAGGATTGCAACCTGGTCTTCAGGTGTGTTAGCAACAGCACCATGTGCAAGAAGCTCCTTCACGATGGCCACATGGTCCTCACATGCTGCCTGGATCAGGCCTGTGTCGCCCTGTGAAGCACAAATTGCACTTTCACGACACGTTCAAGATCATGCATTGCTGGGAAGATGATTGTGCAGTAAGTTGGAGGTTGGCAGATCTTTTAATTCAGCTTACATGCACTTTGCATTGCAAGCGGCAGGCAGGATTTGTGCTTGAGTGCACATTACCTAATGTGTTTACAGTCTGATTTGATGGTGTTATGCTGGTGTGTCATGCTGGTGGGTGATGAAATGAGCAGACAGGTGTAGTGCAGAGCTGGCCATGGTGGATCATGCAGTGTAGGTAGAGCCGCACATGAACACTCAGGAGTGGGGTGCACAAACATGTGGGCAACGTTGCACTGTGCAGCATGTTGATGCAGCATGTCAATACAGCACGCTACGTTTTGCAGCAAGCATTGCACATTACTATGTTACCTGATTGTCTGAAGTCTCCATGCCAGCTTGGTGAGCAAGCAGGCATCTGACAAGCTCCAAGTGCCCCTTCTTATAACCTATCAACAGCGCGGTGTTGCCCTTCAGGGTAAACAACGTTTTGCAAGCTGCCATTGACCTGAAAGGTGGTGGAAGTAAAAGCCCAAAAGGTGTGCAAAGCTGCTCATAAGTTATCAATGCCGTGCAGTAAGCAGTCTGCACAATTGCGGCAGTGAATGCTGTTTACTTGTTGCAAACTTGCATGCGCTTGTTTTTGTCAATCATGACTGCAAGCAATGATGCGCTTGGCGTACTGTGCCTGTGAACATTCCTGGACAAAACCGCACATCTTGCCAACACAGGGCTACTTGCCTTAAGGGGTCTTGACCAAGGGCCTTGTGTCGCACCTTGTCCATCAAGTTGGCATTGACATCACAGTTGTAAGAGAACTCCACCTGCATGACCTCTACCGAGCCTGTATGCAAGATACAGTATGTTCAAGCATCTACAAAGCATGTGTTGGGCTGTCACAAAGACCCATACCATGTCACTTGTTAGCTTAGTGTAATGTGTCTAAGGGTGGTGTTGCTTGGGCTGCTTTGCTCCTCTCTGGGTTGACTGTTCAGCCTTGACTTTTCGCTGAACTTTGCATGGACACAAATTACACAACTTGGCACTGCAAGTCCTGCTGCTCCTCACAGTTCCCTTTCACAGCTTTTGCTTGATCATGCCATAGCATGAAACAACATAAACATCTCACTGCTGTAAACTGCGAGTCAGTTGCCCTGCATTGCTGAAACATGACTGCTGACTGGTGACACACCCTGGCAGGATACATACATTTGCAGCTGCCCCGCCTGCCATCAATTCTGCCACAGAGTCAACATGCCCCAGGCCACAAGCTATCATCAGAGCAGTCATCCCCTGCATTTCAGCCAGCCCAGTTGTAGGGCATTGGCAGACTACAGTGAAGATGTTGCTGTAGTGCAAGCACAACAGTCCACTAGACCTCAAGTGTCAATACCAGCATCAACAATGCTTTACATTGATTGCAATACACATCAAAGCTGGTTTGGGTACGCATGTGTTATGTGCGACAGCAAAGAGTACAGAGGAGACTTGACGTTGTGTGAAGCAACACATGCAGGTGTCATGGCATACATCGGGCAGCATCGGGCATCACAAAACAATTTCGATGCTTAAAAGAGGATCTACAGCTTCCGTCAAAAGCCTGCTTACAGTAACGGCACTGCTTCAGCAGAAACCTTGGAGTGAATGCTGTGTGCAATGCAAATGGCGGTGAGGCCAGCCAATGTCAGCAGACGAGCCTGCGCACTTGCTGCTGTGACCGTTGCCGTTGAAAATGCTTGTGCCGCCAGCTGCAAGGCTTTGGCAAGCAGGTTAGTGAGGCAAAAAAGCTGGTGTCAGCCAACAGTCAGGTTTGAGGCTGCCCAGCAGGCAAGATTCATAGGAAGCAATACCTGGTGAAGGTCAAACCTTCTGGCAAAACAAGCCAGCTGTCTTTGCCTAGTATCTACATTTCTCAGCAAAGCAGCAAGCAGGAAGCAGTGGCTGTTTAAGCAAAGGCTTGCTGCCTGGACAAGCTTGCCTCTGACAGAGGTTGAGCCTGATCAGTCAGCAAACCTTTGTTATGAGTGCAACCACTTGCAGAGGCTCACCTAGCAAATTGCCCAGCCTGTGCAAAAAAAAATGCGAGAGTTTAGCCCCAAGTTCCTAATGACCTTGACCTTGACCTTGACCTCGACCTCGACCTCGACCTCGACCTCGACCTCGACCTCGACCTCGACCTCGACTTCGACTTCGGACTGCGTCAGCCTTTTTGCAACAGCTTATACCGTGCTTGGCTGGAAATTTGAATCTGGCTAGGGTTTGCAGGAATCTGAACAGCTGGGGTTGCAAAGTTGGGCCTGATGGTATGGTGACTGATGTTCATATGTCAGTCTGAGATGCACAACAATGTTCAAGGCCATAGGAATGCAAATGTGTGTAAGCAGACTTATGATGGCAGCTGTACGCACTGCTGCAACTCTGTGGGCATGAAGCAAGTTTCGGAATCACAGCTGTTGACAAAAGGCTTAGAGTATATGTTTATATGCAGATAAGGTAAAGCTAGGTCAAAGCCTTGTTCATTGTAAAACTTGATTTTGCAAAAACCATGCACAGGTTCATTTAACAACATGGATTGCATTTGTTCACAAGCCTATGCATTGACAAAGGCGAAGCTGAGTCAATGTCAGGTCATATGTCAAGGTCTTGCAGCGTCATGTTGCTGCCATGTTGCTCAATGAGCTGCCGGCGCGGGCCCACTTTGTCTCCCATCAGCAGTGTGAACACACGGCTGGCTTCCACAGCATCATGGATGGTGAGACGGCGCAAAGTGCGCCGCTTGGGATCCATTGTGGTGCTCCACAGCTGCTCTGGCATCATCTCTCCAAGACCCTGCAAGCAGCCCAGCATCCCATTTGATCACTAATGCAGATGTGGAATTCAGACTGGTACCATGTACTTGAAGACATCAGAAACCAGATTAGTGTCTGAACAGTAACTGGCAGTCTGACTTCCTGATTCATGCTTTCCCAACGACACACTGCTGCTGTGGTGACCTGTCATAGTATGTGTTGTTAGAGGCTTTCATAAACGTAGTTTGTACACACAGCTGATTGACTAACATAGCAAGCACAATTCTCAACAGCATGCTTTACTCTCAGCTTGCTGCCGCTTCACATGCTAGCAGCAACTACAAATCATGCCACAGATTTGCGTGTTCTACCACGCCACACCACACAAACAGACAGAGGCTCTGACCCACAAGCAGCATGCTGCAGCATGTGCAGACCCACAAAGGTTAGTCATTTGAAAATTGCCTGATTGACACTGAAGATTTCTGCATTTCTGGCAAAGTGAGATGTAGGAGATGTTCACCTTGAAGCGCTGTATGGTGAAAGATCCAGGGCTCATCTTGGAAGTGATGCTGTGCAGTTCCTGGTCATCATAACAGTATTGTGCCTTCTTGCCCACTTCCAGCTTGTACAGGGGGGGCACCCCAACATAGATATGGCCCTCCTCAAACAGCGCTCGGCAGTATCGGAACAGGAAGGTGAGCAGCAGAGTCCGGATGTGAGCACCGTCGACATCTGCATCTGTCAGAAGAATCACCTGCACATGTATATGGTGTGATGAGTGACTGAGGTTGCACTACCCTGCAAGCCACTCGATACACTCTGCCTTGTTGGACGCTTGTACATGTGTGATGCCTGTGCAAAAGACAGCATCTTGAACAGCATGTGGTCCAATTGAGCAGGATGGACACTCAGATGCACAGAATGCGGTGAAGCCGACAGAGCAGGCAGCAATTGCAGCAAGCAGCACTCATGAGGCAATGTGTGAGCAGCAGCGAGCCACCCGTTACTCTTTGTAAGCAAACATGGCTGTCAGGCTGCCCTTATGGCTCTTGCTTGCTGCAGGGCCAACAGCTCCTTTCAATCCGGAAACGTCTATGATATTTTGTTAGTAGAAACTTTCATTCTATGGTGGAAATGAAAGTTCAGAAATGTCTGGGGACAGTGGAAAGGCGTTTCCACATTAGGGAGATGTTTACACAGTGGGAAGCTGTAGCAAGACAGTCAAAGGCAATTGCATCATTGTGGTTAGACAGTAGTGATGTCACCTTGCCATATCTCAGGTTGGTGACATCTTCCCCTTTTAGCCCCAGGCCCAGCCCCAGGATGAGATTACTGATCTCGTTGTTTTTGTACAGGCTAGCATCATCCTTCTTCTCCACGTTCAGAATCTTGCCTCGCAGAGGAAGGATGGCTTGGAAGCGTCTATCCCTAGCCTGCTTTGCACTGCCACCTGCACATAACATATCAACAGTTGAATCTGTCCATGAAACCTGTGTAGCATCCACAGGTGCAAAGCTTGCCATTAGCTACCTCACAGAACAGCAAGGTTTGAGACAGGAGCCGCTTGGGTGGGTGATGCTGCTTACACATGCTGCTGCACTGCCTTGGCATCTCTATGACTCGGGATAACCGAGAGGATATGCTTTAGGAAACCATGATGGGAGGAGCTTGCATTGTTGAGGTCCGAGATGCATTTGAGAGGAAGTGGTTCTATTTTTGCTGTCAGTCTCACCTGCTGAGTCTCCCTCAACCAGGAACACCTCGCTCTCGGCCTTGTCGGTACTCTGGCAGTCAGCCAGCTTGCCCGGCAGAGTTGACTTGGTGAGCACTGACTTGCGGCGCACCAGCTCACGCGCCTTCTTGGCAGCTTCTGCTGCTCGCTGTGCTGCCAAGGCTTTGCCCAGAATGCTGTTCAGCATGGCTGGCTCCATTTCCAGCACCTCCCCAACATCCTACAAGAAGTTTATTTTTTAAAACATTGACACAACTGTTCTGCTAGCAAATGTGTGCAAGCAGCGGTTTCATGAGTGTATCAACGCAGGACACAGACGTGCGTACATGGCTACTACAACCCTGGCAGCTTGTGTGCACAGTGCAAGCAAAGGCAGATGTGTATTAGAGTTGGCTCTGGAATGGTGTTCAGCTTGCAAGGTAGCTGTGTACAGCAAGGTCTCATGAACAAGCATGCTGTTCTACATGGCAAATTGTCCCTGGAGCTATGTTGCATGTTGTGAGGTCACAATGAGCACCATGCCATGACAGGAACTTGCAATAACAGACAGGAGAGCATCCTGCACAAACTCATTGGGGTCTTGTCATCACATGCAGCAAGCATGTTGCAGCCTGGCAGCCCTCTGGCTGTGTAAGCTCACAATGAAGGGAGGAAACGCAGCCAGCACGCGTCTTGCTTGGATGCTGGACAATGTGACATGTCAGCTTGAGTTGTTAAGCATTACGCTGTATTGTATGTGAATCTGCCCACATAGTGCAGCTAGCACAAACCTGAGAGACAATGCCTTCAACAACTTTGCGTACTTCAGGGTTACCAAGCCGAGTCTTGGTCTGGCCCTCAAACTCAGGCTCAGGCACCTGAATGACAAATCAGGCTGTTGACATTTGGGAGGTGGCAAATGTGCTGATACTGAGCAGCGCTACAGAACCTGGCATATATGTCATAAGCAATGTGACAGACTTGAAACTTAGCATGGATCTTGGTATATCTCTTGAATCTGATCCCCACAATATGCATACTAGATCCCAGGCCTTGTTTAAATGTACACTATGAGGCAGGCATTTCCCCAAAAAAAGGGGACATTTTTGTATCCTGAACAGCTGAATTGCAGTTGTTCCGGGCTACAGTCAGTCACACCAGCAGGAGTAATGGCAGCCAAGCAACTGACCTTGACTGACACAATAGCACCCAGGCCTTCCCGGATGTGGTCTCCAGACAGGTTGGGGTCCCCTTCCTTCAGAGCCTTGGTCTTGCGGCCCAGGGCGTTGACTGTGCGTGTGAGCGCAGCCTTGAAGCCATCCATGTGAGTGCCCCCATCAATGGTCTTGATGCTGTTCACAAAACCCAGCAGAGTGTCTGAGAAGGCGTCGCTGCACCATTGCAAAGCTACTTCCACCTTGACACCATCCACCTGTGAACCGCAATGCGATGTTACTTTGCTTGTCAGCAATCATGCCGTGGTGGCGTTGTAGCATAGACCTTGAAAACACAAAGTAAAGCTGTGAGGTGATCTGTTGCCTCTTGCTGACTGTCGAGTCAGCAACATGCGGTTTGCGGTCTGCTCTACAGATTCTCATCAATGGTCTCTTGTGTCAATTGCTGCTCGTGAAAACAAATCTTGCAAACAAATCTTTTGTCATGCAGGAGCTGCACCAGCTGAAGCTGACCATAAGCTGCATCTGACCTTCTCAAGCATTGCCAAACAAAGACCCATGACATTGAAGTGTGGACAATGAACTGCAATTCTTCCTCAAAGGCAAACGCACCTCTCTAGAGACCACAATGGGTTCATGGAAGGCCTGCTTATCGCTGTTCAGCCATTTCACATACTCCAGAAGGCCTTCGCTGTAGTGAAACACTTGCCACCCATCATCACTCTCATCGATGTCTTCATTGTCGCTATCACTGCTGTCACTGCTGCTGGCTGCTGCACTGCTGCCATTTGTATGGCTGCCAGAGCTCAGAGCAGCAGCAGCAGCTCTACTTTGTTTGTTTGCCTTGAATCTGATGGTTGCAGCGTTGTTCAGGAAGGCCAGCTCGCGCAAGCGTGATGCAATGGTGTCCGGATCAAAGGTTGCCCTGCATCAGTGTGAGTCTTGCTCAACTTGCAGTTGTGCACTGATTGGTAGCTGTACAGCATGTGTTTGACTTGGTGGCAATGTGATGATCACATGTGGTACAGCAAGCAGGCAGGCACCCCAGCACGGTGGTTGCACTGCAACTGGCAATCCATGTCTGGCATCAGCATGACGGCAGTGCTGACGATCAGCTGAGAATCACTGACCCGCTGGTGAAGATGGTCTTGTCATATAGGAATCTGACTTTGGTGCCTGTCTTCTTGGCGTCGGCACCTTTCAGGCTGGTTTCCTTCAGATCACTTGTGGCTGCGCCTCGCTGGAAGCTCTGCTTGTACTGCTTCTTGTTGCGCCTGCAAGGAAATGGGCAGAAGGACTGCGTGATGATTTTGCCGGTGTGCTCAGGAACCTGGCAGAAACACAGATCATTTGATTGGTCTGACCAAGGGTAAATGTATGGCGGGAGTGTTGTGGTGCATTCCACAGGTAGCTCATGTACACAGCATGTCATCGACATTGCTAGGCACCAGCACTGCATCATTGCAACCAGAAATGCCATGCTGTGCATGCATGCATGTCACAGCATGTCAGTGTTTGCAGCCACACTAGGCTCACGGATCCTGGTTTGCCAGTTTCCCCAGCTGGACTGAGCATGCTGCAGTGTTGAGCAGAAGGCGCCTCCAAAGCTTCATGAGACATGCACATTGTGCACTCTGAAAGCAAGGCCACCAGATGCAACCCTCAACATGGCATGCAGCAGTATACTGTAGGACATAATAGCACAGGCACTGACCATACAGTAATCTCCAGTGCCTCTGACAGGGCATTCACAACTGAGATGCCCACGCCATGGAGCCCACCAGACACGCTATAGCCACTGTTGCTGCCTCCAAATTTGCCACCAGCATGCAGGACTGTTAGCACAGTCTCTATGCAAGATTTGCCAGTGGAAGGGTGAGTCTCAGCTGGAATGCCTCGGCCATCATCTGTTATGCTGACCCAGCCAGTTTGAAGATCCACAGCTACCTGCACATGCCATGCCATGCCATGCGGCTGAGGTGCCTGAAATGCAAGCTAGCATACGATCAAAGCATGTCTTAGTCAAACTCTCATGACTCTGTGCTGTGCATGTAGACGAGAAACATGCATACCTGCACATTCTTGGCGTGCCCAGCTTGCACCTCATCTATTGCGTTGTCAAGGATTTCTGTCACCTGCGCATTGCTTTGATGTTAGTCTAGGAACCAGGTATTGGGACCTTCATGAAGTGCTGGTCACTGACCAAATGATGAAGACCTCTTTGACCAGTACTTCCTATGTACATGCCAGGACGCTTCCGGACAGGATCTAGCCCTTCGAGAACCTGCAAACTTACAGGCATCTTCACCATGATGTCATGGATACAAGGAGTGCAGTTTGAGGTTTAGCTGATGGCTACACGTCGCACTGACCTGAATTTGTCCAGCCTCATAGTCCCCTGGATCAAGCACGGTCGGGCTCTCTCGGATATTCAAGGCTGCAAAGGTACTTAGACTATGCCGTTGGTGTGGAGCAAATGTGCTCTGCGTGCGTGGTGAGTAATAACACGACGAAGCGTCAGGAGGCTGCAACTGTGGTGTGCAGGTGCTCGCAAGCCTTAGGCAGCCCCACGCCGCAGTCCGGTGGCGGAGTCGGCATGCTACGCCTCTTGCAGCCGAGAGCATGCTGCTGGGTTGTTCCAACAACATCCCCGCGCTCGCAGGATGTCGCGTTGCAACTTCCAAGTTGACACTGTGGAGTCAAAGCTCAGCAGGCATCTCACCTCAGGGCTGCTGAGTTAAACGAGCGAGTTGAGTCTGCTTTGCAGTGCTTGACCAAGTGCGCATCTGGTTTCATGTTCTGTGTTGTTGATCCATACCCGATTTGATCACTGGCCTGCTGAGAAATCAAGCCAGCGCATCGGAATTGCAATACACTGGTTGCGTGCGTTTGCCACTTGAACACGTTGGTGTGTCGTAAAGTCACTGAGTCAGTGCAAAAGCTTTGTAGGTCAAGTCGCTTCTGTGTCAGTTGCCTGAGCCTGAGCCTATGAAGCGTACGCGCTCCGATCACAAGAAAGGAGGCATACAGTGGGACGAAGCAAAGTAGGACCCCCGTTGCGGGCTTGTGGAAGTGTCGCGTTGTTTTCTTGTCAAGAATCCCTTCTGCCCCTGCAGTTTGGAGGAGAACGACAAGATCAAGTCTGAAATTAACCCCAGAAAGATTAATGAGCCGAAAACCCCCTATCATGGGCCAATGGAGGAGGAACCTGGATGTGGTGAGATAGCTTCGCACAATCACTACTTTGGCACAGTGCCTCTGTTGTACACGTGCTCTGTGCCAGATACCAATGTGACAGTAACTTGCTTGCAGAACGTTGTTTTTGTGCTTGCAGGCGAGCCAGGCATGTCTCCTCTGAGATTAGAAGCAGAAGTTAACACTGCACTGAATTCAGCGTACAGACAGGTCAGTCATTCATTTCATTGTATACCTGACAGTGTGGGGCGTGGAGCCAGTTGTGACTCATCAGACATCCTGGCTTGCAAGTGGAGTGCGACAAAACAGTCAATATTGTTGTCACTGCCCATTATTATAGCTCCATCCTGACAGACCACAAGTTCAATGCAGGGCCATGCTAAATCCCAGGACCCAGCTGAATCTGAGCTGAGGTGAGCTTTGGCCAAGAAATCGCCAATGCAATATCTGCTACATCGACATGTGACTTCCTATTTGAGCTGCAGTTATGATGAGCCAACTCCTGAGGAAGGTGCGTACTCAAGAGCAAACAGCTGTCTGAGTGGAGAAAGCCTGCGCAGTACTCGCAGCAGTGATGATGGGGAGCTCAGCACAGCAGATGGAGAAACTAGCTCTGCACCCAAAGCTGACAAGAGACAGCGATTTGCTGACCGGCGCAAAAACCACTATAACATGCGTAACACATTACAGAAGTAAGTCAGTGTGGCATTCTGCAAGCTGAGGGCTGTGCGCCAGTCATGAGACTAGGAAGCCCACAAGCATTGAGTGGTTCACGTCTTTCATTTGGGCGCATGCGTGATCAATATGGGAGTGTCTTGTTGCGGTGCAGGTTCTGTTATATGCCTTGAATATCTGATTGTAGTTCATCTGGCTGTCCATGGTCACTTCAATGCCAATTGAATGCCTGGCTGCAGGGGCAAGGAGCTTGTCACAGAGTTGTACCAGACAAACACAGTGGATGAACAACAGAACGGCCACGATTGTCACAGGCAGCAGTACCAAGATGGCGCAGATGATGAGCATTGATCAGTCTTGGGATTTCCTGCTGCTTATCATGCCAGCTCAGTCTGTATCCCCTACATCCCTATATGTGCTTGTGTGTCAGCTATGCTGTTCAGTATCAGGTATCAGCCATGCTTGTTGGTATCAAAGGCCTGCTGTCTCTCTGCTGTTTGCAAGGAGACCAAACTGAAAAGAAGATTTCCACAAAAACAGTCTTACAGTGTCTATAGTCAACTTGAGCTATACACCCAGTATTATGTTGGCGCATTTACTCAGGCAAGTAACATGTATATGCTGCTACAGACTTGGGCGTCGTCCTTTATAACAGAAGCATATGCAGTAAGAGCACAGTGACTGTCAGGCATGCCTGCACATACACGTAACATGACTAGTCTGGCTAAAGCTTCAGTGTGAAATGCTGTCTGTATTTCCTGCTGCACATTGTGATACCATGACAGTTCAGCATCAGGCCTAAAATATCCTAGGAACATAGAGACTGCTTGTCTTGGACTAGCAATATGCTCCACTGGAGCAGCTCCAACGCAAGCAGCTCCACTGGAGCAGCACAAGGCAAAATAATGATATGGCACAGGTTGATTGCGGCCACCACAGAAGCTCACTCCAAGCTGGTCTCAAGTAATGCATCTTTATAATACTGCAACACGTATACGTATATGAGCAGGTTCAGGCAATAGTGATGGGCCCACAACACCTGGGAGTTGTGATATATATATATATAGTTGTGCTGATGATGGGCATGTGGTGGGTCTATGCTGGATGAATCGATGGACACTGAGGTGGTCCAGGAGTGCACTAGTGATGACGTGCATTCTGGTGGCCACCATGGTCCATTGTTGATGATGTGCGTTGTGGTGGTCAAGTAGTGATGATGGGCATTGTGGTGATCCAGTAATGATGATGGGTATTGTGGTGGTCCAGTAGTGATGATGGGCATTGTGGTGGTCCAGTAGTGATGGTGGGCGTTGTGGTGGTCCAGTAGTGATGGTGGGCATTGTGGTGGTCCAGTAGTAATGATAGGCAGGTGCTGGCCTCTTAGCCATCTTGAGGGTGCTCAAGATGTTTCCAGGATGCCGGACGAGGACCGGGGCCAGCTTTGCATCCCATGGGCAGCTGTTGGGCGACTAGTGATGTTTGGCCGGGTGTTGGGCCAAACAGTGATGATAGGCAAGTTGTGATGATAGGCGATATGGGGACCATCCGGAAAACAGCTAAATCCTCCCGCGGATAAGCCGGTCGGGAAAGAAGTATGGGACAAAAAAACACCACACCCAGCGAAACGACGCAACAGACCAGCATCGTCTTCTCTCATGCATGCCGCCAATCGGCTTTGGAACTCGATCACACAGAGCGGGCGATAGTGCTCTGTAGTTTGGCTGTCACGGAGGTGAATAAGTCAGTGTGGACGCTGTAGATCAAGTTGATCCGGTCGTCAAAACACCCTCCAGGAACAGAACCACCGTTTGGACCTGCATCGTCAGTGACGTCGGCCATTGACACAACCCGAATGCCTTGTGCGGCACATATGCTACAACGTTTGAGCTAGGCTCTTCGAGCTATGCATGCCAGCAGAGAGAAAAGGTTGAGTGCTATGTTCTTCCAATGCTCATCTGACAAACAGAATATTTAGCGAAGTCTTGCATCATGGTTGTAGCTACGGGCTGGGTTGACCGCACCGCAGGCAGTCCCGCCCTTTGATCGTTGACTTTAAATAGACTTTGGACTAAGCGCGTGCGAGCAGCTGCAGAGGCTCAAGAGCCTGAGTTTACACCTGATCAGGGTGTGCAATGCAGTGTGTGCCAGCAGTCCTTGTGAGCAAGAGAGGTCAAGGATGCCAAATGCTATATTGGAGAAAGCTGAAGAGCCCAGAGGTTGTGGATCCTAGCGCAGCACAGCGATGATTCAGAATAGCAGCTGCTACTAGCCTAGTAGCCTAGCAGCGCAAGTCGCGTCCACATGCCGCGATAGCTATCTATGCTGTCTCACCAATCTTTGTAACTCCAGGCCAGGGGCATGACAAAGCCGAAACACCTTACAGGCTATGACAACGCCATACAATTTGTTGATCATCCTGGCCAGCTTGCAGTCAGCGTCATGTCCAAATTGCATGAACACTCTGTACTGACATTCACAGGACTCTCGCGTCTTGAGAGCACTACAGAAGGAAAAGACAGACACAACCAGACAAAATAGGCATGATCCACATTGGGTTTCAGAAAGCTTCCTCTCCCTTTGGGCTATGGCTTATGCTCATAGCTCCAGGCTGCCGTCTTGGGAGGCTCCCCTTATGGTCGCAACAAAGCGTGAACGTTTGTTTCTGCTGCTCAACAATCATGTGGCATTTTGTTGGCATGCTGTGTCATCAGCATCTATTGTTACTGTGCTAACCTCTGACAGTCAAGTGCCCTGCATGCACAAGTAGCATCAAGGTGACAGCTGAAAAGGGAGCTTCAGTCCAGTGCAAAGAGCACAAGCACTACTCACATGTTTTGCAAGAGGGCAGTGACAGCGCAAGAGCATGAATTAGCTGCATGACCAGGCATCTGAGGAGAGGACAACTTTCCAACATGGAGTATCAGTGAAACAGAGAAGTGTCAGCCAACGCCTCAGGTCACACTTGTTTATTCAACTAGCTGTCCTTTGCTGAAGCAGACAATCAGAAGCAGCTCTGATGCCCACAGCCCCCATCACTGTGAGCATGACCCTGCAGGAAATACAGCATGTTTGAGTCAACAAGATGACAATCACCTGCATCTCTATTGACAACACATATTGCAAGCTGAGCTGTGAAATGTTCTGTATACAGAGTGCACCCTTCCAGACGCATGTGTCAATTGACAGAGATGCACCATCGCATACACACCTGCACTTCCTATGTAAAAAGATGTGTTGCTAAAGTCTTCCAACAGGGGGTTGTAACCGCTCTTTGTCAGCGTTGTTGTCAGGTCAGCATGTTGCTTCATGAACGCCTTGGTCTTCATGACTTGCCCTTGTATGCCACCTTGCCCTTGTATGCCACCTGCATGAATACACATTGTCAGTCATTCCTCAAGCAAAGCAAAAGAACCAGTGAGGCCTGCCAGCAATTTAGCAAAAGATTGAGAGCATACAAGCTTGTTGCACACTTTGTACATGCATGCATACATAGGTTTTCAGAGGGCTTTGAGAGGGTTTTGCAGGGCTGCTGTACGTACCATGCCCTTGATTGGCTAATTGGTGCAAGCTCTGAAGCAGGTGAAAATCGGTGGGGAAGAATATGTCTGCCGTGCCTTGTGGGACCAAGTAGCTGGGGTGATCCAAAGTCTGTCCATTGATCTACAGCATATTTGCAATCTGTACACAACTGTGCTACACTACAGGTGATAAACTGCAAGTATGACCAAGGCTGCACAGCTGCAGAAGGCTGTCACTGCTACGACAGCCTGGCGCTACACAAGCTACTGAAGTATGCAATGTGCATTGTCTGGTGTGCTTGCTGCTTGCAGGGGGGCATGAATACACATCACGCATGTACAGACTGCATGCTAGAGGATTTCACAGCTGTTAGCAGGAAGTGAGCAGGTATTGAAACGTACTGTGGAAGCCACCAAGGGACCGCCCTGACCAGGCACAGTCACATCTGGTAACTCATCAAAGTCAGCTGCAATGATGACATGGTTGGGCCGGGCCGCACAAATGCGCTGTAGAAGCTGCAGGCAGGAGGTAGGCAACCACATTGTCTGTCCAGACCCACTGCCTGATGGTGACACTGCACACCCACACACCAGTCTCATTCAGGCATGGGTGTGTTTTGAAATGCGATGACATTGAGCTTATTGAATGACACTCACAGCGAGGATTGCAGCAGAGCATCACAACAAACCGTTTCCAAAGATGAGCATGAGTTGGTGCTGATTGCTGCAGGGCTCATGTGTGTTTTGAGGCTCCTGACAGTTTGCTGACACCAGGGGAAATGTGGGCATACAGTCAAGAGAGAGCTGTTTGCAGGTAACACCACTAATCTGTTGCTGAGCAGCTTCAAGGCAGGCTGCTCTCCGGTAAATCCCAGATGCTTACACTAAACCAGCAGGCAGGCCAGACAGCCCTATGATGTCTGCGCTGGCAGTCTGCAGCAGTACAACATGCAGTGTTGTGTGTCATCAAAGCAGCAAGGTCTGTCATCATTCCAGCACATGACTTCGTTAGTGATCATAACTTGTCTTGAGTTGTGCTGCTTACCTTGACCCAGTGCCCAGTCAAGGGTAGCGTGCAACCAGGACTGGGAAAGGTGCCCTGGCTGCAGCTGGGCTGCCTCAAGGCAGGCCCATATCAAAGGGTCTGCCACTGGCTTTGTCACCTCAACATGTTTCTGCTGCTTGTGGTCATGGCTTGGGCCGCTAGACTGGATCCATGTTTCTTGCCAGTCAGCCTCAGAGCTTTGTCTCCACACTCTACATGTAAATTTAGGTCACCTTAAATAGGCATCACTCTGATGTGATGTTCAAACAGGATGTTGTAAACACAAACACTTCCACTTTGGTGACTTCCACTGATTTGGTGATGTTGGCAGGTGGTTGCAACATTGTGTCCTTGATACTGGCATGTAGCACTGTGAATGCCATGAACACAATAATGCAGTGCACATTGTCACCACTTTGAGGTGAGCTGATGTACTTCAGTCATTGAGTGTGTCAAAGAGGTTGACCAAAAAAAATCAGCAAATCATGCTAGTCCAATCTTTGCCTGTGACATCCACCGTCAACTGCTTGTGGGGAAGACAAATCCACACCTGTCATGAGGCAAATTATCCAGTACCTCCATGAGGATGATGACACAAGGCTGTTCACTCACAGCACCCCATGCTACAGGCGTGCTGGCATCATGCTGCGCCACTTTGTAACATGACCCATGCTTGCCATCATGCAGAACCTTCTGCCGTTGCACCTCTGCCAGCTTTGGGCTGATCTCAAGAGAGGTGTAGCTTGCACGTGCATACTGCTCCTGATGATGGTCATGCAGATAGTCCTGCAAATGTGCATCAGAATTGCAGCAGGCACAGCATTGCAGCCAATGATGACTGCGCTTGACAGGAAGCCTACCAAGACGTCTCTTGCAAGTCTACCACTGCCACCTCCAACCTCGATGATATCAAGAGGCTGCTTTTGCGGTAGCTTTTCAAGCAGTGCAGCAGCGACTGCATGGCCATAGAATGGCTGGAATATCTCAGCCGGAGTCAACCAGGAGACCTGCAAGTGGTGTGTGTCATGTATTGTGATGCATTAGCATGTTAGCATATGCCTTTTGGGCCAGGAACACCCAAACCAGCAGTGGATGGTACCTGAAGCTTGTCATACCACAGGCGCAGTGTCTGCAGGTAAGCCTGCTGCCCAGCCAATTGCTGGAATGGGAGTGGGTCTGGCAGCTGGCCGACTGGACTCGCTGCAGTATTGAAATATCCATGATCAAGGTTGTACAAGGACTCGCTTATCCAGTCTCTGGCCTACGATCGGAAGCAACATTGAGAGATGCCTCGTACCAACAAACGAAGAGCAACATGCTGTCCTTCAATGTTTGGGCTCACCAAAAGCAGCGAGCTGCTGCCAGCAGTCGAAACCAAGCTCCGACTTGTCGGTTTCAGAACGGTGTGTCGAGCTTTCAGCAGTCGCGTCAATCTTGATGTCATTTGCTGTGCATCTGTGAACAACTTTGCTGGTCTAATACCCAGACAGCGCTCAAGGTACACTGATCAACACGGCTTGCTAGACATAATGAGCATCAAACAAGGGGTCTGCCATACCCCGCTTCGCAAGTACGTATGGTAACTGACATGTGCAGAGTTACACAGGCTACCTCGATGGGTGAGCCGCAGGCGCGATTGAAGCTGTAGGCCTGGACTGCCTGGTGAATACGAAACGTCGCACGGCAGAAGCATGCCCCGTGTACGCCACGCGCTATTTTGACCTATCGTGGTGAAAGAGTGTGCAGTCTTGGAGTATGCTGCGGCAGCTTATCGTGAAAACACGCCGAAGTATCCGCTGCGATTATGTTGGAGGCTATGACGTCGTGGCCAAGCCATGAATCGCAGTATCAGGACTTTGGATCTCCCAGCAGCTCGCACTATTGTAGAGTGCAGGCAGCCTTTCCGTTTCAAACGCAGCATCAGAGACCCTGTAATACAGAGTCGTCTCGCAGCAGCAGCGGCAAACAGCAAACACAATACGATGTGATCACTCAGCAGGAAGCTCAGGCAGCTGATGCCGCCACACAAACGCAGGCACAAGCTTCTGTCTCACCGCCCAGCGAACAGCTGTCTGACTCTGCGGACTCTCAGGCGACATTAGCTGAGGAGCGACAGCAGCAAGCAGAACCCCTGCTTCGCGATGACGAGCATCGTTTTACCATGTATCCCATCATGTAAGTACTTGCAAGACAGCCACAGCGTAGTCCTCTCTATGTGATAATTGTATCCAACCAATTTTCCGCTTCAGGAACCCGGCTGTTTTTGAAATGTACAAGAAAGCAGTTGCTAGCTTTTGGAGCGTGGAAGAGGTTGACTTATCGCAGGATGCCAGGGATTGGGAGCGATTAACAGGTACTCCTGTGCTGCATGTATTGATCATCATCATATTTGATCACCTGATGCTGCAAAAAACCTGCACTTTTGTAGTGCCGTAATGTGACGGTGGTCGATGTTGGTGCAGGTGACGAAAAACATTTCATAACGCATGTGCTGGCATTCTTTGCCGCATCAGACGGCATTGTTCTGGAGAATTTAGCTGTCAGATTCATGCAGGGTAAGCTCGTTGCAAATTTGATTTTGAGTACGCCTTGCCCCTCATGCCTTGACAGCTGTGTAATGTTCTGCAGATGTCCAGCTTGCAGAAGCAAGGGCATTTTACGGCTTTCAGATCGCCATTGAGAATGTCCACAGTGAGATGTACAGTCTCTTGCTGGATCACTTTGTTAGAGATGCAGCACAGCGGCAGCATCTGTTCCAGGCTATACACACAGTGCCATGCGTCAAGCACAAAGCAGAATGGGCATTGCGATGGATTGGCAGTAGTACTAGCTTTGCTGAAAGACTGGTTGGCTTTGCTTGTGTGGAAGGCATTCATTTCAGCGGCAGCTTCTGCTCAATCTTCTGGCTCAAGAAGCGAGGATTGATGCCAGGGTTGACGTTCAGCAATGAGCTAATAAGCAGAGATGAGGGTCTTCATACAGATTTTGCTTGCCTATTGTATAACCAGCTGCAGCATAAGCTGCCACAGGAAACTGTGCATACCATAGTGGGGGATGCAGTCAGACTGGAAAAGGAGTTCTGTTGTGAGGCGCTCAGCGTTTCGCTTGTTGGCATGAACGCTGACCTGATGTCTCAGTACATCATGTTTGTGGCTGATCGCCTTCTGATAGCGCTGGGCTGCGACAAGCTGTACAACACCAGCAACCCCTTTGATTGGATGGAGATGATCTCACTTCAGGGCAAGACCAACTTCTTTGAGAGGCGTGTTGGTGACTACCAGCGGGCAGGTGTCATGGCAGGCTTGCAGCCAGGGCAAGACAGCACATCCAATCTTGAGCATGTGTTCACCCTGGATGCAGACTTCTAGAGTTCAACCCCATTTTTTGGAATGTAGCTGTGTTCATTTCATTTGTTCTGGTGTTGTTGCTGCTGTGCTTGCACACGTCATTTTAGTGGGTCAGTGCTGATTTCCACAGGCAGCAAACAATTGAACAGCTGCAAAAGATTGCTTGCCAGCTGTCTCTGCTGTGCTTCCAGGTTGTGATGCTGTTGACTCTGTGCACCGTTTCCCTTGGTAATTTTTCAAGTATCCCAGTATCGAACATATGTCAAATCTGCGGCTTGCTTTCAGGAGCAGCCGTTTTGTTCCATCTCATCAGCTTTTTCCATTGAAATGTCCTGTGATGCGACATGTATGGCCTAGTAGGCTGTAGTACGAAGTCCAGTGGCAAACTAAATATTAATTAATTTGCAGAACAAACTTACTGAACATTAGCAGACAACAACATGAGTCATGACCATCATTTTCCACATGCTTTCATGACTCTAGACGTGTATGTAGAGTTTCTATGCAGATGCGACACTCTGCTGACTGCTTCATTCACCAAAGCTGGTCTACGTGCAGCTGCGCTTTCCAACACAGTGCAGACTGCTTCCTGGATGACTGGATCCACGTCATCCATGTGAATGAGCATTCCATTGATCAAGTATGTTGCATTGCCATCATCAAGAGATGAACCGGCGTTGTCCACAAACACCCTCAATGCAGCACAGATGCTTGTCCTGACTGTGTTACTGCTGTCATCCAGTCTCTTCAGAAGCTCAGGGTAGGTGAGTCGATACTGCTCATAAGTGAGCAGCTTGCCAGCTGAGGCAAGTAAGTGATAGGTGGCACTGCAGGCAGCCAAGCGTGTATCCACAAAATACTCTTCCTCCAGGCTTTGAAACAGCATGGGCAGCAGCCTGTCGCCTGACAACATGGCCTGCAGCTGATCAGAATGAAGCAGCGGGTGTGCCAGCAGAGTGCTCAGGGCTGAGATGGCAGCAAAGCGTACAGCAGCCGCTGTCTTGCCAGCATGCCATACCAGGGCTGGTAGCAGGGCCTGATCAGCCAGGTGTTGTGCTGCTGCCCCTTGAAGAGTTTGGGCTTGGTCATCGTTGGCGATCATTCGCTCCAGCAACTGTAGCAGATGAATGCGCAGGGCAGGATCTCTGCAGTCAACAGGGTTCTTTGGCTGCATAACAATACAACATAGTAGTGATACTGACATCCACCTCTGTAGAAAGGCAAGGATGAAAGTAATGACTTCATTGGTGAAAGCGCTGAGGTAAACTTAACAGCTGTGTCTGTTGGAAGTGTAACTGCCAGCTAAAGATGCACCTTCTACAGGACACGCTTTTAATGCTGGTGCAAAACATACACAGTGTCTGCATGATTGCCCTGCAGTCCCTGGTCAGTGCAGATGGCCCAAAATGTGACAGACAAATATGACACATCCCAGTGCATTATGGTACAACATGTTTCTGGAGGCTCACAGCAGGTTGACTCTGCTTCCACTGACCTTTCAGGATCTGGCAGAATGCTGCATGTGATCTGCAAGGCCTGTGGTATGAGGGCAGACAGAGTTGTGCCAGGACAGCTCAGAAGCAGCACGCTGAAGACATGGCAGTCAGGCGAATGTGATGTCCAGCTCTCCACATTCTGCAGCCATCAATACAGTTTCAACGTGCCAGCAGATGACAGACAGTCCCAAATCAGTGCCCAATTCTGCTTGGACCTAAAATCAGACAGTGCAGTGATGTCCTCAGCTTGTATCAGCTGCAAAGAAGCTAGCAGAAGAAATTTGAAATCAGAGTCCTGCAGTAACGGCTCACTGCAAAGGTGTCATGGCCATGGAGCTACCTCGACATTTGGAACAAGGCTTGCAACTGACTGACGGGCTACTTATGTAAGCATAATGCTAACGAATGAGGCAGAAGGCAGCAGACACCATGTTAGCACACCTGTGCAAGAGCTGAGATGAGGGAAGGAGCATGCATTGCAGCTAGATCTGCACTGCTGCTTTGACCGCAGGCAGCAGCCAAGCGTTGGCTGGCTGCAGCAGCTTGCATGGCTAGCTCTTGGGAGCTCTCAGATGCCTGCAGCTGCAGCAGCAGCAGCCACAGTTGCTGGCTGACTAAAGAGCACTGACCACCTGCAGTGCAGTCTCTGAAGCCTTGTGTCCATAAAAGCAAAATCTGCAGACTCACTTATGCACATCACCAGCATGACATGTACAGCCTATGCACGCAGGCTATGCTGTAGACCATTCTGCAAACTCTGGTCAGACACTCATGCAGAACATTGGGCTGATACAAAGTTTGGGCAGGCGCCAAAAGGCTGCAGGTTTGTCACCTGCAAGGGATATTGTGTTGTAGATGACTGCCAACAGTTGCTGCTGTGCTGGTGCTTGATCAATACCGCGTACAGCATCACTGCATAGAGCGCCCACTAACAGCAACAACTGTTTGCTGTCCACACTCTGCTGGACTAAACCTGCACCAGCGACTCCAATCCTTTTCATCCATTCCAACATGACAAGCAAATTTTGATGAGGATTCAGGTCATAAGACGCATCATATGCACAAGGCTTGTACAGTTGAGTAAGCATGTTGAGAAGCATGCAAGCTGTTGTGTTGGACAGGGATCAGGAGACAGCAGCTTTGCAGCCATGACAGTTTGACCCTCCTCAGAAGGAGGCAAGGCACTCATGAAATGACATGTGGGTTGGGCTGCATTGCGTGGCAACTGTTGTGCGCACCATGCCTCTGATAAGGCCTGCCAGCATAAGCCTAGAGGCGTACCGGCTGCATGCAGCATAGCAGAGAGCACAACAAGAGCGTTGACCCGAGTGGGCAAGGAGGCTTGAGGTGCAGCCACACTGTCCACCATGAGAGGCAGCCAGTGCCCCAGCTTCACAAATGCCCCTAAGACCTGCATGCAAGTTGGTTCACATTCAAAGGGGCTGATGTACGTCTATGCAGTGATAGATTTTCGGGTCAGTGACGCATTTGCCCCAATGGTTGGCCCGTGCAACACAAAATGTGGTACAAGGTTGGGCACGACGCAATGACCAAGAGGGTGAGGCAATGCCAGAAGCTTTTGTATAACTTCACAATGTGCTTGGTACATCCTTTACTCAGCTATCCAGGAAGGTTGCCAGCTGTGCTTGAATGATGTAGCCAGTACTGGCATGCATTGCCAAAGTGAAATACAAACGTAAATGCTCTTTTCAGCAAATCAGCACCTTTGCTGAGACCTCAACTGAAACCCAATGCAGGTGTCTTATGCTCTGAGTTGCTGACCTGAGCAGCTTGTACAACATAGTGTGCAACTTGCTCTTCCTCATCACCAGCAGCACTGCAGAGGGGGTTCAGCAAGTGGGGCAGATGTGCTGACGGGGCGGCGCCAGCCAGCACAAAGATAGACTGTAAACACCGCGCTGCATTCAGCCTCAGCGCAACTGTCCACTCCCTCAGATCAGCAACTACTGATGGCAGGATAGCAGGCAGGATGTCTTGCACCATGTGCTGAGTAGTTGCTGCCGGCTGAGCCTATACAGTCATCAGCGCCAGCTTCAATGCAGCGAGATGCAGAAGTGTGTGTGCTGTGCAGAACAGGGTCGAAGCCTGATCTGTGCCAGACTGCATTGTGCAACAGATGAGGTTGGGTCAAGGGTGCATGCCGTAACTGTTTCAAGATTACAACAGCTTGTGCAGAATGAATGCTTTGCACATCTTGGTGCATAAAGCGTGTGTTGTTTTGCAGAAGCCAGCGTGCATGCCGAGCCATATCACAAGCACATACCCATACCTCAAATGGAGGAGTGAAGCTGGCAGGCCATGACGCCTGTGAATCAGAGGATGAGGCATTCTCATTGCTCTTCAGCCTATCGTCAGCACTCTGCACAACAGCAGTATTTTTTGCAGGGCACACATTCACAAAGACATAGCACAGCAGATTGTTGAGCCTTGGCAGCCAGTGCAGCAAAGTCGTGTTGAGGCAAATGCTTTCAGAGTCGATGTTGATATGACATTTGATATTTGCCATACAAGTTTGTGCAAGTTCACCAGTCAAGTGGTGCTGAATGATTGCAGTTAATCTGGTGCATAGGTTTGCAGGTGTGTATCAGTGCATCACATGTGGCTGTATTGTAACATCAGAACAAACTCATTGTTGTGCTTGCCTGCATGTCAGCATGCTTTTGTCCAATATCCTTGAGTCGTGACATTGTGGCATCTCTGATACTGGATGACTCATCTGTCAAGCCCAACAAAAGCACCGGGAGCAACTCAATGAGGAACGCCCTGCATGGCATATGCCTGACTTTACAGTAGTCAACCTGGAGAATCAGAACTGTGGCGGACCAGCAGCAACAGCAAAGCGTTCCAACCAGATCTGTGGTGGAAGCAATGCAGCTGTTTCTGTGAATTACCTGTGATGTCCTGATGACCATGGCGGTGAATTGCTGCCCTTGTCTACAGGCCTGCACATCAATAGCAGTTTGCAGGTCAGATGTGTTACGGAAAAGGCTACCAAACAGTGTGGAAAAGCGTTCCTAAAGATGCGACTGACCTTGATGCTCCCAGCCAACTACCAACAGCTGCAAAGCATTGCTCCTTCACTGCACTGGCTCTGTCAGAAACGAGAGGCTTGACCGCTGGAGCAATGACTTGCACCATTGCTTGCTCACTGACACCCTACAATAGGCAGTACACAGCTGGCTGCAATGTGAACAACAGCTGCAGCTTGCAGATAGAAGGCAACACTACTGTGTCCGCGATTTGCCTGACTTGATGCAGTGCAAGCCTTTATGTTGCTGCAGTGCCTGTCATACTGTGTTTTGACTCCATTCTGGTTGTTCTCACCATTGATCACTGTGCTCATTCAGCCTTGTAGTGGAGTGGGTATCTGGCTGTCTCATTTGTGCATGCTGGAACAAGGCGTTGAACAGCACAGTCCAGGTATCTAGCACAGGCTGTTTCAGCTATGCATGCTGACACAAGATGATCCCATATGTGATGTGATTCAAGCAAAGCAGCAGCCTCTCTGTGTGCTCTGAGCAGCATCACAATGCAGTATAGAATGTTGAGGCCATCAGCAGAATCTGCACCTTTGTGACTAAAGTGTCCAATGCTGCAAGGGTCGACATACGGACTCTGGAGTGCTGATGGCCAAGATTGGGCAGCAGGCTAGCCAGTAGTGCATCATGCTGAGGACGCAGAGCATCGGAAGGAAGTTGCTTGCACAGATTGGCAATGGCACTGCAACCTGCCTGCAAAGTACCCCCACAAAACTCTGCGATAATGTCGGTGCCCTGTAGGACTGCCAGCTTTGCCATGATCAATTTTGTACACGTGTCAAAGGTGGCAATCATGCTGTCATAGCAGACTACTTGCTGTTGTTTGGCAGTCAAGCAGATGCAACTAGCAAGATGTGTGGTCTTGGCTAACCTTCTTGATATCATGAAAGGGATCCTCCAGCGCTCTGCAGACCACCTTCACTACCAAAGTCAGGTAGGGCAGCAGACGCTGACCGCTGCGCAGGATGACAGGGCCTGCAATGAGCCTAATGATGGCAAGTCGCAACTCTTCACTGGGCTCTGCAACAGGCACATCCCCCATGCGATCTGCGACTGCTGGCATCAGGCAGGACAGAAGGGCTGCAGGCTCTGGCAGCTGCTCAGCAGCAGATGCTAGAAGCGTCAGGGAGCCTTCACGACACTTCTCAACAGGGTCAGCAAGAAGGCGTACCACAGGCACCAGCATGGGCCCTGAAACAATTTGCTGCAAAACACACAGTATTGTTTATGTTGGTTGTGTGATGCAGAAGATGCAACAGCAGAAGGCATGCCTGCTAATCAGAGGCACACCTGTAGCAACTGCACATCTTGTGCCTTCTGGTTCTTACTATCTGGGAAAAGCTTGGACTTGAGCTGGCTAATCTGCAGTGTAGCATTGGTCCTGAACGCTTTCCATATATTGTTGCAACTTATACAGGGATAACATTTTCACAAGACAATTATAGCTTGCAAGGCTGAAGACGCACAGCAGTCCGTCTGAGGTTTCTGTCCTGGTCTGTAAGGCAGTTGATGTCCCTCTGAATGCTCGCCTGCAGTACCAGTCTCTGATATGGACACCTTTCTGATACTAAAGAATGCCTTTTGACAATTACAGACCTGCAGTCCTTGCTGATCGGGCAACCCAGATGATGCTAGGGCAGCTGCAAATTGTGGTGCAGGCACGGACGGTGACGCAGAGCCTTTCGCAGGTAGTGTACGCGAATGCGTTGTGAGACCAGGTATGTTGCTAAGTCCAGACAAGGTTGCTTTTGGACCTTTCTTGACATTTAGCTGCCGCCAAAAGTCGTCTATGCTTCCCATCAAGTTTGTGTTATATACGCGACTTGGCAGCCTGTGTTGAAATTGAGCTTGCAGAGGCCGGTCAATTCAGTCTTCTCTGCACAAGTGTATATGGTATGCAGGTCTGAGTCAGATAGTGGCCGCAAGTCAGATCAAGTTTGGCAACATGCAAGTTGTCAGGTGATCCTCGCGACAAATTTCCTCCACCAGCTCGGCATGTAAGCCATATGCAGCGCCTCTGTCAATATGTCGGCATGGAAGCGAGCCTGTCTGTGTGTAAATTGCAGTCTGCATGCCGAGACTGCTTCTGCAGGGACGTATGCAAATGACGAGGGAGTTGACTTTCAAACTTTCGTCTGAGTGCAATTGCTCGTGACCTTTTGACAATGTTGATGCGGTCTACCAGTACGCTGATAAGGTTGATACCTAAGTCAGTCTGACTCATCAACAGCTGAGCACAACTGCAAAGTCGAGCTTGGTCAAAAGCTGTGTTAACCCAAGTGTTGGCATCACTGGTGCCTATGATCTGATCTTGACTGCATCAACAGTTTTCTGAGGTATGGCAGCTTCCGGGGAGCAAGACTTATACGACAACGCTGATGCAAAGATACGCTATGAGGCTTACAGGTGCGAATTCATGCGATATGAGGCATACAGGTGGGAAGACCTGCGAGTTTGCCCGACATAATACCTGCAAACTAGCGCAAGCCTGTCAATATATCAACACAATTTACTACCTCGATCTTTGATCACCAAAGGTACAACCAACTGACTTTCTGTGCAGTCGGCTTCAAGCTGCAGCTGTGGCACATGGAGAAAGCCTGCCTATACCAGAAATTGTTGCCATTGGCGGGCAATCTGACGGCAAGAGCAGCTTGCTTGAGGCATTTTTGGGATTCAGGTTCAACATTCGGTAAGTAGCAAATTGACTTGAGAGACACTGTTGTAGCAAGCAACACAGTCAAAATTGATGACTCACATGACACCTGGGCTGCATAGGGAGGTTGAGATGGGCACTAGGAGACCGCTCATCTGCCAGATGGTTCATGACCCGACTGCTCAGCAGCCACGTTGCCGTATACAAGATGAGGATTCTGAGGAGTACGGGCCTCCAATTATGCCAGAAACTGCTGTTGCAGAGGAAATCAAGCTGCGCACAGAAAAGCATCTGCAGCAGATTGGCGGCACAGTCTCTGCAAAGCCTATTGTGATGAGGGCCGAGTAAGTCTTGCAGTCATCTGCTGACAAAATTGACATGGTAATCACCAATGTCCCACATTCCCAGCTGAGTGGTGAACTCGCCATGCAGATACGCATACTCACCCAATCTGACAATTGTAGATACACCAGGCTTCATTCTCAAGGTGAATTCCTCAGTCAAACCAGATGCAGGCACAGCGTAGGTCCCATACCAAATTTGTCACACTGTGAATTCAGGCGCGCAAGGGAGAGGCAGACACCACCCCAGACGATATCTTGAGCATGGTGAAGGCACAAGCACAGCCGCCCCACAGGCAAGCAGCAACTCTGCCATGGCAGAGTTGCAACATGATGCAGCAATGAAGCTCGATATAATGCGCGTCTTTGCAAAATTGCGCAGGCATGCTCAGTAATCTTGCTGCTGCAGGCTGATTCTATTCCTGCAGCAGAGCAGCGTGGAGTGGTGCAGTAGTCTGTGGATGCATGTCATTCAGGAAGTAGATCCAAACTTCCAGCGCACAGTAAGTTTGCCAGTCAATTCCTAAATTGAGCTGCCACACTGCTGTATTAGGAGGCTCACACATTGTGCTGCAGGTTGTGGTTGCCAGCAAGTTTGACAACCGTCTCAAAGAGTTTGCAGAGCGATGGGAAGTTGACCGCTACTTGTCAGCTACTGGATACCTGCATCCTAATGCCAAACCCTTTTTTGTGGCCCTACCAAAGGTACAATATGCACCAAGCCTGACCCAGCAAAGTTGCAAGTTGTCTGGGTCCACATTGGCCACTGCTGATGACAATGCTTGCCCGCAGGACCGCAGCTTGACAGCAAGCAGTGAATGGCGTCAGGCAATTCAGCAGGTGGACTCAGCAGTTCTGAGTCACCTCAGAACCGAGGTAGCTGGTGGCTTTGATGAGGAGCAGTTTGGCAGCCGCATTGGTTTTGCTAATCTCAAGATGTGAGATTGCTCACCCCATGGCCTGACTGTGCTTCCATACATATGTCATTTTCTGCATCTGAATCATGCTTCACAACAAGCACAGCAATGTAACCTGTGGCGCCACCAGCCCACATATCTCAATAAACTGAGCTGTTGACCAGACATGCTTCAGCATTAGGGCATGTTAATATGTGTATATCAGCTCTGGGGATGAACACATTCACAGTTTTATCTACTCACGGTGCAACCATGCGGTAACACAGTGCATGATGCACAGGTGGCTGGAGGAAGAGCTGGCTCGGCGGTACAGGGATGCTGCGCCTGCCACCCTGGCACTCCTGCAAGAGCGCTGTGAAGGCGTGGCTGCTGAGCTGGTTGCAGCAGAGTCCAGGCTGCAAGCTGCTGAAGACGTCACATCACTGCGCAGAGCAGGTGACCAGCCATGCTCCTTGATGTAGCTGAAGCATGTCACACTGTCAGCTCCATCATTGACATCTATCAGTCTGCCCTTTGCAGCCTTTTGTGAATGCTGCCTCATATTCCACTGTGAGCACCTGATGTGCAACTCATATTTGTACCCTCAAAACAGCTGAGCATGGTGACTCTGCTGCTCCTGTCACCTTCTTGTAAGCCCTGTGCAGTACTGTCAGCTCCTAGCCACGTCTGTGTTGTGCTGCAGCAATGCAGCATGTCTTTGCGATGGCAAATCATGTCACAGCCTTGCTGAATGGCGCTACAGACCCTGACCCATCTCAGCATGGCATGACCACTGAGGAGGAAAGAGCCTCCAGCAGCAAACCTCAGGTAATGACACTTTGTGCACTTTTTGGGCTAGTCCATGGGCTGTTGTACAATCTGCCTGCCTGGTGTTCTGTGCATCATCACAGACTTGCACAGAGGCATTGATAGGTCTCTCCAAGTCTGCCTGGCTCTTGACTGTCTGAGCAGATCCATGATTTTTGCTGCTGCAGTGGCCAGCAGTGCATGGCCCTGTCAGGCCGCAGAATGCAAGCCTGCGCCTGTATGGCGGAGCAGCATTCGAGCGTTGCCTGGATGAGTTCCAGGAGGCTGCGCATGTTGTGCAGTTCCCAACAGGTAAACAGAATTTACGCATGGCGTAACATGTTTCATGACAGTAGAGAATGGCATTCCAACCCAGCTCAATCCTCTTCAGACTGGGCGGCTACACTGCATTTCTGCTCTGTGGACAGTATGAATACTTTTGGCATTATTGAATTGCTTGCATCTGCTCAGTCTGCCAAGCTGCTGATACAGCATTCTCATGACCCTGTTGCTGATGCAGTTGCCAGGGACAAAGTGGCAAATGTTTTGCTGGCAAGCAAAGGTAGAGGTGCAGCTGGGGGTCCCGCCCACACAGCTCAAGACTTGGCTCGCAGCATAGCCAGAGAGCTGCTGAGCCCTCTGCTTGACACAGCATGCTGCCGTCTTGCTAGCCTGCTGCGACATGCCTTTGACATTGCAGCGGACAGCCAGCAACTCCTGCAGGGTGATGCTTTGACATTGCTCAATAACAAGCATGCTTTCTGGTCATTTCTGATGCCATGTTGCCAAGCTCTTGCTTCTGCATGATCTGATGAGAGGCATGTACAATGTGAATGACTATGCCTTGGTGAGCTATCCACCCACCTAATGGCAGCTTCAGTGCTCTGCCGGCTGTTGGTTAAATGCCTGCCTAGAGTAAGTTTGCAGCTCGTACGTGCATGACAAATCTCTACAATTACATGCTGGCGGTGCAGATCCCAGCCATGATACTTTGCGACCCTATGTAGCGTTCCATGCTGCCCTGCGCAGTGCATACCACAGCTTCATTGCACACCTGGAAGACAACTGCAAAAGCTTGATGCGCCACCACCTTGAAGCAGCCACATCTGAGTTTGCTGTCACTGCACTTGCAGGTAAGCTTCTATCCTCCTGCTATGCATTCCCTTTGACTCTAGGTGATGCTCACACATCATCCACCATAGTGTATGCACACATGATGAAACACATAGATTGCATGCTTAGGATTAGTAGGGGGGTCAGTTTGATTGTAATGTTGAACAGCGTGTCATGTGTGAAAGCTGCGCTGTGCCTGTTGTAGGAATGGAAGATCTGCATGTTGATGATAGGAATGACATAGGAGTCACCAGCACTTCAGGTGACGACTTTGAAAACGCTGGCAGGGAGCCCATGCATCCCCGTGAATCAGTCATTGACAGGGAGCCTCTCAGAGAAAGCCAGATGACAGTCCCAGAGACTCCAAGCCCTGACATGCTGGCAGCTGGTAAAGGTGGCGGGAGACGAAGAGACTTCCTGTCAGGCCGCAATGCCGACAATCCCTCACCCACAAAGGCCAGAGGCAGGCCCCAGCGAAACGCCACTGCTGCAAACATGTTCAATGACCAGGTCAAAAACAGCTATGGCACCATCTGTGGCACTGCTGAGAAGATGTTCAACAGGATCCGGCAAGGGGTCACCTGCCATGCTGCTCCATCCAGTCTCAAGTCAGCCTTTCTGGAGCCTCTGTCCAGCAAGCTAGCCAGTCAGATCTCCATTGACTTGCTGGCTTGTACAGATGAGGAGTTCATGGCCATGTTCACAGGTGATCCCATCTTGACACCTGACCCTGATTGTGATGTATGCCTGCCCCTTATCCCATATATACTAGATTTGTTGTTCTAACTTTGATGGGATGCTTGTTTGGGAAGAATGTCACCATACCTGCTCACACTCTGACTGTGGACAAATGCATACAGCTGCGGGAGCTGTTGCTGTGCTGGAAGCCCGGCGTGATGCCCTTGCACGCAGAGTTGAGGGCCTGGTCAGATGCAAAAACGAGTTTCAGGAGCTGGCCAGATGCCTTTGATCTAAAAAGCTTGCTTCTGTTGTTTGCCCGTGGTGGTTTGCAGGGTACATTGCGCTTGAAGTTGCGTCTGTACATGAGACCATGCTTTTACGAGTTTCTCAGCCCAAAGTAACCAGAACCAAACGCTAGCTTAGGTAAATCAATGTAAATGTGTTGCGCAGATGCCCACTCACACTTAACCATGACGTACTCAATAGGAGAGTGGCAATGAAGCAATTGCTTTAGCTACTTAGTGCTGATTTGCTGCATTTGTTTTTGCAATTGAGCTTCTACAAGCCCTGTTGTCAGCAGCTGTCAAGAAATGAGAGTTGTCAATACCTTGACGGCAGAGCAACAGAGAGAGTATATTGCATTAGCCAGCCAACAAGTGTGACCACATATCTAATAAGATAAGATCTAGAGCAAAGTCGAAAAGCTGCATGTGATCCGGCTGCACAATGAAAAGCCACATAGGGCCAATACTCTTTGAAAATGGAGCAGCATGTTGTTGGCAAAGCAACTCAAGACTTGAATACGAATCTGTCATCTGCAACGCAAGGCACCAGCGTCACCACCACAGCATGCACGCACCATGTTAGTAATGTCAAGACGCTGGTCAATGGTAAAACGACTCACAAGGCCACCAAGGCAATCATTACATACTCTCCAGAGTGGGCACGGTACGCATAGATCTGCAGCAGTGCAGCGTGAGGCGATGCATTTAGATCAATGTGTCATCATAAAATGTGGTGCAGTTATACTTGTCCAACTGTGCTCATTGTGTCAACAAAACACATTGAGTCACTGTAATAAATAGAAGCACATTCACACTGGTGCATGCAGCCACATTGGGGCAAAATCACGTCATACCAATACTACAAACAGTTCTGAACAGGTAACATTAGAAGCAGTGTCCAATCCAGCATCCAAATAGTCAGTCAAACACAGGGCATCCTGACAGCAGTGCATGCTTGCAGTCCAGCCTGTGGAATGTGTGTATGTTGCATTCAAGCCCATCTGCAAAACAACATGCATATGTTGTCTGCAGACATGCCACAACATAGAAAGCCTGCTGAGGTACCAATGTGCTATCCAGCTATTCAGGTGTGGATTGCTCATCAAGAAAATCAGATATGATGCCGCCAGCTGTGATGGCATACTGTTGCACAGACTCATGGCCAGCACTGTCCAGCAGCACAAGGCTAGCATCTGGAATGTAATCAACGAGTGTGTACAGATCTGCAATGGAGATCCTGATGTCCAAAGTGCCACCCATAACCAAGACAGGGTTTGAGATATTGCCAAGGGAATGGAAGATGTGGCTTGTAGGGTCCCGTGTATAGGTTGTAGTGGCTGCTAACTCCCCTGCTGATTGGTTGGAGAAGAGTGTGTCATTTGGCATGACTTGTTGATAAGCCAGGTGGCGGCACAAGCCTGCGTTGCCTGCTGCAGTGTCTGGGTACAGCAGCGTCATGATTTCAGGTCCATCTGCTGGGAGAGAGTTATAGTACTGACCGTAGGCTCTGGTGTGATTAGATGTCCCTGAGTTAACACATCTTTGTGAGTGTTGTACAGTCACACATACTGAATCTGTTTAAGCTGCTGTGCCTTTTGGCACTTAGCTTTGCTTGCAGCTATGTCGGAGGCAATGCATGCCTTGTTCACACATGGACACCTTGGAAGGCCAGAGGTGGCACGGGAGGTCCCACATGGCAGGACCATGTGCAGCAGATGCTTTTCAAGAAGGCCAATACAACATCAGTTGGTGGAAACAGCAGATGCTTCAACAAGGCAGTCAACAGATGCAGCAAACGATGGATCAAAACATACCAAGCAGTCCACCACTGGAGGTGTCTGCCAGCACCACATGATTGACCATATCACCGTATTCCACAGCTGTGGTGAGAGCAACAAACCCTCCAAAGGATGTTCCTAAAATGTCTGGCTGATCCAGCTCCAGTTCTCGAATCAGTTGCACTGTTGATGACGCAAAGCTGTCAACAGTCTGTGCCTGTGCCGGGTCTGAATCTGGGACTGACATGCCAGTACCTGTGCAGTCATTCATCAATCTGTGCTGCCTCAAGCAGACTCCTCTTTTGCAGTTTGGCAAAGGTCCCGAGGAAACACGCTCAGAGTTTGATAAGACTTTTCAGGACAGAGATCCAGGATAGTCCAGAAACAGTGATAGGCCTGTTACCGCGATTGTCAAAGATGATGACCTGCCTTTCGGCCGCCAGTGTCTGCAGCAAATCAGGGTTCCAATTGGAGGCTGTACTTCTGAGACCTACCACCATGACCAGTGCTCGCCCTGCATGCTGGCAATAGCGACAGTGTCAGTCTTACAGACGCACATCAGGGTTTTATGCAGCACACCATGCATCAAACTTGTATGTTGAAACGTGGAATGCTGTGATTGGTTCTAGTCCTTCTACCATGCATGGCTTTTGTGACGCTTGCTCTTTGCAGAAGTGGTACTGCACTGCGCGGACCTGTGCTGCAAGACGCAAACTCCATTGCTGCGACGTGTAAGGCATTAGCAGATATATGTTTTAGATCAATAGAGTGTTGTTTGTGCACATACTGTGTGAGCACTGTAAGTGTCTAAGTCAGTCAAATTTAACAGGCAGCATTCAACTTTCAAAAGTCACCTGACAATTGGGAGGACTGTCGCAGTGACACAGAAGGTGAAATGGCCGCAAACAGTCAGCGAAGGTAGCGATAGCAGCCTCGCTTGAGTGATCTTTGAAACAGGTTGAGAGTCCGCGGAGACGTCAGCCACACGTACCTGTTGCACCGTGAGTCAGAGGCCCAAACTGGAAATAGCTGAAGTTGACGCCGTCGGCTTCGATGAATTGCCTATCACCCAAAAAGCTGGTGTTTAAATACTTTGCAGGAGGCGCAAGATAGGACCCGCAACCGGCTAAACGGGCGGTCGAATTGCCTGCAGACGCAGGCCGTTTCCATCACCCAAGTCCAACAGGGCGGTGACACTGTCGTCGCCACTGAGTCTAAGTCTCTTCTAAGAGCGACCCGTGACATAACACAGTCAGCATTGCGCTGCAAGCACTGCAAGCTTGGGTGCACAACAGTCAGTGTATGTGCTCACATGACATGCATGTTAGAATGTTACCGTGATCACGTCAAGCTTTCGATGTGCTAGTGGTCAATGCTTGTTCGACACCTCCATGTCATTAAATCTCGATATAGACTCACCATTGACTTCCGCAGGGTCAAGCAACGGAGTCATTTGGGCATGAACACTCAGCCAAGTCTGGCCACAGCCGCACAGCAAGGCCATGACGCAGAACGACACCTCTGGAATAGAATTCACCATGCTCGTCTGCACACAAGCCGCTGCATAAAGCAGTGCAATCACCAGCCTTGCCCCATGGTGCGTCAGTGCATTGAAAAGCAATGAGTGTGATTTCGAAGAACTTCCTCATTACGGAAGAGATGACTAACTGCTTGGACGCTTGGACGCAAGCGCTCAGTGCCAGAGGACCGCTGCTTCTACAACGCATGTGCATGCAACAACAATCAGCACTGCTAGCAGAAGCATATTGCCTCAAAAATGACAGCCCGTATCCTCCGGCAGGTTACACATGCAGCATGCTGTGTCTTTCTGTACCACATGAATATGCATGCTTTTCAACCATCCTTTTTTATAACGCTTCTTTAATCATGCAATGCAATGCAAGATGGGTGAAGTAACTTCACTGAAGTTGACTGCACCTGAAGGTGACAGTGCAAGATCTACCTGTCAAGGGTTGTGAGCTGAAAGGCTGCATGCTGGTTGCCAGCAAGCTTATAAGCTAATTAGGCCGGCCAACTGCTGCCTGTCACACATTGGTCCAGACGGTGTACCGAGATTTGCTGAAGACCGCACTTTCGGGAACTGATCATCGGATTCATACAACCAAGGAACCTGCTGCCCGTCACACACTTGCTCACGTACTGCTTTCACTGAAAAGAGTGGCTCCGAAACCAATATGCTGCAAATATTATCGAGCAAAGAGAGGCCCTTCTGGTATACGCGCAGCAACGACGCATACTGCTTTA
>JAABUP010001385.1_pt1 | contig 50777 bp, 27 predicted proteins | sample 5559201 | NCBI WGS metagenome assembly JAABUP01 (sample SAMN10711887, study PRJNA513373) | rock metagenome | isolation source: Antarctica rocks | place: Antarctica | reverse complement strand
ATATAATTATATAAAGTAGATACCTTAAGTATTAAATTACCTTTATATAAAATATTATATAAGTACCTCTTAATAATTAATATTTCATTAATAGAGCCTTATATTAAGCAAATCCCTTTTATTAAAAAAAAGTTAAAATCTTATCTTACTCTTAAAGCCTTATATTAAGGATTATAATAATATTTTAATTATCTTATAAGTATAACTTATTAAGGATAATATTAAGTATAAGATAAAAATTATCTTAGATTATAAGATCTCTTAAAATAAGCTAAGATACTTAATAAAGTAAAAGGAATAGTCTTATAATTCTAATTAATAACTATATAAAGAAGACTTAATTAATTAATTAATTATACTCCTATACTAGCTAAAGCTAATAAGGGTAGACTATTTAGGGGGTATATCACGACGTTATCTAGGAAGGTAGGGAAGGTAAGGTAGCGCTAGTAAGTCTATAGGATTAACTAAGACGTTCTACGAAGAATAAGAAGCTATTTAGAAGACGCGTGTATATAAGGTATAGTGCTAAGGCTTCAGCCCTATAAGCTAGCTAAGCCTTCACGGCAGAGCCGTGGTAATAGGTCCCTCCTTACTAGATCGAGCTCTACGAGATCGAGACTTCGGCTTAGGCTTCGTTAGGTACATGCGGTGGAAGGTTTCGAGTAGTAGGTCGTAATTATTAATATTCGAGGCTGGTTCCCAGTTAGGAGCGTCATATCTAACCCAGCTGACTAGGTACTAGACGTATCCTCCCTGTACACGTTTAGAGTCGAGTATCTCCTCGACTTCCTAACCGATGTCTCCATCTACTTCGATAGGCTACGATAGCGGCTGGACCTGACTAGAAAAAGGATTAGTAGTAACGGGCGAAAGCTTCGAGATATAGAATACTAGGTGGATCTATATAGTCTTAGGCAGGTCGAGTTTATAAGCCTACGGGCTAAGGACGGTCTTAATTATAAACCGTCCGAGGTTCTTCTAATCGAGCTTACGAGTAGGACGCTTCGTACGTATATTCTTAGTATCTAACTAGACTTAGTCACTAATACGGAAGATAGGTACGGGTAAGCGGTCTCGTGTAGAGTCATCCTCGTATTTAGCTTACGCGGCAAGCATCTCAGAGCGTAGTATATCTAGAAGGTCTTCTATATAGTTAGCGTATTCTTCGGCTTTAACTTAGGCGGGTAGTAAGGACCGTGTTATAACTTAACGAGGTTTAAATCCTATACGAGGATTATATCCATAATTAGCGTAGAAGGGGCTACACTATATAGCTTCTAAAACGGCGTTATTAGCGGCGAACTTAGCTAGACCTAGCTACTTCGACTAATTATCTTGCTAGTAAGCGGTATACGCGCGAAGGTAAGCTTCTATAAAGGCATTACTAATCTCGGTCTATCTATTAGTTACGGGATGGAATGCAGTCGATAGTAGTCGGGAGGTGCCTAGTCTTCGATAAAGAAGCTTCTAAAAGAGAGTAGCGAATTAGGGTCCCCGGTTAGAGACGATCGTATCAGGAAATCTATAAAGACGGTAGATATAGTTTACGTATAAATCGGCGATAGTTTTAACGGTAGTAGTAGTATGCGTAGGTATAAAGTGTCTCATCTTTATTAGTCGGTTAATTACTACTAGTATAGCATCGTAGCCTTCCGAGGTAGGTAAGCCGGTCACGAAGTTTATAGAGATATCTTTCTATCTTTAAGTGGGTACGGGCAAGGGCTTTAGCACGCCGTACTTGGCGTGTCTCCGGGATTTACTTCGAGAACAAGTGTGGCAGTTCCTTACGTAGCGAGCCACGAAATTCCTTATCTAGGGCTAAAAGTAGCTTCTATGAACCAGTTCGAGCGTCTTAGTACGTCCGGTATATCCTGTACTAGGGGTATTATAGTGCGCTTCGTATACGCGTACTCTCAGCGCTTCGTTGTCCGGCACGTAAAGTCTTCCTTAGTACTAAAGTTGTCCCTCTTTTACTTCGCATTCCGCTAGCGTGATCTTCTTAGACTATATGGCTCCGTCGCGTAATAGCTCTAAGATCTCGTTAGTAAAAGCGTCGTTAGTATAGGCTTCGGCGATAGCTTAGTCTAGGGGAGTCTCCTCTTCATCTTCTTTAGCTAGAGTTTCGGGTATAGGGGTTAATACAGTAGGGTCGGACTCTACTAATTCGGTAATAGATTCCATATCGTTAGCGGCAATTTGGTGAGGCTTAAGAACGATTTGGTTGCGGTACTCGATCCTAGGGTCCCTTATAGAAGGAAGATCTCCTAATCTTCGAGTAAGAGCGTCCGGCTTCGTGCCGAGGCGCCCCGGGTGATACTGAATCTTGAAGTTGAAACGCGAAAGATATTCGGCCCAGCGAGCCTGGCGGCGGTTGAGCTACTTTATTAATATAAACCATTCGAGGTTCTTATAATCACTAAGCACTTGAATTATACCGGGGGAGCCTTCGAGCTCCGTGCGCCATTCTTGAAAAGCGAGGATTACAGCTAGTAGTTCCTTGTCGTAGATTTCGTAGTTACATTCGGCAGGGCTATGCTTCTTAGAGAAATAGGTAACGGGGCGTAAGCGGCCTTCGGAGTCCTTTTAGGAAAGCACTCCAGCGGAGACGTGGTTAGAGGCGTCGACCTCTATAACGCAGTCCTCTTCAGGGTTGAATAAAGCAAGTATGGGGGCGGTATAGAATATCGTTTTCAGGTCCTCGAACGCGAGTTCACAGGCGTCTATCTATTTCCAAGTCGAATTCGAGCCCGTTAAGGCGGTTAGTGGTGCGGTAATCTTTAAAAAGCCAGCGATAAACCGTCTATAGAAATTAGCGAACCCTATAAAGGATTAGACGTCTTTCTTATTTTATGGCCTAGGCTATTCCTTGACGGCGGCGACCTTAGCAGGGTCTATTCGCACTCCGTTCCTTCCGACGATCAGCCTAAGGTAGAGGACTTCATCCTTATAAAACTCACACTTCGAGATATCGAGCTGTAGGCCTATATCTCGTAAGCGGTCGAGTACTTGGTGTACGTGTATCTTATACTCCTTTAGTGTGTTGCTGTAGATCAAAATGTCGTCCATGTATACTGAGCAGAAAACGTCGAGGAAGTCTTACAAGGTCTTGTTAATGTAGCTCTAAAACTTAGCCGGGGCGCCATGTAATCCGAAAGGTAGTATAAGGGATTTATAGAGTCTATAACGTGTTAGAAAGGCGGTTTTCTATTCCTCGCCCTCTTTCACGCGTAAGCGGTTAAAGGCGGCGATAACATCGAGCTTAGTAAAGAATTTAGCAGTCGACAATCGATCCAGAGTCTCTCGGATCAGGGGAAGCGGGTAGCGGTTCTTGATAGTGATATTATTTAGTCCCCGGTAGTCGACGTAAAGGCGTAGTCCTCCTCCGGGTTTCCTTACGAACAGGATCGGTGTAGCGGCGGGAGAGCTACTAACTCGGATAAAGCCTTTAGCGAGGTTCTCTTCGAGGTACTTTTTAAGTACTAGTAGCTCGTCTCGGGACATCCCTCTAAGGTTACAGAACGGTGGTTACTTCCCTTCTATTAGAGGGATGTTATAGTCGTCGGGGCGGTACGGAGGTAATATATCGGCTAATTTCTTCGAGAATAAATCAAGGTACCTCTAATACTCCGGATCTAGCACAGTCTTCGGATCTACTTCCTTTCTCTCTTCGAGGGCCTTGTCGATGTCTCGTATAGATAGTGCAAAGCAGTAATAGTCGCGCCTTTTACTAAGCATCCCGTACGGGGCGGCTCCGATTATAGAGATGTTTATAGGCTTAGCTAGGGGCAGAGGCGTAGTAGGTAGTGCGAGGGGCGGTGTTATAGGCGGCGTTAGCGGCAGTTCAATGATATACTCGCGGTGTTCTGGGACATCTAGCACTTCGACTATACTAGGTATAATTGCTATCTGTTTATTCTGAAGATAATGCTCTTTATAGTAAGGTGAGTTGAAAATAGCTATGTTAGCGGCCTATTTAGTAGAGACATCGTGCTATTACAGCCACTTAATGCCAAGTACTACAGGATAGTACCCTAATATGGTTATGAATATGGAAAGGTCTTCTATATAGTTAGACGTCTTTATCTTCGAGACGGCGCGGTATATAATTACTCCTAAGTTTATAGAGCGCCCGTTAATAACGGTTAGGGAACGAGATTACTTAAGCTTGCGAACTTCAAGCTTATAGAGTCGGGCGAAATTAGTGTTAATAAAAGTACTGGCGGAAGTACCGCTGTCAACTAAGGCGTATATATGTATAGATAAATAAGAAGTCGATAACGTAATCGGTAATATAAGATGGTTACTATCTATCTCTTATTCTGTTAAAGACGTTACTAAGATCCTTATATCCTTCTTCCGTCTCCGGATGTAACTAGGCTCGGAGACTACTCTTTTCCCTGCTCCTTAGGGATACTAAGGTCGATAAGAGATGCTTCGTATATACGTTACTTCCTAGGCTTTATATAACTTTAAATGCCATGCCCGATCTTACTACAGTTGAAACATTTGAATTGAGGGCACTTAGGGGCTCCATGTCCATGTCCTCCGCAAAAGCTATATAACCCGAGGGCTCTGCGCCTTTCTTTCTCCTCGGGTAGTACAGGGCCTTTTCGGGTGTTTGATAGGTCCATAGGCATCGGGCCAAAGTTCGAGGCTGAGTCGGAGGGGATAACCGAAGGGGAGCGTGAAATAGTACTAGCGGGGGTATTATTCTAGCTGGCAACGTAGGATTAGACTCGGCTGGCTCCGGACGAGGAGCTTGTAGCGTGGGTACGGTTTAACTGTACTCGGAAAGGATAATTGCTTATGGAAATGGCTCTAAGGCGGTTATCGAGCTTTTAAAGAAGGGCGACGTATTCGGCGAGCTTGTTAGGGACGTCGATACTTACGCTGGCTTGCTTCAGTTCCTGAGAAATGCTTTCCGCTAGAAAGCTAATTAGTATAGCTTCTTCGAAGCCGGTATCAGGGGCCCATCTTTGAAATAAGGCTATAAAGGCGGAGAATTCGGTGTTTTTCTGCTTGAGGGCTCTTAGCTCTCGTTACGTAGTGGCTTTCTTATCGGGGTCGTTAAAAGCAACTACTAAGGTATTAATCAGGTCGTCTACGGTAGTATAATCGGTGATTCCGTGTTCCTTTAAATAAGGCATGACTTGTCTTATAGCGGGGCCTTCTAATCGGCTAGAGGCGTAGAAGATCTTCTTATCTTTAGTATCGAAGTAATCTCTATTAAGGGTGAGTTTAGTGCGTAGTTAGGTGATGAAAGGCTTGAGTTCAGTTCTCTCTCCGTTGAACATGGCGGGATCGGGGTGCTTGATCGAGCGGGACAAGGAAGAGGAGGAAGGAGTTCTAGTAAGGGCTTCGACAAGCTTGCCCTGGGTGTCGTAGACTTTTTGCTGAAGGTCGGTGCGAGTAGCGATCTCTTCTAGGCGTTACTATTCGTGTTAGGTATATAGCTCCTCAAGAGCTGATTTATAGGCTTTAGAATCTTTAAGATACCTGAACCAAACGTCTAGTCTAGCTGCCATATCCTGGGAGAGGTACTGGCTGTCAATCCTTTCAGTCTGTTCTTGGCTGAGAGGGAAATCAGGGCGCGATAGCGCGTTCAGGTTCGGAATAGTAACCATTATAGCGGCTACTATTTAGGAGGGTAGAACGTAGTGTCACGACGTTATCTAGGAAGGTAGGGAAGGTAAGGCAGCGCTAGTAAGTCCATGGGATTAACTAAGACGTTCTACGAAGAATAGGAAGCTATTTAGAAGACGCGTGCATATAAGGTACAGTGCCAAGGCTTCAGCCCTACAAGCTAGCTAAGCCTTCACGGTAGAGCCGTGATAGGGTACGCCTAGCGTACCTGTCGTTCGGGGAGAAACCTAGCTAAGGGATAAAAACTCCACCTACTATCCGCAGGCCATACTATTATTCGGCTCCTTCCCTCCCCCCCCTAACAGGCCTGCCATCGGGGCGGTATATCAAGGGGTCGGGTCTACCGTCTATAACACCAAGGTTTCGTCGACCATATTCTCTTCTCTTTAGTTAGGGCGGAGCCCTTCCTCTCTATTAGTTCTCGCCAATATCTCTTTCGCTAGCATAAACTGGTGGAGGGCGCCTGACCTAGTTAACCACCTCGCCGCCGCCCTTATCCCTATCGGTGATGAGAGAATAGTACTGTAGTCTTCCGACCCAGCCTCTAGTAACATCTGACTCCTACCAGTATAATAGTCGGGATAGAATAGCAGGACGTGTTTACCGGTCTGCCTCGCCGCCCCGCACGGGCAGCTAGGACTTAGGATCCCAGGCACCTTCCTAATAAATAGGAAGTAGTTAAACCCAATCTTGTCCGTGCGTAACTGGACCGCTACAGAGCTCTCCGGCTTCTTTAGGCCTTCATGGAGGTCCCATCTCCCCCCTACTAGGTCACCCTTCTGTGCTAGGCTCGTGTTTCGGCCCTCTAATCCCCGCTGGTAGTGGCGCCACCGGCCCTACTACCGGCCTTCCCACCAGGTTAGTATCCTTTTCTGTAGCGTCGGGCTATCGAGTACCCCGTTTAGCGACCGCTTCGCCCAAGACTCCTTCTCAGCTGACGGGGGTAGCGGAGGGCGCCGCCTCCTACCCCTTCTTGGTTGTAACCGAGACCTGATCTTCGCGTTCCCTTTCAGGACCGTCTCATATATCCCTCGGAGGATCTTACTCCGTAGCAAGGCCTTGTCAAGGAAGTCTCTTACCGACGGGATTCCTGCCTCTGCCTCTAGGACCGGAATTAGGGTGGCCTTATACGCCCCCAGCACTTTACGCAGTCCTTTATTTTAGATCGTCGTCAGGGTCTTCACGTGCTTCCCTACCGCCCCGGGGGTATTCTTTGGGCTATGCCATACTGGCGCCGCGAACGTCATCGCAGGCCTTACTACTACCGCGTATACAAGCCTACTAACCGGCAGAACCGCTCCCTATATAGAGCCGGCGACGTAGTGGAGCGCCTGAATCTGGTTATCTATCTTAGCTTGTACCTTCCTTAGGTGTGCGTTCCAATTTAGCTTGCTATCAAGCATAAGTCCTAGGACCCTAATCGACGTCTTTAGTTTAACCTCGATTCCCTCGAGCTTAACTGTTGCGTCTATCTTAACACCCTTGATTCTACGGGTTATGTAAACGAGCTCGTACTTCTTCGGTGTAAATGAGGCTCTATAGGTCTTCGCCCACCGCAGGCATACCTCGTGGGCCATGTCTAGAACCTCGCAGTTCCGTTTAGTACTCCTACTATAAGCTAGTAGATGGACGTCATCTACAAATCCGCTAACTTGGATTGGTAGCTTTAGCTTTTTACACTCCTCGATTAGGGGAGCATTGAAAAACAGGAACAGGATCGGAGAGATAGGCGAACCCTGGGGGATCCCTGTCTCTACTAACTCCATCTAACTCGTCTTCCTACCGAGGGTAATCGAGGTCGCCCTCTCTATAAGGAAGCTTGCCGTCTAGCGTACTATCCTTTCTAGGACCCTCTTTATCTTTATCGTGTGGAGTAGCCGGGAGTAGGAGACGTGATTAAAGGCTCTAGCGACATCTAGGGAGAGGAGGCTCGCTACGTTCCTCTTCCCTATTCCTTATACCGTGTAGACTATATTAGTAATCGTTTCTAGCGCGGTTTCTACTAATCTCCCTTGCCTTATACCTATCTATTCCTCCGGAAGGAGGTTATTAGCCTCCGCGTAATCTCTAAGCCTAGCCGCTACTACCGTCTTAAATATCTTTCCTAAGGTATCTAATAGGGCGATCGGCCTATAGGACTTAGGGTCGGCGTAGTTCTCCTTCTACGGTTTCTTTAAGATTACTATATTAGCCTCCTTAAATTTCCGGGGGTAGTATCTAATCTCGAAGCACCCCTGGAAGAGATAGCGGATCTCCTCCTCTAGTTTACTATATACGGCCCGTAGGAACCTATTTAGAATCCCGTTTATCCCGGGAGCCTTATCCTGCGATGGTCTCTTTATAGAGCTATAGACTTCCGCCTCCGTTAGATCCCCTCCCCCTAGTATCGGGCTTAGGTATTCTACCTCGGTAATATCTTCTAAATCTACCCCTAAAGGGGCTGGGAAATGGGTTTCCTGAAGGCGCTCTACCTTCTCCTCGAAGGTAGCCGCTAACGTCCCGTCTTATCTACTTAGGGAGGGGAACTTGGGTAGGGCTCTTGGCGACATACTCTTGTTCTTCCCCTACCGGGCCAGTGCCTATACCCCCCGAGGGTCTTCTAAGGCCTGGTGTATAGCCCCCCGGAAGTAGAGGGTTTTCTCTCTTCGGATCGTGGCCACCTTCGCCCTTTCCGCTTTTCTTAGAGTCTCTCTTATCTCCGTATTACGGCACCGGTAGTAGGCCTTTAGTTCCCGTTTAGCCCTTTGCGTTGTGTCCCTATAGGCCGAGTTCTAGAAGGACCTTGCCTTACTAGACGGCTTCGCCCACGGAATATATTCCTGTATAATAGCCTGGAACCTATCTAGTATCTACTCCAGGTACTCGTCCGCCTCACCAGCGGATCTAATCTAGGGGAGCCCTAGAGAAAGTCTAAGCTGCTAGGCCCTGTTCCTTACGTTCGCGGCGACCCCCTCGTCTTTAAGTATCTTCTACGCCCTCCTCTAGACTGGGGTTTAGCTCTCCCAGCTCCATTCGAATTCCGTGTACACCGGGAGGTAGTTAGATCTATACTGGAGGTCCGCCCTCAGGCCGTAGTTTCGGAGTGCGTTAGTAGTACCTTTAGTAGTAAAGACTAGGTCGATCGCCGACTTTAGACCTCTCCCCCGCCATGTTACCGTACCCTCCGGTAGGGCGACTTCTATACTATATTTACCCGTTTCGCCTAGTAATACGTCTACTACAGCGTGGTATATACTTCTCCCTTTATTATTCCACCGGGGATAGTAGAGATTAAAGTCCCCGAGGAGGATATATTCCCCTAGCCTTTTTAGGACCTCCGCTATTAGGGGGATTATTATTAGGCCGTCCTTTAACCTATACGTTGTCGGAGAGGGATTATAGATATTATATATCCAGATATCGTCCGCTTATATTCCCTATTACCCTTTCCTAAGGCTGACTTTCAGCGAGCAGTAGTCGCCGCTTGAGAAGTCCGCCTCCTAGCTCTCTATATCAACTCTTTTATTAATGTAGAAGCATACCCGAGTGTCCTCCTTAGCTCTATAAACTAGGTGGAACCTACTATAAGATAGGTCGTACGTCGACTTAGTCCTCGGGTTAGTCTATGGCTCCTGTATTACTAAGACATCCATTTACTAGACTTTAGCATCTTCTAGGAGTGGTATTTACACGCTATCCTTTTCTTTTCGTACGTTATACTGCAGGATCTTAAGCGATTATCCTACTATATAGTCGGTATAAGGCTAGAGTCTACTACTATTTAGTCGTCTATAGCCTGAGCGCCCCTTAGGGTAACCTCGACCCTAGGTACCTCCTAGGGTAGTAGGAGGACCTATTATCCTAACTCCTTCCGGGCTATTTAGGCTATCGTAGTTAGCCGCCCTCTTTATCGGGGAGGGGCTAGGTCCAGTAGTTCCCTTTCCGCCTATACCGGTGACTTCCTCTTTCTTGATGTACCCTGGACTACCCTAAAACTATCTGCGTCTATCCCCTCTTCGCTACGGGTATTAGTTCCCCGTAAGCCCTACGTGTTATAGAACGCCGGCCTAGTCCGGCGTCTTTATACCACTCTCTAGTACTCCCTTTACCTGACCGGGCAGTCCTTACTCCAGGCCTTATAGCCTCCTCTATAAGTAATATATATTATTACTCCTTCGCCCGTAACGTGGTCCGCTAAGCTATAGCTGCCTGTATAATAGCCGTACCTCTTCTCCCTTTAATACTCTCGCGTAAAGTGTCCGTATCTATAGCAGTTAAAGTATTATCTTATCTCTGCTCCTTGCTCCTATCTCTTATAGACTAAGAGGCTACTACCGAGAGCTATCCCTCCTCGTACTAGGCGGTTGACCGCCTCCGGCGTCGATACCCTAATAATTAGGGTTGAGTATAGCTTCTTACTCCCGTCTCGCCTTGGTTTCCCCGCACGCCTCGCCTACCCGAAGCTAGTAAAGTTAGTATTCGGGTAGGTGACGGCGTTATCTTCCCTAATTCTCGCTAGTCCCTTCTCTTTTTCCTCGTTATTAAGGAGGTTTAAGTACGCCCCTTTAGCCGCTATATAGAAGGCCTTCCTTAGTACCTTCGCTAATGGATAGGCTACGCTCGCCTATTCTTGTATCTTCTTAAGGGCCTCCCGCCCTTTAACCGTTACTATCTGTAGTACTACGTCCTTTATACCCCTAATTAGTAAGGCTACTAAACTTTATAGCCTTAATAAGGCTACTAAATTTAATAATATTAATAAGGCTAATTAACCTATTAAGGAAAGAAGAAGAGATAGTAATAGAGATAGTAAATATAGTAGGCCGTATAAGTAAATAGGAGTATAAGCTAAGAGTTAAAGAGGAGGAGGGATAAGGTACTTAATAGGGGAGATATAATAAGGAAGGAAGTAATAAGGTAAGTAAAAAAGAGGGAGGAGGTAATATAATAGTATATTAACTAGTAAGGAGTAAAAAGATAGGGTTAATAAATAATAAGGAGTAAGATTTATATAAGTTCCTTAAATTAATATAAAGTATAAAGTAAAAATAAATAAGTAAAATATTATAAAGGTTTTAATAAAGTATAACAAGCTATTTATATATATATATTAATTATAATATTAAGGGATATATTAGTATAAAGGAGGCTAGGAAGAATATATTAATATTACTAATAATAAAAAGAGGATTAAATAGCTAGGTAAAGGTTATATAATATATTATATTAAGAGTAAAGATACCTTTAACCTAATAAGTATTAAAAGTAAAGAATACTAGGAAGGTTAAATAAATTATAATAAGGATTGAAAATATTAAAGAAAAGAAATAACTACTTAAAGTTATACTTATATAACTAGTATAATTATAACTTATTAAATAAAGATAGGTAATATTATACTTTATACTATTATAATAAAAGTAAGGGAAGAATAAATTATAAAGGTATATAAGTTAATATAAATACTTTAATAAATATTAAGAATAATAATTTATAAGGTTAAGATAATAATAATTAATAATAAGGATTAAGATATTATAATAAAAGAATTAAGAGTAATTAATAAAAGGTTATATCCTTAATTAAAAATAGTTAGGATTAGATAGCTAGCCTTTATATATAACCTAAATATAATTAATAAGGAGAAGAAGTTCTCCTCCCTAATTATTAAGGTTATTAATCTTAAGATAATAAATAAGTTAATTAATAAGGGGATAATAATAAAGGGTATACTCCTCTTCTATATTAGATAAGAAAAGGATATAATACTTAAATAATTCTTTAATTATTATATATAAAAATATATTAATAAAATTTATATAAAGTTAATAAAATATAATAACTATATTAAAGGTTACTTAACTAATAATTATATAAAGGGCTTAAGTATAATAAAAAGGTATATAATTTATAAAGATAAATACTTAATATGAATTAAAAATTATTAAATTAGGTAAAAGGAGATAAGGAGGATAAAGGTTAAGTTAAAAGTAAAGTTAAAATACTTTAGAATATTAAAGAGAAAGTTAATATAAGTTATATTATTTATAATAAGAGGCTATTAAAATCTAAAGGGCTTTTAAATAATAATATATAATTTAAAGTATAAGGTACTTAAAGAGATAATATCTAAAGTAAATAATATATTAATAAAGAAGGTTAAGAGGTTATTAAACTTATCTTAATTAAAATATAATTAGTTATTCCTTTTAATATAATAATTTTAATATTAATAGTAAAAGGAGAAGTCTATCTTAGCCCTTAATTAAGATATAAATATATAAGTAAAAAATTAACTCCTATTTACTTAATAAGTAATTTATAATATAAGGGGACTAAAAATCTTATAATATAATATATAAAGAAAGAAGGATATATTAATAATATCTCTTTTAAAGAATAATAAAGTTTAAAATATAAGTATACTTATTATATAAGAACTAGCTAGGAACTTAATAAATAATATATTTTATAATTATAATATAAGTAGGTTTTATTTAATATATTATAATAATTTAAAAGTAAGAACTTACTTTTATATTAATAAAAGATTAATCTTAAAGTCTTAAGAGGTATAATATAATAAAGAAGACTTTTATTTATTATAAATATAAGTTTAAAGTCCTTAAAACTAGGTTAAGGAAATCAAAGGGCCCTTATAATTATAAGGAATAACTCTTGAAATTTATAATATATATAACCCTTCCTTAATAAGCTTAAGCTTTAATAATTACTTATTAATAATCCTAGTCTTTAAAGGGGTATTAGGAGAAGATAAAGAATATATAATTGTTAATAATTTTAACTTATATTACTTATAATGAAATAACTTAAATAAGTATATATATTATATAATAAATAAATATTAAAAGTAATAAAATAATAAGAAATAAAACTTAATATTTCTTAAAGCTTAATAATATAATAAAATTAGGGAATATAAAATATAATTAACTTAATACTCCTTATTAAAGATATATATATAATATAATATTAAAATATAAGATTAAATAAGAATTTTACTTTAAGTTTAATTACCTCCTAATTTATATATTCTTAAAATTATTATAAGTAGAGATAAAGCCTTATTAAAAATAAGCTTAAAAAGGGCTAACTTTAAGGAGATAAAAGGGGATATTAATATATAAGTAATTATTTCAATTAAAGTCTTAAATTAATACTTATTAAGGTTATATAAGGAGATTAATATATATATATATATATATAAGTTAATTATAATATTTTAAAAAATTATAAATAATATTATTCTTAATATTAAGCCCTTTAAGGGCTTCAAGTTATATTAGATAATAAATTATATTAAAGTAATAAAAGCTTTTAAGGAAGCCTTAAGGAATTATAAATATTATTAAATGAATATTATAAATTTTAACGGGGGGACGGCGCAAAGGCTGCCGCTTCCGGCAGGTTCGGACACTGCTTTTGACAGCCTTTTTGCCAGATCCCCTACCGCCCCAAGCTTCCCGAACGCAAGGATCCCATGCACCTTACAGCTCTGATTCTTTTTCGTTCCTGCTTGGACATGGCTATTTCAAAACGCCTTGCTTAGCTTAGTGCTCCGGTTCAATTACTATTCCTCCTGCGTGCGGTTAAACGCTATTTATTTATATTATAGTCTCCCTCTCCCTCTCCCTCCTTAGAACTGGTTCCTCTTCTACGACTCCGGAACTGGCTGCTGAGCTCAGCCATCCTCTTTGTCCTGTCCTTCGTGTCCTACTGCCTCTCGCCTCTTCCTCTCCTATCCCCTCACGCTCCCACCTTCGTCATTTCTGCACCTTGACTTCTATAACCAACCACCCTGATTCATCGGCCTCATGGCTCCTCGAAAATATAGCGAAGCTATAGCACACACTATAGAACACTCCGCGGAATACTACCAGTAACTAGAAGATAACTTGAATATATTAGAACTTACTCAACGAGTCTATAAAGCGGGTAGCGAAAATATATTAAGCCTAGTCAAGAGGTTTTAGTACTAGTAAGGACCTTTCCCCTTATCTAGCTAGTGGACTAACTAGAGTCTAATTAACGCCGCCAGATACTGCTAACTTACTAAGAAGAACCCTGTAGTAAGCCTTAAAGGTATCTCGATTAACGTTCTATACGCCTTCTTTAACTGGCTTCTAAGGGAGCGCAAGGACAGCCTTAGTACGGCCAGTTCTTTATAAATATACTAGAACGCCTTGTACCTCGTGCGGAAACAGGAGACGGGCTGTTACCAGCTCGATCCGCTTATTAAGAGCTAGATGTATAGAGTATAGCAGCCGCCTCGAGGACTAAGCCTTTACTAACTATTATTAGGTGAGACAACGGCTTACGATTATATATAACCTACGGAAGGACAAGAAGAAAAAGCCTGTATTATATACCGAAGATAAGTTCGAGCTCCTAAAGACGCTATATACCTCCACGGAAACGATTTTCCCTTACGAGCGGTACCGCGTGCAGCTGGCTCTAATTATATAACTTACCGGAATTACGGGCAATCGACCTTCTACTCTATTAGCGGTCCGTTACTAACATATCAAGGTGGCCTTATTAGAGGACCCTGACGGTAGAGAGTAGCCCCGGGTACTAATCGAGATCGTGTTTAATTATACTAAAGGCTACCTCTTGGAGAAAGATGCGTACGTCTTGATATTCTATATCACGTCTACTGTAGCCTCCGGATATTTCGCGGTCGCTAACGAGCGTTACAGAAACGAGTTCGGAATTCCCGACGTGCCGAACGAGCCGTGCCTGCTACTTTACCCTTATATTACTATACTCGCTTTACTCTTTATAGACTAAGCCTTCGCCGCCTCCTCCTTGACTTTACCCGAGTAATTATTCCGTCTTCGGATTACTTCAGGGCAGAAGCAGTTACCGGTACCTCTAAAGGAGGAGATAGCGGAAAGACCTCTGTTCCAGCGGTATAAAAGCACCGTGAGAAGCGTATAAATTTCCGAGGAGGAAGCTCTAGCTAACACTACTCTCCGCCCGTAAATGACTAACCTCGGAAGCATCACCGGTATAGAACTTCCTACAGTTCCATATACCTTCCGACGTAGGAATAGGCAAGCTCTCGATAATAGTAGTAAGTAGACATTAATTATCGTATAGAAGGAAGAATCGCTTACCGCTATACAGGTGAGATTACAGACGTATAGCGGAACATCATCCTATAACATTACAACTCCTCCGTTTTCGAGAAGAACTACGCCTCGAGATATATGCCTGATATACAGGCCGCCTACCGCGGCTTGAAGCTATAGACCGTACTAATGCGAGCAGCCAGTGGGATAAGTCGTACGATCGATCCTTGACGGCCGAGGAGGCTTAATCTTACGTAATAGGTAGAGGTCGACCGCTACCCGGAGGTAAGACTTCTACGTCGGAGGCTGAAGTCGCTACTATAAACCTTCTAAGACCAGAAGCGTTCTATCGCTAGCGCGAAAGGGACCCCCTTATATAATTACTATCGACAAGCCTATTAAGCTTATCGTAATTTAAGACGGCGGAATAAGAAGGCTCTATTAATAGAGGTCAAGGAGAGGTATAAGAAGGAATAGCCGGTGATTAATATCTAACGCTAACTAAAGGGATTACCGGTTATAGAAGAGGAAAGTCTTCAGGTAGCAGAATACGTTTTCGCGGAAAGGGTCTAGGCTATTGACGCGATCTTTACCTTCGCTATATTATCTACTAAAGAGGAGTACTAACGGCGGGTAGTAGCTATTAATGCGTTGATCGCACTCTATAAGAAGTAAGAAAGCCAAGGCTTCCGTCGCCGTAAAGCGGACATTGAAGCTAAAGAGGAGCGGACCTTACCGTCGGTCTCTCTACCGCCGAATCTATTAGAAACCCTTCCAGTCGAATATAAAGCCACCTAATACATCTTCTACCTCGGTAATAAAGAGCTATCGGCAGCCGATCGCCTGAAGACTTTTGCTAGCCGCGGCGACCTGAAGAAGCATTTCCATCGTAAGTATCTCCGCTACCATCCGGACCATCAGCCGATTGCGTGTCCGCATCCCAGGTACGAAGCTACCTTGATAGGAAAAATGCACTTGCAGAATCATGCAGATGTGGTGCATAAAACACCAACTTAACCATTACTCGCTGTCACGGATAGATTCTGTCTCTCATTCCTTCAGAGATCATCGTACATTTTCCAATCACTCTATCCTCTCAAGAGCTTCGATCCGGTATCGAGCTTGACTTATTCTGCATCTTTCTGCTATTATTAACGCGTCGTATTGCTCTGTTCCCCGAAGTATTACTGTTATTGTTTACATCGACGTTAGATTGTCGATATCTTTTGTTTTCTTGTTTAATGTATTGCTAGATTTTTTAATATTAGCAAACATCAACTATACTTCGACAGATTGAAGGACTATTGTCCATTCCCTCATTTCTTTGCTTGCGCGATTGAAAACCTTTTCGTCACGGTCTATAGTCTTTCGGTTACCGCTATTTTTGAAATTCTCCTCGATTTCTTTCAAAGTATCAGCGATCCTACTTTTCTGTGATACAAGACGCGTATTGTTGATTTGTCCATGAGTAGATGTTTATACTGAAAGTGTTTTACGTAATGGGTCGTTAGCCATATTCATTCCAATGTTGCACCGAGCCTGTATTTAATAGAATCCAGAGTGATCAAATTGGGGGTTATCCGCTTCTTTAATAAGATCTTTGTAAAGTAGAGACTTTGAGCGAGTAGAGTCTTCGAGCGAACAGGGAATTTTATGCTGTAGAATCTTTTAATTCGTAGGGACTTTTGTGGCCTGGGGATTCCGTGAAGCAGGGGATTAAATGGGGTGGGGGATTTAATAGAGTGGGGGATTCCGTGGGGTGGGGGATTTAATGGGGTGTGGCGGTGAGCTTGTGTTCTAATAGGAAAAGTATCTTGTCTGTAGCAGTCCCCCACTTGGCTTGCTAGATTAGGCAATAAATCCAAAGGGCGACGATGGAGATGGTGGCTGAGATTGTTTCAGGTTTTGGGCGGGAGGGCTGTGTGGGATGGATGTTTTGGAGCCGGCCCGGTTGATCCCTGACTTGTGGACCCAATTACGTGCTAACCGTGCCACCTTCGCACGTGGCCCACGTTTCAAGAATTAGTTGTGTAGCGATCTATACGTGGATGAGGACAGGTGCTGCTTTGCAATCGGACACACTAAGATGGCATAGATCAGTGCTTGAAACATCACTTCGACCACGCTACGTAAAGAACACATGAAACATCGACGCAATAAACGAGCACAAGAAGTGCAAGTAGGGCCTAGATCCTTGGGTGCACCCTGGACCCTGCAGCCGTTGGAGACATTCACGAGTGAAGCCATTCAGCATACTGCGCTCCTAACGCAGCCCATCGCTCAAATCCGTACGGTTATATTGTTTTGCATTCTCTTCTGTCCTCGTCTGCCTGCCGAAGACTCTCCCTCCTCTCCCTCCGCTTCCCAAACCTCACCGCAAAGGCATCTGGAAAGTCGGCGGCCTCTTTCTCGGCGGCACTAGAGCCTACGGCACCTTCCTATTTGCATCCCTCGTCATCGAACCTGATTATCCTCTCCCTGAAAAAAACGCAGATGCCTCGTCCCACTACGACGACACTGCGAAGCATTTTCGACGAAGATCTCTCCATCTTTGAAGAGACTTTTGGGGTCAACACCCTCCGTAAGCAATTGACGGAGCAGGCAAGGGGCCCATGTATTGGAAGTTAGTGTTGGTACTGGGAGAAACGCAATTTGCTATGATCTGGGAAAAGTGAAGAGTTTGACGTTCGTTGGCCAGAGTGGACCAATGGTTGAGGCTGCGAGGAAGAAGTGAAATCAGCTACATCCCGAGTATAAGGACTGCTCATTCTACACCCAATTCGCTACGGACCCAGTACCTGCGTCTGCGGTGCCAAAAGGTGGCTTTACCGCCATACTTCAGACCATGGGAATCTGCTCCACACCCAACCCGGCAGCAACACTTTTGTATTTAAGCACGCTGTTGGATTCCGCGGAGGGCAGGATATTGTTTCTGGAGCATGGATGAAGTGGCTCTAGATTTGTGAACTAGGTATTGGATAAGTCGGCTGCGAGACATGCTGATCAGCATGGTTGCTGGCCTTATAGGCATGTGAGGAAGATTTTGGATGAGAGTGGACTTGTGATTGGGATAATCGAGGTGTTGCAATTTGGGACGCTCTTTTATGTGGAGGCCAGACCCGGTCCGAAGCAGGTAGGAGCGACAAAGAGGGATGAGTTAGAGCATAAGAGTAATCTAGAGCATAAGGATAAAGGAGCAGAGAGATGGTTAGGATTGGGTGGAGAGTGAAAACATGCTGAAAACCAGGCTCGGTTTCTATAAAAGGCAGGAAGAGCAATCAATCCCTGGAGGGGAAGGCCAAGGGATGAATGAAGACGGAGGATCACAAATACATAAGCTCGAGGCCAACGGGAGAGAAGCAACCTTCTGGTCAATGGCACCAACCGCCACTGAATATTCAGATTCTACGACTTCAGATGTCGCCCACAACCACCAAACCCTCGAGACTGAGCTGTTTAACACTATCCATTATGTAAAGGATGTGCTCCCCTTCCTTTATTTCGCTGTCGATGATACCGTGCTCTGTGATCTCTATGTGTCTTCCGAATTCTCAGCCGAACCGAACATCTTTGTCGACGCGTCCTCCACTTTCGACTTTTGCGGGCTTTCACGATTGCGGTTGTCAAAGTCTCGAGGGAGCAGACTTACTGGCAAAGGGTACGATTCTTTCTAAGGTCGAGTCAGCGCGAGGTAGATATACCAGGTCCAATACATACAATATCTGTAATCGTGGGAGGCCATTGATCGTGGTCGGTTGATCGGTACGTGTAATACCTGCCATTCTTGCGGATGATCACGAGGTTTGATTTCCTTCTGGTAAATTGTTGAGACTTCGCTTTTGTTGCGTATGGCATACTGTCTGGTTCCTCAGCATAGGAGACGAGTTAGGATAAAATGCCAGCGACTGTGCGAGAGATATATATCGTAGATCAAGCGGGAGAGGTGTGGGAGGGGCAAAGCTGTTCGCCTTCCTCCGAGGATAGAACCCATCTTATAATTAAATTGAATTGGCTCCTAAAAATAACCAAGACGGCCCCCTAAGCTTGAAGGAAATTCGTACGATTTCTTAGGTCGTACGATAATAGGAAGAAGGAAGATTATATGATTTCTTAGATCATACGACAATAGGGAGACAGAAAATCGTACGATTTCTGAGATCGTACGATAACAGAAACCACACGAGTTTCCTTGTTCCCGTTTATCGTATGATCTGAAAACTCGTACGATCTAAAAAATCATATGATTTTCCTTCTTCCTGTTATCGTGTGATCTTACAAATCGTATGATTTCTAAGATCATACGATCAGAGGAAGAAGGAGAATCGCACGATTTCTTGGATCACACGATATCAGGGGGGAAGGAAAATGGCACGATTTCTCAGATATACGATAACAGAAGAAGGAAAGTCGTATGATATTTTAGATCATACGATAACAGGAAGGAACGTCGTATGATATTTTAGATCATACGATAATGAAAAGCTTTGACGATTCCAAAAGAGCTTCTAGGTCAACACCTTAAGCAGGTAACGTAGAGTACTTAGATGAAGATTGCTTTATCAGTCTAAATGTAAAATCCCTGAGTCCCTTCTTACGAATATTTACGAAGAATTGGTGGTCGCAGATGGAGCTGCAATGGTCTCTTGATAATATCTATGCAGCGTAATGCTTCCGCTGGAGCAAGAGGTTGCCGTACGCAAGCTCTTAGATAATTGGCCTGGTGTAGTTAGGATGTCGCTAGTGCTATCGTCGACCTCCGCGTGGCTATTTTGGCCAAGGTCCTTGTTGACCCTGTGAACGATGGGGACGCGAAGGAGAATGTCAGGTAATGGCTGAAGCAGCTTCCACACCAAGACTAACGCTCAAAGCTCCTCCCTTTCGAGTGTGTCAAAGTATGCATCCTCTTCAAAGGCTTCTGCTTGCAAGCTTCCCAGCACGACCTTCTTCTCCCTCTCAAGTGTGTCGATGTATGCGTCGTCGTGAAAGGCTTGTGTACGCAGGCCCGCTAGCATAATCATCTCATCTTTATCCAATGTATCCAAGAATGCTTCTTCATGAAGATTTTCTTGGCGCAGTGCATTCGAGAAGTTCTTTTCCAATGTTCTTAACGTGTCTAAGTATGCCCACTCTTCCACATCTGTGTCCTGGCTATGGTGCACACCTTCGAGCCATTCGAGAATACCCTGATTGACAGAGCTTGGATTGAAGAAAACAGGAGGCTGACACGACGTGGAGTGAATGTTGGCAGCGGACATAACGTAGGCGTCTTGGGAACGTGTAGGACAGTTACGCAATATCTGCCAGAATCAGACGTTCAAATCTGAGGGTGAAACGGTAAGCCTGCGATGCGAGGTCAAGCTGCTGGAAAATATATCCGGCACTAGTTTCTCGTTAGGAAGGTTTCGCGAAAGTTTGGAGCTGAAGCAGTTTCTCGTCTGCATAACATGTGAGAGCGTGGTAAAAATGACACAAGAACGCCGTCAGTTTGAGGTAATCTGAGTAAGGCCATAAGTCCCCAACGCAGGGCCATTAAATGGCGTGCTTTGTTGGACTAAGTGCGAGTATTGGTGCGCAATCAGATCGCGAGAATGATATCGGTATGATAGGTATCTCGTACGCTTTGAAATGGCCTTGAGCTGACCAGAACCAGCTATCTGTGCCATAGATCACATAAAACGAGTTGCTCTTCTGTATCCTGGCTGTTATCAACCGAGCTATCATGTCCACGTCTTTCAGGATATTAAAGAGCTCTTCTTCATCTTCTTGACTACGAACCAAAAAGACATACTCAGCAAGGACAGCAGAGCAGTCGGTATCTGGAACACGTTGTCGCCACTCACGTCTGTCGAAGCGGGAGCTATAATTTCACAGACAAGATTCATTTCGGATTCTGTTAGCACTTGGACAATCGAAATAAAAAGCTCCACTCATACCGGGACATTGGTAGAGGCGACAACTGAAAATGAAGACGAATATTCGGGCGATCGCGACCATGGCGCGTCGGCACAACTTATGGCTGATTCTGACAAGGAAGAAACAGAGTATCGTATGCCTGTGGCTGCTGACGAGGAGAGATTCATGGAGGAGGACGAGACTATGAAAAAAGAGCTTGAGAAGGAGTACGGAGCTATCGAGTCAGCTAAGCGTGACCTTGCAAGGACCGAAGAAGAACAGATGTTTAAGGTACGGCAGATCACGGAACTGAAACAACAGCTTGCGCGCAGGGTGGCAGAGCTCCGTAAGATAGAGACTACTACGCTGCCAGCGAAGCGACAGGATGTTAAGAGCTTGGACAAGAAGTACTACGATAAGCTCAAGAGACACGAAGATAGAAAGACGGCTATGAACATACAGAGACAGGAAGGGAGAGAAATAAAAACTTCTCTGGATGAGAAGGTATAAAAGCTGGTGGTGGCACTCATATGGAACGTTCATGTCTTTTACGCAACGACTTTCGAGGGAGCGCAGAAGACAGTCAGTCTGGAGTATTTTACATGTTGCCGTCAACAAAGGCAGCTGATCAACAAGGAGCGAGATCAGGCTACATAGTGCGGGATGGGAGCGACATACGAACGTGTCTCGACTGCATAAGTTAAACTCTACGAGCACCGGATATTGAGTTACTGTACTTTTATTCAGCTGTAATATGATTGTAGTCGGAGCTAATTTGTTGAGTCTTCCCAATCGTCGCGGTCTTTCTGAACTCGAGGTTTTTCAAGCAGCTGCCCAGTATCTTGCTCATCGAAATCGGCGTCCGAAATCCCGTTGTCCTCTGTTGCTCCACTGCTTTGAACGGCTGTCTCTGTGGATATAATAGCCTGATCTAGGCTTTCACCAGCGAGGCTCTGGTACTCCCTATCTTGTGCTAACATGTCTCGAACTGCCTCATTTTCAAGGCGCTCAAGGTCAGCTCGCTTCGCAGCGATCTTTTTCAGCTCTTCCCCGAGACCGACCTCCAGGAGATCTTTATTGCGTTTCAGTTCCTCTACAGCGACTGAAGTCTCTTGTTAGAGCCGTGCAAGGTACAGCGTATATTCGTTGTCTTCCAGCAGTCTTGCTAATATTTCCGAGTCAGCCAAGAAGGACTCAAGTCTATTTACACTGACTTTTATCCTGTATACTGCCGTATGTCGCAGCTGTGTGACTGAGTCCAGGATCTCTTTCAAGGGTCTGACAAGGGTCTGAGTTAAAGGCGCAGAACATTTATTTTAATATAAGAATAACAGTTTTATCCATTAATTAAGTTCAACGGATTCTATATAGTCCTACCCCTCTTTTACTATAATATCTACCAAGCTTTTTCTTCTAAATGCATAACAGGCCGTCTCTAATGCACGTTATACTCTGGTTAAGAGCTCGTGTTGAGTATGGTAAGGCAGGTAAATAGGATAGAGTGATGGAATAAAGCTTATGGTTTATAAAATACGACGCTTTCGAAGCTAGGAAGCATATTTCCGTTAGGCTATAATAAGAGCTCAGTACCTATCTTTAATAGCATCGAAGAGGGAGATATACCTTGGTCGACCGGCTCAGGCTTATCCGTGTCAGTTAATGCTAGGGCCCCATTATAGCCCTCAGCCACCCCTTTTATGGCATCTGCTTCTGTCCTTGCTGCCTCTGCCTTAGACGTCGCACGTTCTGCACTCTGTGCTGGGGAGACCTTAAAGACTTCTAGAAAGCGAATCTTTGCCTTTAGTATCGATTCGAATATTTGCTACTCTAAAAGAGACTTCGTAATATTACAGATGTTGTCGATGTTATAGGCATAGACTAGAGTCTGAATATTAATGTCTTTCTACTGTTTTTAGATGATTTTACGGATTATTTTCGAGTTTCGCACCTGTATATTATTTCCTTTGAAGACGTTCTTCAGGGCTAGGTAAACAAGTCTCTCGTCCGGTAAATTCTTCGCCATGTTCTCTTTAATAATAACGGTAATTCATACCCTTTCTGTACTCCAGCGACTATATGGTGTACGAACTTCGAGTAGTGTAGTGGTAATAGAACTATTAGCTTAATATCGACTAGCCATTACACCTGCTAAGGGGTGGATCTAGGCTTCTGCTCTCAAGATCCCGTCTCTAAGATCCCGCTTTCAAGATCCCGCGTTCCAGATCCCGTATTTAAATCTTTGAATCCCGCAACTTCATCCTCATTATTTGAAGCTATATAGGACTCCCTCTCTTCCATATTTCTGAAAATACGGACAGGGTCGTGTCTGGCTTTGTGTGGCACCTTGCTGTAATAGGTTTCGTGGTTAATTTCGCAGGTCAGGGGCACGCGCGTTCGCTCTTATATTTGTCGTAATCGCCGCCCTGCGCCGGAAGTAATCAGCCGTAAGAGATCCTCGCGACTTTCCTATAAGTCCCACCAAGTCCTCGAGCAGCGTCGATGCTGGCATTTACCTACTCACGGAGATAGTACTATCTTCTGACTATTTTAACTCGCTTGCTGGCAAATAAACTGACCGTAGTCGTCGAGTCAGCGGTCTGCATGCCACGATCTCTAGCGTCGCGCTCCCGCGTCGATATGACACGAAGTACCCCCGAGTTATCCTGGAAACACGTATCTCGGCCTATCTCGAGCAGCACGAGTTTCGACTTTGGAGACGCCTGTAACTGTTTAAGCTGTGTTCCTGCGATAAATACCGCTGATAAGAACGCCGTCGGAGACCCTTTAGGGGACATCTGCCGAATGCACATTATAGTAAAATATACCCGCAAAAATAATACCTTGTAGTCTTTATACTCGTGATTTTAGCGATCTGCAAGCGCTTAATTAATATCTAGAGACTTCGCTTAAACACGCCAGCTATAAACGTTGTCAACGAGGTTTTAATTCTAGCCTGGCTCTCAAGCAACACCTTCATATATCGCGCGAACATAAGTCACATAGCTAACCAGCCCAGGATATCTCGAAGAAAGCACTACCCCCGAATCCACGCGTCTAAACGACACCCTCTTAGTTGATAGAGCCTCAAATATTCTAGATAATTATCGTTGCTCTTAACAGCAGCCACGACTACACAGGGATTCCTAGATCCGAAGTAGATACTATCTTTAAAGTTACTCGCAAGCTTCTTTCTTAGCAGCCAAGTCTAGACAGGATCATCGAACGGACATAGATAGAGTTAGGCCGAGATATTATTTACGCTTTAATTAATGCGACTTATCGTTTATTACCACTAGACAAATCTCCTGAAGGTGTGGAAGCACGTCAGCAGAAACAAAACGAGCGGACTAAAAGAGCCCTATCTACTGAATAGAACTTTCGAAAGCATTTTATAGAGCTTGGCTATTAGTTCCTTAACGAACGTTAATAACGTTAACAGCAGGTAGGTGCGTTAACTCCAGACATTCTCTTTCCACGACCGACTCTCGTCAATGGATATCTATGCATGTGGTTAGAATATAAGGACTACTTTAGCTTTCGCGCCAACCCATACGTCGCATCACATGAGAAAAAGCAATTCAGAAAATATATTACGGGGATAGGCCCAGGCGCTGTCATTTACAAACTGGGATTCGAGGTAGGATATCCATTAAGCGAGGGAGTCGAGGCATTTCGCGAGTAGGAAGCGGTTCAATCATTATCTTCTTAACATAAAGATAGTACATGCTAGACCTATCTTTGCCTATATATGGCGAGATCCGTTCAAACTTGTTTCCCTCTATATAGCGGCATGATGTCCTTCCTAAGGCTAAAGTATTTTCGGCCGGAGAAAGCTTAGAGGGGAGGGAAATAATAAATGACTTGCTAGGAAGGCTTTCTATATTAAAGACTATAATTAACTACGGGTATAGCCTGCCGGCGCTCGAGGTACCTCGACTCTTTTTCGCTTAAGGGTATATTTCGGCGTGCGGGGATACACTTTATTACTTCAGAGATATAAAGTAAGCGCGTTAGCTAAAGGTCCTGTCTTTCTAGTAACTTTAAATAGGCATATATATATTTACTTAACTATCCACACTTGTAAATATATATCCTAGTCCCGCCCTTTATTCCTGCCAATAGTATTTCTACTAGTTTCAGCCTTATAAGGCTTCTTTGTTCTTCTAGCAGACCTATATATTAGCCAGTCAGTCACATATTTAAATGCCCGAGTGGATCGTCAAGGTACTTACATACCTTCCAGGCCATAGCAGACTCAACCTCTTCGCATAAAAGAGTAAGGTAGGGACTACCGTGGTTAAGTATTACTGCTTTAGTAATCTCTTTAAACGCCGGTGCGTTCTGGAATAGATACGCCGCGGTAGTAAGAAGTATTAAATCGCCAGCTTCGTTTTTACGAGGCTGAAGCCAATTTCTACTAGTAAATTTTAGAGCATTAATATAATCGTGCTTATCCGCCGTGATAGTAATCCCTAAAACGTCGCCTGCGGTAAGGGTTTAAGGCATTATATTATTCCGGTAGTAAATAATGGCACAGATAAGCTTCAGCGCGGCGGTATTCTCTTCGGGCAGCGTTAGCTCTACTGGCCTATCTCGACCGAAAAAATTATGGCCTTCCTTCTAGTCTAGCCTAAACATGGCGGAGAAGGGTCTCGAGGCTGCCTTAAGAAACAGCGAATGAACACGAAGCTTCACCTTTTCCGGCCTAATAACCAGAATAACGTCGCCGTCTATACCGATCTCGATAATTATGCTTTGCTTGTTATCCTTTAGTTCTGCCATTTCAGTTTCTATTATAATCTCGTGGCTGTTATCATGGTACTCGTCACATTCCACCAACGGTTCGAAGTCACGACGGAGTGTGGCAAATACGCTCATCATGACTACGTGTACTAAGACGTGATTTAATCTACAACGTGAAATCCTAAAAAGCGGGAGAAAGATCTGATCTACGTAGTCCCCTACTCGTCGTAGTGGTTGATGCTCTAGACGAATGCGACCGAGAAAAGACGATGATGTCAGAGTCATTAATTCTTGAGCTATAGACCTGTTGCGGTGCCTATTACAGAAGCCATAAGCCTCATAAAGCCGTCTAACCTTTTCTATCTATCAGGATCCGCCATATTCTGGGAGAGCTGGCGCTTAACCTCCTTGTTCCTTCTCTTAATCTGCTCCGGCGCGTGTAGCTTGGTCATAGATGCCCTGAGATAGTCCTCTAACTGGTCTAAGAACCTATCTTTTGCTTGCTTAAAGGCAGTATCCGAACCTCTTAATATGGCGTTCAACTTGCCTCCATGCTCCCGCGCCAACGCAGGAATCTTCTCTTCAAGTACTTTGGCAAGCTCCTGTTTTTCAATCTTCTAGGCCACTATATGTCTCGCAGGGAACATTCCGTATGATTAGTAGACCTGGTGACGAATATAGCCGAACTTATATTCTCTATTAATTTTGCCTGACCGGCCTTACTCGAAGTCACGCCAGGGATATAGAGGATCCGGATAACCGTATTACGCCCCGGTGGTGTCTACTACCCATATATCTCCATTCTTAAGTGTGACTCTGTAGAGATTATGGAAGAAGGGGTCTGGGGGATCGATTTAGTATCCGTTTAGAAGGATCTGGGAGATTTAGAGCTTCTGGTTGATCACGCTAATATTGACTTCTTCGATCTTGGAACAAAGCTCTGCCAAACTAATAAGTCAGTATCCAGTTCGGGAGAGAATATGGGCGATAGAGTAGACTTACCAGCTAAAAGCTCCTTAGTAAAGCTATAAAGATATATTATAGCCTCTATATACCCCATATATACTAAAACGGCCTCGGCTAGACTTCGATCGCCGTCTAAATAAACCGGAAAGGGCTTCAATAATCGTTCTAGTCCATTAGGTTAAAACCCGTCTAGGAATATAATTAAACCTTCGAGGCGCACCGAATTAAACTGGAATGGCGAGGCATGCAGTCGAATCCGGTAGATAATGGCTTAGAGAAGTAGAGCGGCTCTACTAAGAGTCTTGCGAGCTTGAAGCTTTCTGCACGTTGACTTGTGTTGGCCCTAACCAGCTTTCTGGCATACTGGACTGCAGTAGAATGTAGGCTTAGAAACGTATTCGTCGTAAACCGGGGCTTCTAGGCATCCGGTGCATCTGTTCATTGAAGGTCTCTGACAGCGAGCGCAGGTACCAGATGCCGTCTTTGATCCATCGTTCGCCATAGGATAGCGAGTAGCCTGGAAAGCTGTTTGCCACTACGGGTCATACTGTTACATTGGAAATAACATCAAAGTGATCGTATTTCATATAGTTAAATCAGGATATTTAAAGAGTTCAGAGCAATCACAAATTGGAAAGCCAAAGAATACGTTTCCAAAGGAACGGATCAAAGCTTCACAAGACACGAGGCGATCTATGAAACGAAGCGTCAGTAATCAACGTCGTTAGAAGGGTTCTCCGAAAGCCATATCATCTGGAAGATTGCGAGAAGCTCAAATTAAGCGGAAGGTTAGTGACCGCGGCCGGCCCGTTAGTGATTGCCTAAACAAACATCGCTTGCTAGCTCGCATCGATCCCTTTGCGTGGCTTACGCTCCTTTCCAATAGCTTATGGACAACTCAGAATGAAGGCGTCTGAGTCTGCAAGTTGACTTATCGGGAGCCAGTAACTGCAGCAATCATCACGAGCGGTTCGATACATGGAGGCAAGGATCTGCTGGAATGACTGGTCTCAATTGAGACTGGTCGCCAGGTGGCAAGTGTTGATTGGCTGTCACCACACAGATCATTCCCGCTTCGGTAAGGCTGACGTCTGCCCGCACTATCCTGCCCTTACTATCCTGCGCTTATAATCCAAATATCCTTTTATTTTCCTGTCTCCTCACTCGCTCCACACTATGGTCAGCGGGTTGGGGGTAAGGCACAAGTAAATACAATCCTAATCTGGCTCGCATTGCATTCCTACTCAGGCCTTGCTGGTTTCAATTCTTCCCGCGGAGATGTCGTCGAGCTTGAAAATCAACGGAGCATCCTTACAGTTCGTCCGCCGCAATCAAAACGGCGGCAGAGAGCTAACATGATACAGTGGTCTTCACCGCTCCATTGTGACTGTCTATGTCAGTCCAGAACAATCTCCATTTTGCTTCCATAAAGGCCGGCTTTGTCAGCATCCATCCTTCTTTGAAAAGGCATTTCATGGCTCCTTCGAGGAGGCAACCACTGGGATCATGTACTTGGAGGAAGACGGCGTTGGACGAAGACCTCCCACAGGACGAAGCAATGGCGACAGGTCCAGGGCTTCAGAAACCGGTACGCGAAGCATCTTCCTCCGGCTACTTCTAGTGCCATCACCTACGCGTACCAAAATACCACAGAGCGTTCGCCTCTTAGGAAGCTGCTGACCGATATCTTCGCCTTCAGCGTGAAGCCCGAAACAGTGGACGAGGACATTCTGTTGTGCCCCGCTGAGTTCATGGCTGATGTTCTTCTTATCCACATGAAGCGACTGCCTCTCAGACTTAAGGAGGAGGCAGACTTTAACAAGAACGCTGATAAGTATCACGTTCACGATTCATCCAGCACACGCAACGATCGAAGACAAAAGGATGTCCGAAGACGTGGAGGCGCGTGACGAACCAGCTGCGGAAGCTGCCGCTGTTAACGAGGATGATACGTGGGGGTGGGGAGGGTCTGCCGAACCTTTAAGTAGCAAAGGGAAGAAGAAAAGAAGAAAGGAATTGAAAGAAGCGTATGATGTGACAATATCTGATTAGGAACAGTAGTTATCCTGCTTTCTAAGATCGACAGACCTCGGGCCTCCTCTCAATATAGCTTTCGAGATTCCCTCCCTCATAAAGTGCACGTAGAATGCCATCTTTGGATATGTTAATGAATGCAGCGATCTCATCACAGCGTTAGAAAGGCTTGCCAGACGATATTTCCAGGCTGGCTTTCGTTGTCGGCGTCATGCTCTTTCTTGCTTCTTCCCCTGATACATCTTCACTATTTCATTGTCCCTTGCTTAATCGGCGAGTCCATTGGTTTCACTTCCTTGCAACTTGCTATAACTTGAATTCTGTTTGGGTGAGGCGAGTGCGGGTTGAGCAGCAGCCGACTTGTAACGTATTAGAAGAGCGGGCGTAAGAGGCTACCCACCGGACATGCTTCTAATAGGTCACTCTGAGCATCGGTAAGGGCCTGTAGGTTTACATCTTCACCTGTTACCTCCCGAAACGTCAGTTCCGGTGGATGTGCGGTTGGTGACAGAGCATCATCAGCGCTCCCAGAGGTTCTTTGTTCCTGACGGCAGAGGAGCACCTGGCCGTCAGCAAAGCGCCCCTGGAACGAGAAATCTCTCAGGGCCAAGACTTAAAGGGTCGTAAGACCGTCAGGTCCGAACGCCCAGTGTACGAAGGCCAGTTCGTTTTACGGGACCTTTAGAAACAGAGCACCGTCCGTTAATAGGAATTCATAGAACACGTTCTTGGCGATATCACCGAATGTGGCGTTGAGTAGATCGTGGTCACTGAACGTCGATTCCTTGCTTGACGTGGCACGCCCATACTCGCCTGATCTTGCTCCGTCCGTCGGAACGAGACCGCTCGGCAAGACGAAACTTGGATCGTCGTTGTCCGATGACCCATCCATGGTGTGGTTATCTTGGTCGTCGCTGCCGAGCTCATCACTGCTGGTATCTTCGCCGCTCGATTCGTCATTGCTGGATCCTTCATCGTTCAGTGAACGGTGTGTGGATGGCAGGGGACCCGTCCGTCTGATATGCAGGAGTCGGTACTTCGGTCGTGGAGTGATCATGCTCAAGATGCGTGACTAGAACGAAGCGGATTGGGCCAGCGGTCAGTCTGTCGTTTCAGCAATCGCTATTCAGAGGGTCAAGAACATACCAAATACACAATAGAGTCACACAAACCAACACACTCGAGATCGCTTCCGGGAAACGAGTCGACCATCGACCGATCCCATTTCAACCCATTATCCATAGGGAGCTCAAAATTCGGGGATCCGTCGTTGAGGTCGACACACCGTTCATGATATACGACTCGCCTCAGCGTCGATTTGTGATGAAGAATCGCCCTCCAATAAGTCTCGGTGACGCTTTCCGGAGCATCAACCAACAGAAACAGATCTTTCGGGCCATGGAACATTTGCAGGAACCTGCATGCTGCCGGCCTAGATGTGGACTCTTCCGGGTAGAGGCTGCACAGGACTAACTCCAGAGACGTGAGACGAATAGTTTGGTTCGAATCCACCAGCATTTCCAGCAGGGCGTTGGTCCCGGGACAATTCCGTAGCTTTAAAGTCTGCAGCCGTTCGAAGTTGAACGCGGATGTCATGTCCTCGATCGACCGAAGAAAGGATACGGCCGAGAGCGACAAGCGGCGGAGACATGGGAAGAGCACTCTCCGTTGGCCGGCCTCGAGTCTCAGGACGTCCCGAGCAAATAGGTTTTCCAGTTGCTCTCCATGGCCGTTGCTCAGCTCCTCATTAGCACCGACCCAGTCGAGTAGATCCAGCTCCAATTCCTCCAAATGTTCCGAATTCCCAGGGAGGATGTTCCTGAGCGCTTTGAAGTCCCACACAGACTGCAATGCTCGCCACGAGAGATGACGGAGGCACGTGAGCAAGGCGAGAGATTGGTAGTCGTCCACGAACGGCACGTCAATGCAGCCGTTATCGGACACGAGAGACAGCGAAACAACGCAGTGTTGTTTCGTCAATAGAAACGTGAGCACTTCATCCGGCAGGCACGTCCCTAGTTCCCAGCTGTCATATGATTTCTTAGCAAGCGAGCTTCAGAAGCGCTTGGGGCCCTCAATCACCTGAAACTCTTAAGACTGTTATCGTCGAGGCGGTCAAACAACGGTTTCAACGGTTCTTCCAGAACTCTTAGGTCTGGGTAATCAAGGTTCATGTGCCCACAACGAGGCTCCAGTTTGTGATGGAAATCCGTGGTGAGATGCAGGTGCTTCACGTATCGGAGACAGCCATTAGTTGTTGAGAACGTTCGCAAAAGCGGTTCGACGTCAAAGTCGTAGCATTCCCCTTCTTCACCGACGCGAAGGGTGACCGCCTGATACAGTACAGGGACGGTATAGTTATAGATGTCCTTGGAGACTTCGCAGAGCCTTTTGAGGTCCCTCCTATCATGAATCTGCGTTCTGTAAGATATAGAACTTGTCATCGTTCAAGGACATACCCGTTCGAGGATCAGCTGGACAATCTCGGGCGGCAATTTATCCAGCATCTTTGTCGAATACGCAGCCGACCATCAAGCATCCACAGACCACCCTCTCGAGCTCCCTCCGATGTGTATTGGTCCACAGCCTTCCGTCTCTGTCGGGTTGCCCTTCAATATTCTGTCGTGCCTGGGGTTGGCGCAATCCAATGGCTCAGGTATAGCAGTGTGTTACTCGTTATGGTCGCCTCGGACTCGCAATAAGAGGCTTCAGACAACGGTTTCAGAGGAGTATCACTTGGCGTAGGAGGGGTCGGAGAAGTAGGTATGTACGTTCGCTTTGAACGATGGTTAGCAAGCCGATTGAATTTGTCGTGACGGTGTGGATTGTCGTGCGTGTATGCAGGCTTGGAACTAGAAGCGCACGACACCGTAAGCTATAGAACCCGAAAGCGATCCTGGTTAGTACACAGACCCTACTGAACGTTGAAGGTGCAACATAGGTCATGTTTAACTCTTGAAGCGCGCGGCTTGCTCTAAGCGGGAGGCATGCCAGGTACGTGGAGCACGGTAAGCACAGCGTACGTGGCCCAATTCTGGATGTTTAGAAGCTTCTAGAATATGAGTTCTAATTCTAGCTCGGATATAAAACACGGAGATCTATGACTACGCCCTGCGACTTTAAGAATATAAGTCATAGACCCTCCACGATTTATAGTGCTCGTACCTGCCTTTCGCTGCGCTTTATAGGGCTGTCTCTGCCAGTACTAGCTTCATCCTCTCGCTATTTATATATTTGAAATCTGATATGACTGACGGTTAAAATAGGAGCCTCTTTTTTCGGGGTTAAACCCATGCCCACTTCTTTTTATTTATTCTACTTTTGCCTATCCTGCTTCTGCTATCCTACTTCTGTCCTTAAAGCCTCCCGACGACGCTGCGGAAGGCTCAAGCGAGGGTACTTCTTCCAGAGGATGCCCATATCAAGAAAGCAAGGCTCAGACCATTTAAGAATATAATATATAGATTATATTATATTTTAACTCTTAAAGCGCGCGGGTTGCTCTAAGCAGGAGTTGCATAGGGCGGACACGGCTCGCAGGAAATACGTATCCCAAGCACGGGCTAACGTTAGTACCTTCGGACGTAGCCTACCTCTGGAGGTTTAGAAGCTTCTAGAACGTGAATTCTAAGTTTAATGCTCGACATGTTTCAGCTAGGTTATAAAACACGGAGATCTATGATTACGCCCTGTGACTTTTAAGAATATAAGTCATAGAGCCTTGGCGTTTTGCGAACCTAATTACTCGTAAATCGTAGTAACTAATCACATTCTAGGAATGTCCATCCTATAAATCCCCTAGAACCTGGAGCAGCCACAACCGATTGTGACAGCATGCCAACAAAAAAGTAGGTGCTTCCTAAGTATATTTTGCCTCTTCTTCGCCAGTAACAGCGTTATTAGTTGTAGCCTAATCTAAAATTAAATGGTACTGGCAGAATCGGCGGTAAAGTTGACAGTACTCTCTTTGCCAGTGGTTGGCATTCACGGTACCACATTTCGCTGCGCTTCACAGGGCGGTCCCTGCCAGTGCTAGCTTCGGAAACATCATCCTCTTGCTATTTATATATTTGAAGTTTCATGTGCCTGACTGTCAAAATAGGAGCCTTTTTTTCGGGGTCAAACGCATGCCTACTTCTTTCCTATCCTTCTGCTTCTGTCTATCCTACTTCTGCCTATCCTACTTCTTCCCCCATTCAACCACAGTATAGATATATCAAGATGCTACGGGACCTTTAATATATTATCGAGCGGAACTGGCTCGTTAAAAAAAAGGCTTAATAACCAGCCTACTTCGGAGATATTCCTGTCGAGAAAGTAAGTATCGGTATTATTATCTCAGCTTCCTTAACGTCGCTACTATATAGTATTATTTATACTGCTAAACGTATACGATATAACGTTAGATCCCTTAATATTCATATGCCTTCCGAAGTCTTAACCGAACCAGACCTCTTATTTAATAGATTCTCTACCTTCAAGCTATACGGAACTTTATAAACGGTATAATCAAAGTCTTTAGATAATAGGTTAATAGGTAACGGGTACGACGCTTTCTAAGCTCGAGTCAGCTTATAATCGATATATTATATTCATACGTACGATTTCTAATACTATAGGAGGCTACTATTCGTAATCGGTCGATTAATAAGTATAATATCTTCTATTCTTACAGATAATTAGTATAAGGTCCGCATAATATAGTCGCGCTAGCTGATCCGCCTTTTTTACTAGATTCGATTTCCTCCGGGTAAACTATTACGTCTTTGCCTTTACTGCGTAAGGCATATTATAAGGTTACGTTACTATTATAGAGAGAAGATAAAAGGTTTTATACTCCTAATAGCCGTTTATTTTATATTAAAGGGATTAAAGGATCATATATTATACTTAAGAAGGTAGGGGTTATTAGAATAGGAGTTAAAGTCCCTAATTTCTTAAAGTTAATAATAGTAAGTAAAATAGTTCTAATAATTCTTATATTAATCTTATAATTTATAATAGTACCTTATAATATATTAGTAAATAGCTAAGGATAACTCTATTATAATTATATCCTAGAGGTTTCTAGCTAGGCCTTACTAATATTAATATATAAGTTATAAAGCTTAAGATAGTTTTAGATAAGTTCTTTAACTTCTCTGAGAATAAGTTTTATCTTAATTAAGATATACTTTAAGACTTTCTCTAAAAGGATTCTTATCTAGTTTACTAGCTTATTATAATTAATATACTTTATAGCTACTAAGCTAATATTATAAAGATAAAGGAGTAGTAAGGTTATAAAAGATAATAAATAAGGAGAAAGAAAGATATAATTAAAAGGAGAATTAAGGGTTTAATAAGGGGTAATACTACTATTATAACCCCTTTACCTATAAATATAACCCCTATTTACTTATAAATATAACCCCTATTTATTTATAGTTATAACCCCCCTAATAGGGTTTAGTATTATACTAGCTAGGTAATACCCTAGGCGTAATATTCTAACTAACTAAAAATAGTTAGTTAATTAAATTAATTCTTTAGGATTTCTAAAGGGCCTTAAATATATATTTATTATAGTCTTTATAAATAAATATTTCTTTATTATAGATATTCTAATTAGCTAGAATCTAGCTATTATACTATTATATTATATCTATAGCTATTAAAATTAGCCCTTACCTAAGGGCCTTACAGCGCTATAAATATATTAGATCTGCGCCCCCTAGGCCTTGAATTTAGTATTACTATTATTATAACTACGGGTTATCCTAGTATAAGGCAGGCGGCGATTATAGTTAATTCAATACCTTACCTAGTACCTTACCTACTACCTTTACCTACTATCGCGGTAGCTAGGTGAGAAGGCCCCTAATTATACCGCGACCCTTTAATATAACTATTAGTACTTCCCCTATATTAGGCCTAGGCGTAAAGGTATTAATAAAGAGTATATATTACCCCTTATCCTTATCTTAAAACTTTACTTAACTTCCCTCTCTTATAAATATAGATATAAACCCTCCTCTTACTTTAATACTTACTCCGCGCCGGCGCCTTAATATACTAACTTAAGGTAGTACGGTCTTAGAGCTTTACTAAGTAAGGTATTACTTAATAGCTTTAAATTATAAGGGTTCTTATTAAGTAGATTATTATTCCGCTAATTTAACATATATAAGAAGCTCTTTTAGGCCTTTTACTCTACATTTTATATAAGTAATAGCTAGTTCTTAAATAGTAAGGAGTAAATTAAGTTAATTATTATCTTCTAACTTATTAATATATATATAAGTAAGATATAAGGCTAGCTTCTTAAATTACTAGTAAGAGTAGATATTATAAAGTCTTAAAATACTAGTACCTTCTTATATATAAGCCCTAATCTTATAAGTATATAATAGGCCTAATATAATTATAAATATATTTATATAAGGAGGGAGTATACTACTAGATATCTTCTTATATTACTTAATAATAAGCTTAAGGGTAAATAGAGTAATATAAGCTATAATGTTATAAAGGACTAGAATTTAGAATTTAAAAGGTATATATATCTTTATTATATAGTACCTTTATAATTTAATTTCTAATAATTAAGTAAGATACTAACTTTTTTAATTATAACCTTAAGGTCACCTAGGTAGAATTAGTAGCTAATCTATTTAGAAACTAAGTATAAGGTTAAGTATTATCTCTTACTTATAAAGAACTTAAGCTCTCTTTTTATCCTTATATACCTACTTTTAACCTTTAAACTCACTATATTTAAGAAGTATAAAGTCTTATTAATATAGGCCTTAATAAACTTCCTCTTATATAGGTTAATTTAATACCTAATAAGGTATATATAAATTAAAGGATTATAATTATTATAAGTATCTTATAATATATCTTATACTTTAGTAAACTTAGTAATTATAAATATATAAATAACTTTATACTAATTAGATTAAAACTCTTCCTAATCTTCCTTACTAATAATTTTACTCTTATAGTTTAATAAGATATCCTTAATAATATATAACGTGATTAAGGAAATACCACGTAAAATATAATAATAAGAGCTACTTCATGATTTAAGAGATTAATAACTAGATTAGGTATATCTAGATAAATTATTATATTACATAATTATTATAAAGCTTACTTATAATCTTCTTCTTCCTCCCTTTTAAAGAAGTAAAAGGCTATATAGAAAGATATATTAAGAGCTATAATATTAATAATTATAAAGAGAGGTATCTTATACTTATTAGTCTTATATATATAATTTATAATAAGTACTTACTAGTTTAGCTTTAAGATCTTGTAATAAGAGGTTTATAAGAAGAAGAGGTAGGTAATTTACTCCTTATAATCCTTTAAGTATTTTATATATTAATCCCCTTTATATAACTATTAAAGTATTACTTATATAAGTATTAATTTACCTAGACTAACTCTCTTTATATAAGCTCTCTTATTATAAATATCTACTAGCTTAAAGATAGGATTATCCTTATTATAGGTCTAATAGAGGGTAGTAATTATTTAAGTAAGTATATTACTAATAACTATTTACCTTCTAATTATATCTTATACTTCTAGTATTATGATAGAGGCTTTATAAGCTTAATAGGCGACCTTCTTTATAATAATATAATTATAAGAGGCGTTTATTATTAGAAGAGACTAGATTTTAATAAAGTAATCCTAATTTACTATTACCTTAAATAGATAGTTAATAACTTAAGAGGTATTATATAATCTCTTTTACCCCTAAGGCCTTTACTCTTTACCCTTATAATTATAAAAAAATTATAATTTTTACTTCTCTCCCTTCTTATTCATAATAGTCCTTTAAATCCTAATAGTATAGTTATACTCCTATATAAACATATTAATCTAGGCTTTAAGGCCCGTTAAAGAAGTATTTATAAGGCCGTCTAATAGTAATATTAGGTTAGAAGATATAATAGAGGTAGTATAATAGGTATTTATAAGGAGAATATTATAATTATAAGGATAAATATAAAAATGTATACGCTTAAGGCGTTACCTAACTAGTATAATATTAAACCCTATTAGGGGGGTTATAGTTATAAGTAAATAGGGGTTATATTTATAGGTAAAGGGGTTATAATAGTAGTATCACCCTTAATAAGTAGGGAAGTAAATTATAAATAATAACTATTTAAGTTAAGTCTACTTAACCTAACTTAGAAAATTAGAATAGAGTAAACTTATATATAAGTAGATTAGAATTATACCTTCTAGAGTTTATAGTTATAATATTATAAATTAGAGTAGATTAGAGTATATATAAAGTAGTTCTATATTAATTCTATATTTAATAATAGGAATAAGAAGTAGTATATTTAAAAAATATTAATATAGAAATATTACTATTAAAGTAATTAATTATAAGTTAAAGAAGCTTAACTTATATAAAGGTTAAAGACTATAATATTATATACTACTATCTCTTTACCTTAAAGCTATTTATTCCTAGTATATATAATATAATATTAAATAGCTATTAATAGATAAATATTATTATTAGAGTAATTAATTATAAGTTAATAAAGCTTAACTTATATAAAGGTTAAAGACTATAATATTATATACTACTATCTCCTTACTTTAAAGCTATATATTCCTAATATATATAGTATAATATTTAAGAACTATTAATATATAAATATAAATATTACTATTAAATAATTGATACTACTTCCTACTATTATATACTTACCTTAAAGCTATATATTCCTAATATTATTATAAGCCCTTTATCTAACTATTTTCTCCCTACTATTTAAAGGTACTATTTATATATACTAAGATAAATATTATATAAGTAGTAACTTAGAAGGGATTAGATTACCTCTAATAAAGGGTAGTATCTTATAAGGATTTAAGGAGAAGGAGTACTAGCTTTAAGATAGTAGGAGAATACTCCTAGTAGTAATACTTAATAAGATATATACCTAGAGTAATATTATAAATAGGATCTTGAAACATGCCTTTAATGTGCAAACATCTCCTATATCCTCCTGCGTTCCCATCATTAAGTCTATCGCAGCATCACACCTTGAACATGGCAGGTCCTGAGCTCTCAAAAACTATCCTCATCATAAATCCTGTAGGAGAAGATTCTTTAGTGGCATTGCGAGCTCAGCATAACAACAACCGCCTCACGTCCATCCAGTTCGAAGACGCTGACAGTGCCGTTACATCCACTGTTGATGTTAGAAGTTGTGAGAGTACTCCGTACATCCCGCGTGTTCCAGAGACGGTGCTGCTCCTGAAATTCGATCCAGAGCCGCTTCACCCCTCACAGGGATTCGTCTTCGGGCGAATGGAGAAGACTTGCGACATTCTTCTCGATCCAAACGCAAAATATGGCATCAGCGGGCAGCAGTTTCGCATCAATTTCAACTGGACATCTGGAAACGTTGTATTACACAACCTATCGAGCAGAGGCACTGATATAAGCGGTCCATCGGTGTACAACGGTCGTAAAAATCTCAGGAAGACCGACTCCCAACATCTACTCGCAGGACATCAGTTCAAAGTATATGTCGGGAGTCTTATTTTCGAGATTTACTTCCCTAATCGTGGTGAATACCATTGCGAATACATGACGAATTGGCACCGATATCACCAGAAATATGCGACTGACACTGGGATTAATGGCCTTGTGCTCGATTCTTCATTGGGTAGTACAGCGCTCGTATTATGTCACAAAGGCCGGAAAGGTGGATATTTTCTGCTTGCTGAGATCGGCCGAGGCTTCGGTGGGGTAGTGTACAAGGCTTCCGACTATCGACGAATCCCGCTTTATCCATCCCCGTAATAGGGTCCAAATCCCCTTTCTAGTGGCCCTATACTGTTGGACTGGGGTTAGAATCGGCGCTTTCCTACCCGGCGTCAAGGACAAGAATAAAGCTGGTCTTCGATATCGTGTACGTTTTCCTTTCGAATAATCTGGGGTAACCTTATTGATAGCTTTTACAGGATATTTCCCATTTCTGGTGGATGGAAGGTTATGTAGCGGCTCGACCAACGTTAGACGAAGGGGAATCCTGACCCCGAGACAATTGTGTGCGTATCCCCGCACGGGCTTCACTACTGGTTCCACTAACTGATCACATTCTGAAGTCACGGAGCCTCTACCAGTCAACACGGCAAGCTACTATTCGATGATACCCAATACTTGCTTGCTTTAGCCATCGCAGATAATGCTATCTATTATATCAACTCTGTCGAAGACTTCTGGAAGCTGAGAATAGACTCGAAGTCGGATTTCATGGTGGTCCCATGGAGAGATGAGGTAAAGAGACTGCCGATACTACGTAACGCGACTATAGACGGAGGCGTCACCGAAGACCCGTTACCGCAAAGCACGTTTGAGAGAATCTTCAAAGACATCATAAAAAGCTCAGGATACTTTGGCGACGCTACGATTCATGCTATACGCCGTGATCTTGGCAAGAAGCTGGATGGTAAGTTAACCCACTTGCTGTCGCGGGTTCGGGCATCGACTGATGGATAGATACAGCGAGATATACGGCTGTCCAGCGGTCTCAGCATATAACGCAGCAAGACGAGCGTGTTTATGGCCGAAGCTATATCGTAAACACTTCCTCGCGTGATAGAAAGGCTGCCTTTCTTAATAAAAAGCCTTAATACGATCATGTCAACTTTTTCCAATCATTCGCTAAATACCACGAACACGGTCTTCCAACCAAGCTTTCGGCAGAAAGGGAGGCTGCGATTAGGCGATCCCCAGAGCTGGTGGAGCTTCAGAACCACGTCATCCGACTTCAGCACGAACAAGCTGACCCCTCTGATATCAGAGTTATCCAAAATAAAGCTCAGGGTCTATTAATGAGATTCAGGAGGCAGTACTTAAAATAATATGAAGTCGAATGGGTCGAACAACGCAGAAAGTGGAAAGTCACAAGCCGGGGCGAGGAGCGACCAGATAATGATATAAAGACGGATCTTTCGGACATCTTATGCATGATCATGCCAGAACGTGGGCGCCTTATATAGATAATGATCTCAGACCGAGTCGTGTCTGTCGATAAACGGACACAAGCTGTTCAAGATTTATGCTCCCTGGCCACTCAAGACTGCACGATCATGTACCGGCCAGGGGAAAAGCCAGTCGATGGTGTCTGCCCAGTCAAGGGCTGCGGGCTGCAAGTCTCAAAGTAAGGCCTTCGAATCCATCTCGTATATTCCTGCCTAACAGTCACAGAATGGAAACAAAATCACAACGGAGCGCACACATTTACGCCTGTCGTCATGAAGAGCTGGCGCATACACTCAAGCGGCCGAAGTGCGAATTAAAGTACTGCTCTTTCTGTTTCCATTGGCTTGTCGTAGAGGATTAGGAGACGCACTGCCAGGTACACCTTGACTCGATCAACTCGAAGTGTTGCGGGACTATCACTTATTGCCATATACTGCTCCGTCCGGCTCTCTGCCCTTTCTGCCTTGGTGATAAGCGACCTGAGGTATTGGCAACGAAGAGGTGGAGCTCCTGGACTCGAGAAGCCTAATTTCGAGATCATCTTCAGTAGCATCTACTTGAAGTCTCTTGGCCATCGAAATGTCCCCACCCTTTATGTAATCTGGAATTCGCCGATCAATTGTCGTTCGTCTACCACCTGATCGATACGCACAGCTTGTTGATCAAGGAAAAGCATCGAAGTAAGCTTATCTTGGGATCTCATGACGGAATCCCTAAGGTGAAGGGCCAGAAAAGACGGGCGCAGGACGCAGCCGAACAGGAATCTCGCCCATCAAAGCAGGCCAAAGGGGGTCAAGAGATTAACGAGCAATCTACATGGCAACTCCTCGAAGAACAACCTCCCACTACGACTCCCACCATTTCTCCCTACACGTCAGCAGATAGCTTCCTTCCTTTACTTACTGAGATGGCCGATCCGTACACTGTCCCGGAAAGAGCGACGTCACCTCCGGACTCCCATGGGCCAACTCCGTTAGGCGTTGATGCCCTGTTCTCCCAGTACGTACGCTCCCGATCTGCTTCATTCTCCTCCAAAGCAGATAGCAGCAGCAACATCGGAAGCATTCATCCACATACCTCGGCTCCCTGCGAAAGCGAGCTTCCTATAGAGGTGAACCCACTTCTAGCCCGTTCAGTCAACGACCTGGCTAATCAGTTGAATGATTGTCCTTCCGAGGTCCTGAAAACTGGCGTCAGTCTTCGTTTACGCCAACCTAAGCCTCAGCCCAGGATCATGTTGCGTCTCAGTCGACCAAAGAAGGGCGTAGCTCGAAACTCAGCTCGGTGTGGGCGTACTAGCAATTAACAGATATGTGATCCAGCGGGTTCTTCAGATTCAGATATGTACTCTTATCTTCTTGGGCGGCTCTGAATGTATAGCTAACGAGGACTCCACAGAAATATATATCAGAGTACGAATGCGAGGCCGCCACCCTACCTGCGAGGCGAAGGCCGCTGCGGGTAGATAAAGGGACGAGCTGCATATATGATATGTCTAAATATAATTGTCCTCCTGCCTATGCCCCACGCGCTTTGTTTCCTCCTTTTCTGTAACTAAGTGAATCTCTAGCGTTTGATCGAAAACCGTCGGCGCAAGTCTTCCAGTTCCTTTACGCCATAGAACGATGTTGTCATATCTTCGGTGAGCATAAATGGTTCGGTCTGGTTCTTTTTCTCTCGAGGTAGGAATCTGCCTCCTGGTCCTCTTGGTCTTCTTTTGGCATGCTCGTGTCTGCTTTGATGAATGTACTGTCTGCGACGTACTGGTCCCAACTGTCCGCGACGTATTAGACCCAACTGTTCTCTCGTAGCACGTCGTTTCAAAATGCGCTGGAACTGTTTGGCGTTTGCTTGGGATCACAAAATTGGACTGTTGAACTGCCTTCAGCTCTAGACGATCCAAGAAGGTAGCTCGAACGAGGTCCGATTCCACCTAAAGCTCGGTAAATGTTCGAGGGACGTACACCATCTTGTGCTGACGTTGATGATAGGTTCCCTGGCGGCGCTCTTGGATAGATTATCCTTACGACAGGACCATGAGAAGCTTAATATGCAAGCTCTAGACGCGCTACTGAACGTGATACTCAATGTAGCTGAAACTATGAGGTCTTTTCGTCCTGAAACATTTCATTTTCCTGATAAGGAGTTATCAGTTTTGAAACGTGCTATAAATAAGCCTAGAGAACCTAGATATAGTACGGAGAAGGTCCAACTTAATCTAGTCCAGATACAGGTATAAAGAAAGATCACTTTGGCTTTTCTATAAATAATAATTATTATTCACTTTAATAAGACTTATAGTCGAGTTCTATTCTATAATACTCTTCCATGTACTTGTAGCTTACTAATATTAAGCGTGAGTTAATTACTAGCATGTAAGAAATCGGTTAGCATAGGTAGCTAATATATATACATGCTACTCCTCGTGAAATTTCGACAGGTGAATCACCATGGATTCGAACTATCCCTACGGCAGTACGATATAGCAATCTCGAGACTCTGATATATATCAATATCCAAGACCATACTTGTCCTATAACAACCCTGCCTCTACTAACGATGACGGAATCAACGAAGAAAAATACAACCCTGAAAGTCTACAGAACCACGCCGGAAGTACAGCACCTTCTTCACGGCCACAGGCGCCATCAATAAGTTTGCTAGACCCAAAGGCGCTTCAATAATTTCATGCAGTGAAATTACATATTAAAACATCAGACTGGAGTTTTAATTTCGAGGGTCCGTATCAGGCACTACATAAGATACTAGAATCGCTTGGATCTATTACAGAACATTTAGCACACAGAGAATAACACTAAAAATGCTAAATTCATATGAAATATAATTATTAATAAGTAGCCTTCAGGGTAGGAAAGATTATATATTTATTTAAAACCCCTATTATACTTAGGGACTAGGCCTAGTAGGGATAGGATATACTAGTATATTTATTACTAAGGTAATATAATAAGGTAATAATACTCCAGCTATTTTTAAATATTTAATATTAATATCTTAGGTATTATTAATATAGATAGGTATAACTTATTTAAAAGAATTTACTTTTAACCTTAATAGCTAATTTAAATACTTTAGCTATTTATTAGCCTTACTATTTTAATAAATATAATATTAGTATAATATTAGGCCGTATCTTAGTAGAAATATATCCTCTAGGTACTCCCCTATATTTTTTTAAGTTTCTTAGAGATTAGTTCTAGTATATATACTACCTAAAATATTAGTATATTATACCCTATATTCTATTATATTACTTAATACTCCGTCTTTTATATTTCCTTATTACTAGCTTAGAGCTAGCGGCTTAGAGCCTAATAGTTTTAATCTTTTAACCTTTCCTAAGGAAAAGGCCTAGATTTATTATAATATTAGCCTTACCTTATAATTTTAATATTAATCTTAGTAATAATATAAAAGAATTTTATTACTCTAAGTTAGTAGTAGACTACTAGTAGTATATTTAATAAGTATAAGAATAACTATAATAGTCCTTACTTTTTAGTATTAATTTAGTATTAAATAGGTTAAATTTCTAGGGTTTATTATTTTAACTATTAGTATTAAGATGAATCCTAAGTATATTAAAACTATTATAAAATAGCCTTAGCCTAAGACCTATTAGGATATATAAGTCTTTTAAGCTTTATAATCTTGTATTACTAATTTATTTATAGCTACTTATATATAGTAAAGCCGCTTATAAGCCTACTTAAAGGGAGTAAGGATAATAAAAAGACTAGACTATTAATTTAAATAATTATTACTAAGGAGGTATTTTTAGTATTATAAAATACCTTTACCTTTATACTATTTCTCTATTATTATAACCTTATAAAGGTACTCCGTCTAAAAATTAATATATTAAACTTTATTATAATAGGATAAAGATATATATTAGTAGCTTATAATATTCTAGTCTTAAAAAATCATTTAACTTAGAATAAACTTATAAGACTTATAATTAGGAATTACTTACTATTATAATAATAATAAAGTAGTAGTAATATTACCTAGAAGATAATAGGTCTACTATTAAGGTATAAATTAATTATAATAACCCTAAGGGGTTTATAGAGTTAAAAGAACTTAACTCTAGGTAAGTATAATAAGTATTAAAGCTTACTACCTATAATTTCAAGATATTATATTACTTAAGGAAGTTAAACCTTATAAACGCGCCGTCTTACTAACTTAAATTAAAGGGAAAGTCTTCCTTAGATAGAAAATTATTACTAATACTATAGAATAAGCTTACTCTATAAAGGAATAAAGATTCTAAGGGATTAAAGCTATTAAAAGGATATTATTATTATATCCTTCTTTCTTTATATATTATAATATAAGGATTTTATTTACTTATATTATTTATTAAGTAAATAGGAGTTTATTTTTACTTATATATTTGTATTTTAATTAAGAGTTAAGATTAACTTTTTCTTTATTATTAATATTAAAGTAATATTAAAAGGAATAGCTAATTATATTATAATAAGAATAACTTTATTAACTTCTTAACCTTCCTTAATATAAATATATTTTCTACTTTAAATATTATATTCTTAATTACCTTATATTTTATATTATATATTATTATTTAAAAGCCTTTTATATTTTAATAATTTCTTATTATAAATAATATAACTTGTATTATCTTCTTCTTTAATATCTAAAAATGTTTTGATTCTACTTCTAACTTAACCTTTTTTTTACTTATCTCCTTTTACTTAATAAAATAACTCTTAACTTATATCAAGTACTTATCTTTATGAATTATATATTACTCTCTTATACTTAAGTTATATATATAATTATTAGTTAAGTAACCTCTTATATACTTATTTTATCGGCTAGTAACGAGATTAACCTGTACGTGGTACTAGCTACGAACCTTCTATCTTGATATGGGAGAGCTAATCGATCTTAAACTAACGCGACTGGAAATTACGGACGCGTTAGTAACGCATATATAGGGTTGAATATATAGCGTTAATCCAGGTCTAAACGCGCTCTTACGACAAACACAGCCTACAGCCTACGAATAGGTATACACGACATCTACCTATAATCTATATCGATATAACTACGGCATCAAGTGATAGTCGGTATAACGCCCCGCTAGTAAGGAGCATCGCCATTACCTATATGGCCCCGCCGGTATACCCGAAAAAATCCAATATTCTAGACGGCAGCCGTGTCCTTATGCCGTTCTATACCGCTAACCTACACCTAGGTCCAGTCGATTATCTACCCTCCGACAAGACACTTAATTTTCCAACCGGTCCCACTAAATCAGCGTCGATTCATTGTCAGTTGAATTATAATATTATAGAAGGCCTCGGCTAATAGCTCCGGCCACTTACAAGAGAAAGAGAAGGGGACACGGGGAATACACGTACAGCACAGATTGTTAATAGCAGCTAGTAGTAGCATATATATGAGAAGAAAGACGTAGAGGAAGATGGGTTCAAGAGAGATGTCAGTTAATCTACCGTATCGAATAAATAGTTACAGGTATATAAATATTAATTAAAGAGCAACGTTATAGATAAGAGATCCTAGTAGTATTAAATAACCTAAGCACTTAAAAAGGGCTAGGTAAAGAATATAAAGATAAAATATTATTAATAAGCGGGAGTTTTCGTCTAGGAGTTAGTAGCTCCAAGGTTTCTTCTACGACGATAGCGACGTAGTATAGCCAGCTATACTCGCTATTATATAAAGTATAGACCTCCCTAATTAGCACGAATAGATACTAGAATAGGTGTATAAATCAATTAATTAATTAATTAATACTTATTTTATCTTATTAACTTTATATAAATCTTGTTAATATACTTATATATATAATAATTAGAATGAAATTTAAGTACTATACCCCGTTCTAGCCGGCGACGAGATCCACCTGTACGTGGTACCGGCTACGAACCTTCCAGTATCTCGGTACTAGGAGAGCTGAGAGATCTCACGGTATTTTAGAAGCACCGTCTAGGGTTACCCGGTTATTACGGAATCGATACGTAGGCAGAGTATAGTAATAATAGGAACAGGAACGCTAACGCGATAGAAAAACAGAGAAGATAGAAGGAGAACTTTTAGAAGATTACGGTAAAAGATATAACGCGATAGAATACATAGATATAGACGGAAAATATATACTATATAAATACCCTTCCACCTCTCCTTAATACAGCCTCCGCTTCCCTACGCGTATTATAAACGCGACATACTAGTAATACCAGTAATACTAGTATAAGACGATAGGAATACTACCGATGCAGAACCTCTATAATAGCACAGGATATACATGGTACTTCCATACCTATACCCGCTATAAGGCCTCTTACGAGGCCACGTCCCTACACTCCAGCCGATTCCGCGCCGCGCGGTCTAGGCAGCCTGAGTCTACCTACCTCAGGGTAGCTATAGTACACACAGACAACGACAGTATAATAAAAAGATAGTAATACTATAGAGCTAGCCCTTCCTTCCTCTTAATAATTAAGCGTAAACTAGATAGTATACCGGGTATATACTACCGCTATTACTGCCGTACGGCGGCGAGGATACTCCAGCCCCCTCCCTAGGTAGTCCTTGCGGTACGGCTGCAGGTAGTAGGTACCTAACCCGAAATAGGACGCAGGCATTAGACTCCTCACCTAATAGCCTGTAAGCACGATAGGGCCGCCGGTCTCGCTAGCCGGTAGTACCTATCACCTTCTACACGTACACACCTTAATAGTAGCGGCCGATATAACCGCGGCAAATATACCGGGTATCCGCTACCTTACTATAGTACGGCGGTGGGGATGCTTAGCCGCCGCCTCCTAGGTAGTCCCTACGGTATAGTAGTAGGTAGTAGAGGCCTAGCCCGTATAGTACGTGGATATTAGCCTTCCCACCTAATGGTCTATAAGCACGCTAGGGCCGCTGGCCTCCTCACCCAGCGGTGCCTAGCACCGATAGACTAGTAGGTAAGTACTAGTTCTATTACCTCCCTTTACGCACACACCCTTCCTATTATAGACGTTATAACCGGGACTATATAGAATTATCCGCTATAAGGATATATCCGTTACGCCGAACAGATTAGATTAAAAAAAACGGCTGGAGGAGATAGCAAAGAGAAAAGGGCTAGGCCCTAGACAAGGAAAAGGAGTTTCACCTGTAGACGAAACTTTGGTGCGATAGGCAGTAAACCCGACCCCTCTACTACCTCCCTAGTGGCAGGCCTACTAGGGGGGGGAGGGAAGGAGCTGTAAATGGTTGAGAGAACCGCAAGTATCAGGTGGAGTTTTTGTCCCTGTAGCAGGGTTTCTCCCCGAATAACATGTACGCGATGCGTACCCTTAAATAGTCTACCCTTATTAGCTTTTAGCTAGTATAGGAGTATAATTAATCAATTAATTAATTAATACCCCGTTCTTATTTAATATAAAAGAAGAGTATACTCTTAATTATTATTACCTTATTAATTAATATATTTATTATTTTAAGGTTAATAACCTTAATAATTAATAAGGAGAACTTCTTCTTTATATTAATAATATTTAAATTATATTTAAATCTTAATTATTTAATCTTAAATATCTCTAATAAAGGATATAATCTTTTATTAATTACTTTTAATTCTCTTATTATTTTATATTTATCTTTATTATTAATTATTATTATCTTAATCTTATAAATTATTATCCTTAATAATTATTAAAGTAATTATATTAACTTATATACCTTTATAACTTACTCCTCTTCTCTTTTTAATTCTCTACTTACCTTTATTATAATAATATATAGAATAATATTACTTTATTCTATTTAATATATTATAATAATAGTGTCACGACGTTATCTAGGAAGGTAGGGAAGGTAAGGTAGCGCTAGTAAGTCTATAGGATTAACTAAGACGTTCTACGAAGAATAGGAAGCTATTTAGAAGACGCGTGTATATAAGGTATAGTACTAAGGCTTTAGCCCTATAAGCTAGCTAAGCCTTCACGGCAGAGCCGTAATAATAGGTCCCTCCTTACTAGATCGAGCTCTATAAGATCAAGACTTCGGCTTAGGCTTCGTTAGGTATATGCGGTGGAAGGTTTCGAGTAGTAGGTCGTAATTATTAATATTTAAGGCTGGTTCCCAGTTAGGAGCGTTATATCTAACCCAGCTGACTAGGTACTAGACGTATCCTCCCTATATACGTTTAGAGTTAAGTATCTCCTCGACTTCCTAATAGATATCTCCATCTACTTTAATAGGCTGCGATGGCGGCTGGACCTGACTAGAAAAAGGATTAGTAGTAACGGGCGAAAGCTTCGAGATATAGAATACTAGGTGGATTTATATAGTCTTAGGCAGGTCGAGTTCGTAAGCCTACGGGCTAAGAACGGTCTTAATTATAAACCGTCCGAGGTTCTTCTAATTAAGCTTACGAGTAAGACGCTTCGTACGTATATTCTTAGCATCTAACTAGACTTAGTTACTAATACGGAAGATAGGTGCGGGCAAGCGGTCTTATATAGAGTTATCCTCGTATTTAGCTTACGTAGCAAGTATCTCGGAGCGTAGCACGTCTAGAAGGTCTTCTATATAGTTAGCGTATTCTTCGGCTTTAACTTAGGCGGGTAGTAAGGACCGTGCTATAACTTAACGAGGTTTAAATCCTATACGAGGATTATATCCGTAATTAGCGTAGAAGGGGCTGCATTATATAGCTTCTAAAATGGCGTTATTAGCGGCGAACTCAGCTAGACCTAGCTACTTCGACTAATTATCTTACTAGTAAGCGGTATACGCGCGAAGGTAAGCTTCTATAGAGGTATTACTAATCTCGGTCTATCTATCGGTTACGGGATAGAATGCAGTCGATAGTAGTTAGGAGGTACCTAGTCTTTAATAAAGAAGCTTCTAAAAGAGAGTAGCGAATTAGGGTCCCCGGTTAGAGACGATCGTATCAGGAAATCTATAAAGACGGTAGATATAGTTCACGTATAAATCGGCGATAGTTTCAGCGGTAGTAGTAGTATACGTAGGTATAAAGTATCTTATCTTTATTAGTTAGTTAATTACTACTAGTATAGCATCGTAGCCTTCCGAGGTAGGTAAGCCGGTTACGAAGTTTATAGAGATGTCTTTCTATCTTTAAGTAGGTACGGGTAAGGGCTTAAGCACGCCGTACTTAGCGTGTCTCCGGGATTTACTTCGAGAACAAGTGTGGCAGTTCCTTACGTAGCGAGCCACGAAATTCCTTATTTAGGGCTAAAAGTAGCTTCTACGAACCAGTTTAAGCGTCTTAGTACGTCCGGTATATCCTATACTAGGGGTATTATAGTGCGCTTCGTATACGCGTACTCTCAGCGCTTCGTTATCTAGCACGTAAAGTCTTCCTTAGTACTAAAGTTATCCCTCTTTTACTTCGTATTCCGCTAGCGTGATCTTCTTAGACTATATGGCTCCGTCGCGTAATAGCTCTAAGATCTTATTAGTAAAAGCGTCGTTAGTATAGGCTTCGGCGATAGCTTAGTCTAGGGGAGTCTCCTCTTTATCTTCTTTAGCTGGAGTTTCGGGTATAGGGGTTAATCTAGTAGGGTCGGACTCTACTAATTTAGTAATAGATTCCATATCGTTAGCGGTAATTTAGTAAGGCTTAAGAACGATTTAGTTACGGTACTCGATCCTAGGGTCCCTTATAAAAGGAAGATCTCCTGATCTTCGAGTAAGAGCGTCTGGCTTCTCTATCTCTTATTCTATTAAAGACGTTACTAAGATCCTTATATCCTTCTTCCGTCTCTAGACGTGACTAGGCTCCGAGACTACTCTTTTCCCTGCTCCTTAGGGATGCTAAGGTCGATGAGAGATACTTCGTATATGCGTTACTTCCTAGGCTTTATATAACTTTAAATACTATGCCCGATCTTACTATAGTTAAAACATTTGAATTTAGGGCACCTAGGGGCTCTATGTCCATGTCCTCCGTAAAAGTTATATAACCTGAGGGCTCTACGCCTTTCTTTCTCCTCGGGTAGTATAGGGCCTTTTCGGGTATTTAATAGGTCTATAGGCATCGGGCTAAAGTTCGAGGCTGATTCGGAGGGGATAACCGAAGGGGAGCGTGAAATAGTACTAGCGGAGGTATTATTTTAGCTGGTAACGTAGGATTAGACTTAGCTAGCTCCGGACGAGGAGCTTATAACGTGGGTACGGTTTAACTAAGACGTTCTACGAAGAATAGGAAGCTATTTAGAAGACGCGTGCATATAAGGTATAGTACTAAGGCTTCAGCCCTACAAGCTAGCTAAGCCTTCACGGCAGAGCCGTAATAAATAGAGCTTATAACTTTACCTATAATATAAGATAAATTATATAAGAATAACTTTTAATTATTAATTCTTCTCTTTAATATCCCTTATTTCTTATTATAGTTTATCTAACCTTTTTAATATTCTTTACTTTTAATAAAAGTTAAGTTAAGGGTATTTATAACCTTAATATAATAAATTATATAACCTTTACCTTATTATTTAATCCTCTTTTTATTATTAATAATATTAATATATTCTTTATAGCCTTTATTATATTATTATATCCTTTTATATTTTATTTAATATAAGCGCGTAGCTAGCTTATTATACGTTAATAAAGCTTTTATAATATCTTACTTATTTACTCCGACTTTATAGTTTATATTATTTTATAGAGCTTATATAACTCTTACTCTTTATTATTTATTACCTTTACCTTCTTACTTCTTATTTATTAATATATTAATATATTATTTCCTCTTCTTTTATTTTATATTTTATTTTATCTTTATTCTTATTTTCTTTAATTATCTTTATTAATTAATTAATATATATTATAATCTTATATTATATTATAAGAGGAAATAATATATATAACTTATATATCTTAAAAAAGGTTTATAAAATCCCTTTAAGAAAACTTTTAAAGATTCTTAAAATTTACTCTTATTAAGAAATAAATTAATATTATAATATTATATTATTATATAAACCTACTTTTTATTATTCTTATTATTTTTATTATCCCCCCTTAATTCCTCCTTAATTCCTCTTCTTATTAAGGAGTAATTAAAAAGTACTTATATAATTATATAAAGATATATATATTTTATATTTTATATTTTAATCTATTTACTTAATTTTATATATAAGATAATATTCTTATAATATAAGGTTAAAATTCTATTATATCTTAATATATATATATTTCTTTAATCTTTCTTTAATCTCTTCTAAGTTTTTTTAAAATTAATTCTTTTAATAAGTTTATTTAATATATTAATATAAATATATTTTATATTTAATTTAATTATTTAATTTTATATCTTTTATATCTTATTATTATATGATATTAAAACTAGAAAATGCCTG
>JAABUP010001384.1_pt1 | contig 50812 bp, 80 predicted proteins | sample 5559201 | NCBI WGS metagenome assembly JAABUP01 (sample SAMN10711887, study PRJNA513373) | rock metagenome | isolation source: Antarctica rocks | place: Antarctica | reverse complement strand
CTACTGTAATTTCGCAAAGTGCTGCGAACAGACGCTTTCAAAGTGGTTTGTCGCACTGTGAGAACCTAAATGTAACATTGATTGAGTACTTTAGATACATGTGTTTAGGTCGTTGCGCTACATGGTACAACACTGTGTTGCCCGCCTATACTACCACAATCAAACTGCACTCCACATTGCGTTCCACTTCTAGATTTGCGGAATCGTTATAAAGACGTGCATCGTCGATTAGCGTGTTGCTTCCCTTTGAGATCACTTGCATCAGGTCTGAAGTCTAACTGTGGCGTTGCACACAGTCTCCGTGTAATAGTACCTGGTCTGCTCATACCATGTCTTCAAGCGACTCATACTTGTCCTGGCTTGAGTCGGCACAAACAAAGCATACAAACTACGCTAGTCAGCTGAATCAGCTAGGGGAGTACTACAAGCAGAAGCTTTGGCATCAGCTGACCGTGCTGATTGAAGAACTGCTCCCTCAGCAAGAATTCCAATCCTTCCTTATCTCTTTTTATGACAACTTCATCACAGCCTTTGCACATAGGATCAACCTGCTAAAGCTTGCACAGATAGCAGAAGTCACAGCCAAGCAGTACAAGCAGCCTGAACAAGCGATTCATTTTTTGCAAGGCGCGATCAAACAGATCACTGAGTCCGGCCAGCGACATACAGAACAGCCCATGTTGTTCCTGCGTATGCATATAGCAGAGGACAAGTTGCAGATGGGTGCTACTGATGAGTGCAAGACCTTGATAGAGGAGGGCAAGGAGACTCTAGATACTATGGAGAATGTGAGCACAGCAGCAACAGGAATCCCAAAGTCTAAATTGCAATCTTTGCTGGTCACATCTCACCTACTTCACTTCACTTCCTGCAGGTAGACCCTGCTGTCAGTGCTGTGGTGCACTACGTCAGAAGTCTGTACTACAAGTACAAGAAGAGCTTTGCCGACTTCTACAAAAGCTCATTGCTGTATTTGGCTTTCATCTCCTCAGACAAGTTGCCTCAAGAGCAGAAGCTGGTAAGACATCAAGATCGAATGAGTTGAAGGCCCTTTGAGGCAGTTTCATCTGTCAGTTTGAAACTGTGCTTGTTTTGCTGCATGGTGCGTAGTGACCAATCGTGCTTTGACAATCCAGGCCTTGGCTGTTGACATATCTCTGGCAGCGCTGCTAGGGGAGAACATCTACAACTTTGGAGAGCTCCTACTTCACCCCATTGTAAGTATTGCTCTCAAGGCATTTGCTAGGACTTACAACCGCTGTCCCTTCGTGCCCTGGTCAGAATGACACTTTGTTCACACATCACTTGCATGTCACAGAAACGCACAGGCCATGCTTGCTTTCTGGGAATGCCTTCTCTGCACAACAGAGACATCTTGCCACCAAGCAGAGTGCAAAATTGACATGCTGCCTGTAGATAGAAGTACTGGACACATCCAAGGACTATCGGTGGCTGAAGGAGATGCTAGAATGCTTCCATGCCGGCGACCTGCACAAGTATGATGAGCTGTGCAGCAAGCACAAGTCCGTGCTGAACAACCAGCCTGCCTTGACAGAGAATGTGCACCAGCTCAGACAGAAGATCACCATCCTGTGTCTCATGGAGCTCATTTTCAGGTGAGCTAAACCACGCCAAAATGAGCTACGCTGCTTGGCAACAATGCAGCTTGACCTTGTCATATGAATTACACAATGTATGGTCTCATTTGCAACGCCTGGACAGTATGTTAGTCATGCTCAGACTGTTGCTCACAGCACGCTGAGTCAAACACACAGCACATATGCTGTCATAAGTCAATGTTGCATGATCATTCTATGTCTGCTCCCACAATCACGTACAGACACACCTCAGTGGAGTTGTCATGATGTTCATGGACTTGATACCGGTGTTGCTGTGCAGTTTGCCAGCTCAGGAACGCACAATCAGCCTAGAAAGCATTGGGCAAAGAACAAAGCTGGAGGTTGATGGAGTGGAGTTCCTGCTGATGAAGACATTGTCACTGCATCTGATAGAGGGCATTGTGGACCAAGTGGATGGGAACATCAAGGTGAGCTGCGCAACATGCACAAGTTCTTGAGCTGTCTTACTGTGCCATCGCTTTGCAGTGCTTGCTGCTGCATGACTGTGCATCTGTCATGGTGGGCCTATCAGGCATCTGAGCTGACTGCCCAAACAGGATCTCATACATGGAGCTATTCAGGCCTGTGCATATCTGGCCATCAGGGCCAGAATGAATGACCCAACCGTCAGCAAGTATGTCTGCGTTCTATGCTTTTTGCAACAAGTGGTGCAAATTGTTGCTCAGGTGTCATGGGTGCAGCCACGGGTGCTCACCAACCCTCAGATATCAGCGTTGAAAGACCGGCTGGATGGCTGGATTGGCAAGGTCACCAGCGCATCTCTGGCTTTGGAGGAAGGCAGCCTGGATGTCATGGTGGCTTAGTTTGATCAATCTTGATTGAGCATTATAACTTCGAATTATCTTGACACAACACATGAGCCACGTAACTTGAACAGATGTAACAGGAACAAGCGTGTGGCAATTTTGCTCTGACAGGATCAATCGTGCAGCAACAGCAAAGATGCATGGAGTGGCATGCGTTGTGTTTATTTGCATAAACACTACGTGATGTTGAAGCAGTGCGGCACTTTGCTTTCGTCTGTTGACCACCCTCATAGCTGCTTCGAAATGATGTGGCCCAACGGAAAGAATGGGAGAAAGAGAGAGAGAGACATTAGAGAGGAACTTTTGGCATGGCAAAATGCGGTAGGGTTTCGTGTGTAAGCCGAATTCCCTTAAACAATAGACATTATTTTCCCCTGCCCATCGTGTCGAAGTTGGTTGTAAGAAGCCGCCAAGGTGCGCTCTTGATCGCGGTCATTATGGTGTCTCTCAAGCTGCAGAAGCGGCTTGCTGCGTCCGTTCTGGACTGCGGACTGCGGAAGGTGTGGCTAGACCCCAATGAGGTCAACGATATTTCTATGGCCAACTCCAGTAAGTCTGTTAGCCATGCACGTTGTATCTTATAGCAAACAGCCAATATGTCTGGCTGATGGCTGTGCCGTAGATGTGCTCAGCAGTATTGAATAGTGGCTGCTGGGGGGCTGTTTGCAGTCACTTTCACGGCTTGCTTTTCCGTTTAAGCAGTGATGCACCACCATAATAGTGTCAGCTGTGCAGACAGCAAGCTGGGTCTGTGTATCACACAGATGCTAGGGTGTGTTGTTGTTCTCACACACATATTGTGTGCAGGGCAAAACATCAGGAAGCTTGTCAAGGACGGCTTTGTGATTAGAAAGCCACAGAAGATCCACTCTCGTGCACGGGCCAGGGCAGCACAGGAGGCCAAGTCCAAGGGCAGGCACACTGGATACGGTATGCATTGTTTCAAGAAGCCGTGCTGAAATTTCGACATTGAGTGACGACTGTCAGAGCTTGCGTTAATACCGATCGAGCTTGCAGGTAAGAGGCACGGTACCCGCGAGGCCCGTTTGCCAACCAAGATCCTCTGGATGCGGAGGCTGCGTGTTTTGAGGAGGCTTCTGAGGAAGTACCGTGATGCCAAGAAGATTGACAGGCACTTGTACCACGAGTTCTACCTGCAGGTATAGTTCTGGAATTTGTGAGCAAGGCGCTTGATAACTTTGTATCAATCTGCAATGCCAGGCTTAGTCAGCATGCTTTCCAAGTCATGGGAAGTCAGCTCAAATACTCTATACATGGCAGAAGGCACAGAGGCTGTCAGCATCAGCCACTCAGCTGCTTTATGTCTAACCAGCAGCTTTTCATCAGAACAGCGCTACAGCAGCTTCATAACAAATCAGAGCTACAGACGTACAGTAGCTGCAGCAAGAATGCACAGGATACGCTACCAGCTCAGCAGCTGCACAGCAGCCCGCTCCAATGTGCAGCAAGCTGTGTTCACCAGCGCAATCATGAGCAAACTCTGCTGTTCTGCCAGCATGAGGCAGTCATATCCTACATGTCCAGAGACTGTTGATCTCATCACCATTGTGTCAGCACTGGTCAGCAGATGTTTCATGCGCTGTGCAGTCCAGCAGCATTCTGAGGTGCAAATGTTGGCACTACAGGTCAAGGGTAATGTGTTCAAGAACAAGCGTGTGTTGATGGAGGCCATCCACAGGCAGAAGGCCGAGAAGCAGCGTGAGAAGGCCATTGCTGACCAGTTTGAGGCTCGTCGCTCCAAGAACAAGCAGGCTAGGGAGCGCAAGAAGGAGAGGCGTGAGGACAGACTCACATCTGTAAGTTCAAAGGGTCAAAGTACATGGTTTGGCTGCAGTCCAGCTTCATGTGCCATCATTGCTATCATAGGCTGTTTGCTGTCATGGGCTGTTGTTGCTATTTTGGTGCGTATTGCTGTGCAGTCAAGCAGCCTGCTTTGCAGACAGCTGTCTGGCATATACGCATTCCACTTTGTCCAGGATGCTGTGGCTCTGCATTGTGTTGTCTCAGCTGCTTGCTGCGTCCTATTTCATGAAGCACTTTTGACTGATGATTGTAATTTGCAGGGCGTCGCCGTCAGCGACCCTGCACCTGCAAAGAAGGAGGCACCTGCCAAGAAGCAGGCAGCCAAGCCAGGCAAGAAGTGAAATGGCCTTGTATCATAGCCTCTGCTTTGTCTTGTTGTGTGGCTGCCTCAATCAGCTGCCTGCCTGCAATGAGACTTGCTGTAACATATTGGGTCTTTCGTCTGCCGGAAGTTTGGCGTTGTAGCAGACATGCTGGCTGCAATGATCTGTTTGCTGTGTCAGCGTAACAACAGGTGGCAGACCCATCTGCTATGCATAACCGCTTGGTGTGCAAGATTGTTAAGCATTACCACAGCCATTGTCATTTTGTGTGAAATTATTTGTGCCCATCTCAGCTATGCAGCATTGGGCTGTATTACGATGGGTGGATGATCCCATATGTCTACACAAGTTTGGTATGTCCAGTGCTGTGTGCAGACATGTATGGGCTGTAGTTAGCATACTGCTTACCAAAATTCAAGTTGCAAGGATGTTGCCATGGAGGATTTATTTTGAATCCAAACTGCCGAGTACGCTGGCAACCCATGTAGTCATAGGTGACTTGCATCTATGATGAGTGGGACAATAGGTTGCACACCAGGCTGATTGGTGGCAAGTCCACTGCCATTTACAGATCATCACATACATGTATTGTCCTGCGAAAGGTCTTTCAACTGTTGCCTGTGTGCTTTGCCTGTGTCCTATGCTTACCCTACATGAGTAAATGACATGTACACACCATAGCTCTGCATTAATCCATTACCGGGCTCTGCTACACAGCGCATTGGACTTTGTTGCATACAAAAGTTGCTGAGACAGGCTCAGCAAGATTTGTACACGCTACGGTACCGTCATGCTTTGAGTTATGATCAGAAGTCTGATCTCAGACCTTGGTCAACTTGCACAAGTAGGAACGAATATTCAGGCGAGCATGGCTATCTGACAACGTCAGTTGCGCAAGCTTTCAAAATGAGAACGTATACGATTGGCAGCAGGTACGAATCCATTCAGGTCTGGTATCGGTGTCAGCTTCAGGACGTTCAGAAGTGCCTTAAGGACTGTTCTGTCGCTGCAGAGATTCATAACGAGCCTTAGCTCAAGGCAGGGCAAAGTATGCGCAGCTGCGCCTGGTCAGTTCCATTGAGCAGCAACCATACCGGTTGTTTGAGGGTTCAAACGTTGGTCAGCCTAGGCGCTACTCGTCGTCTACCTCATAGACGTCAGCATTTCTCCAGCGGTTCTTTTCTCAGCTGCTCAGCAGGGCAAGGCAACAGCACCCCGACAAAGTCCTCTGGCTCTGCGCCATTACCTACCCCTGTCACGAACCTCGAGGCTGCTTCTGTCACAATGAATGGCTTGGTGTCTAGACCCGGCTTTGTACTTGCCGCTGCTGTTGGCTTCTGTGTCATAGCCTTTGATGTCAATAACCCTGCTAGCCTACATTTCTTTCCACACAACATTGATCAGCCAGCTCATGCCTGGGTCAAAGCCAACCTACCTACTCCAATCAAAAACCTGGTGGCAGAGAAGCTTGTGTCAGACTTATTCATCACAGGTGGTATTGCTGGTTGGGTGCTTGCTGGAGCAGCTGGCATTAGCAAGTCAGGATGGAATGGTGTCAAACGTCTGGCAATAGCTTTGCTTCTTTATGTTTTTGGGGGAGGTTCTGTACAACATGGTAAGCAAATATCAACATGCGTGCTTTAATAAGCTACCATATGCACCTTTGCTTTCAGTGCATGACAAGTTCACTAGCATATCTTCCATGACCACATAGGGCCAGATCACAATGCTCAGCATGATAACTAGCCATACTGTGATCTCAGGTGACCCTTTTATTGTCAACCAGCTCAAGACTCACTTTCAGCGATTACGACCGTCAGACATTCTGAACACATACAGCTTTCCTTCTGGACACACAACAGCAGCTGTGTTCATCACAGGTAGGAATCCTAGTCCTGCACACTCCATGCATTTTCAGCTTACAGTAAAGACTGTGCAGAGCGCTTTCACTCATGAGTGATCACAACACACATGTGAGCGTATGGACATGGGCCACACATGATTTTGTTGTCTCCTTGCATTGTGCACCACATTCACTTGCCTGAAAAGTCACAGACTGGCTGGCTGGCTGGCTGGCTGGCTGTGGCAAGATGGTTCTTTGCGTACATGCCACTTGTGGCAAGCTCTACAGAGCCTGTTCACCCTCTCCCTCTCAGGATGGTGTTCCTCCTGAATGCAGGCACTCTGTTGTGTGTACTACTACCACCTCTGACCATCAACAATGACAGCACCGGAAACAGCAGGCTGCAGACAGTGGTGACCAGCGCAGCATTGCCTCTGTGGGTGGTTGCCGCTGTGACAACAGCAACCGGAAGAGTGCTGGGGGATGCTCACTGGGTTTCTGACACTGTGGCGGGGGCCTGCCTGGGGGCAGGTCTCGTTTCAATCACAACTATCCTATGCAGCAAGCTTGCGGCAGATGTGAAGCAGTAGGCACGACGTGTCTGACCAAAAGGTGTTGACTTACAAGACTTGACAGAAGGCTGTTTGATCTGAGGATAGTTGGACTGGCCATGGCGATTGTTTGTGTCATGTTTGTCATTGCAGGCAACGGCATGCCGGGATATGCTGTCCCTTAGTGTACACTCCAGAAGATATCAAACTGACGAGACCCCTTTGTACGAATGACCAGTACTGAGCGAAAGCAGTGATATGTATCTCAAACTCTAAATTTGCAGCTTTTGGCAGCTAAACGAGGCAGCTGCATACTGTGTGCGTTTTGAGTCATAAATATCTCATTGAGAAAGTTGCCTGGGCGTGAGAAATTTGCAGCTTGTCTGACAGGCAGTTGCTCTTGGGAACATGCGCTCAGTGCTTTACTTCTCTTAATAGCGCGTCTGGCTTCCACCGATTTCTGCTGAGAGAGAAGGACCACCCCAAAACTGCATTCAAAACTCCAGTGGGCCATTTTCCAATTACCAATTCAAAGTAGAAAAAGAAGAGAAAAGAAAAGACTACGCCTTTCGGCGTCAGTTTCATGAGAAGCCAAGTATTATACCAGGCTGCCCAGCCCAATTCAAAGTACTGCCATTTGGCTTAACAAATGCACCAGCAACATTTCAGGCAGTCATGAGTGACATGTCCAATCCCCCACAATATGATGCTGATGGTATCAAAAACCCTGATCACGCTCTGATTAAGTTTCTTCTAATACTCATTGACAATATACTGGAATTCAGCAAAACTGCCAATGACCATAGACGCCACTTGTACACCATGCTGAACTGCTGCGTGAGAAACAGATACTACAGAAAGCTTGCAAATGTGCACAGGCGCAACCTGAGCTGGTAACGTTGTGGGGAGGGACGGTGTCAAACCTGATCCTGCAAACTTCCAGTCTGTAGCTGACTACCCTCAACCAACACTGTTAACGAAGTACAACAGTTCCTAGGTTTGACAAACTTCTTCAGAAAATAAGTAGAGCTGACACAGGAGAACACTGATTTCAATTGGCAAGCAGCATGCACTTCACTTTTCAACCAGCAATGACTGTGGCACCAAATGACTTGGTGGGCAAGCTCATTGCAGCATACAAAACTGACGTCTACTTCAGGAAGAAGAGCAACACCATTAGCTTACGTTACCCGAAGGACTTTGGTGGCAAACAAGATCAGACTGTTGTTCCCAATCATGACACATTCAATGCCTTATCTTCTGGCACGTCCATGACGCCCCATATGCTGGTCACCTGGGTGTCAAAAGAACCATTACGGCTATACGGTGACACTTTAACTGGAACAACATACACCAAGACTGTGCTCACTACATTGCCAACTGTCCTGGCTGTCAAGTAAACAAGACCTTCCCGCTCACGACAGCTGGTGGAATGCAACCCCTCACTGTACCAGCATACAGATGGCATACTGTCACAGCAGACTATGCTACTGGACTTCCTGAGACTGAGAATGGTCATGATGCAATGGCTGCATTTGTTGACAAACTGACAAACTAGGTATACCTGAAACCGTGCAAGATCAGTAGTGATGGTCAAGACTGGGCATATTTGTGGACGTGAATGTCAATCAAGGCATGACTGGACACATACTGTCTGATAGAGGACCTCGACTCAGAGGAGAGTTCGATCAAGGCCTGACTAGACTTCTGGCTTATCGTCTGGAACTGCCTGAAGCATGAAGGTGCACAGTGTATGGCATGTGCCATACCTGAGAGCATACAAGTCTGATGGTTGCAGACCTTATCCACTGCCTGGTATGAATGATGGTGAACTGGAAATTGAAGTTGACCGTATCCTGAACCACAGGACGAGAACATGGGGTAATAGGATGCTCACTGACCTTTGCATGTGCTGCAAGTGCCTGCAACTTCGCAACAAAATATGGATATATTGTGAAGCAAACTCTTGCTCACATTATCTGATACTGCAACCCCATTGTCTGCCGGACCTTTTGCAGCCTGAGCACCACCTGTGTTTTATACTCAGCGTGAGTGTGTCCAGCCTCTCGCAAGACAGTGACTCCCCTGTATTGGTGTCGCAGACTTCGCAAACAGCGATGCCTCTGTCACCATCGATGATCGCCCAAAGCAGATATATCTCAAATCGAAAAGGCAAACCACTGCAACTTTTTCCAAGTACTCCTTGCAGCAGCCATCAGTACGCAGGTCGCCAAAGGACGGCTGACAGTTTGCATTGGAGCATTACTGACTCAGCCATTGCTTTGCAGACGTGAAGAGGCAAGCAAAGGTGCATGCAAGGATGTCGGGTGTCACTCGCACTGTCGCTTGACAGCTGGGCGGGGATGACCCATACCCGAAGTTCTATATAATGCAAGCAGGGAGCACAAACTCTGTCGAATGTCACTGCCTGCTGGAATCGCATGAGCGTGGTCTATGAACCTAGCCTGTCGGATCCCGGGTGACCTGGAATTTTTGGGTGTTGCCCGTTGTAACCTGTTCTTGTGAAGTGGGTGTTGCCCGTTGTAATCTGTTCTTGTGAAGTGGGCAGGTAGGGACAAAAAGCTGAACTGGTAAAAAGGCCGTTTCTGATGCAGTGTAACTCAGAAACCCCAGCATGCAGAGCATAGTAGGTATTACCAAAGGATGCATACAAACAGGCCATAAAGCCGTGTCTTCAGCATTGCAATGCACAGTTGAGGGCAATGCTTGTCTGCTGTGCAAATCATTCTGCTGCCTGATTTGCATGCTGCAAAGCTTCAGGCGCATCACAGCTTCAGCTCATACAGTGTGACTCAGAAAGCCCAGCATGCAGAGCGTAAAAAGTGATGCATGTTCTCATGCCACAAAGCTTTGTCTCCAGCATTGCATGCACAGCTGAGAGCAACGCTTGTCTGCTGTGCAAAGCATGCTGCTGCCTGACTTGCTTGCTGCAAAATTTAGGCACATCACAGCTTCAGCTCCTTCACTGTGACTCAGAAAGCCCAGCATGCAGAGCATACCAAAGGATGCATACAAACATGCCACATAGAAGTGTTATCAGCATTGCAATGCACAACTGAGAGCTGCTTCAGGCCTGCTTTGTTGATTTCATGGTTCCAGCACTGTAGGCTCTATCATTGCACAATTACACATATCAGAAAGCAGGAAGCCATGTCCATACGTTGCAGTGAACCAGCAATACACGTCAATTTGTGCACTAGTAGAACACACATGCCTACAAGGCAAACCTGGCCTATAGCACGCTCTAGGCCTGACCTCAATGCCACAAGAAGCAACGCAGGTGGACGAATGACTTGAAGCCTGTCATTCACGCCACAGACTTTAACAAGATGCACGATCACACTTCATTCTGTGCTCAAAACACAGTTCATAATCACGATTACTTTTCCTGCTGCCTCTTCTGTTCCAAGGCTTTCTGAGCCTCCTCATAGTACTGCCCCTTAGGTTCCACAGCTGCATTTGGTGTCCTGCCAAGATTGCTCTTGTCATACTCCCCATACATCGGAAGGTCAGCAGAATACCATCCGTAGACGCCGCCAGTCATATGCTTGACTGGCATCCCTCCTGCTGTGACAGCCTTCCACGCAGCCTGCAGCAAGCATTACATCAACACTACACAGGAGCCCTAGCCGGGAACAAAAGCTCTGTCTGTTGAATGCCAAAAGACTAATATTCTGTTTGGCGCTTGCTGCATGCAGTCCAATGTTGAGCTCATGCCAACAGCAAGCAGAAGACACATAACATAAGCCGACAGATGTTCCCCTGTCCATAGGTGCCATCAAATGGAGTGTGCATGTAGCCAGTAACAATGTATGGCTGCGTTTTGTACCACATGCAAAAAAACATGTCTGGCACCCAACAGGCCAATTTTGCTATTCAGCAGATCACTTACGGGTACTGCTTGCAGGACTGCCCAAATTGACAGGTTCTCACCTTCAATGACCTCGAGGCTTTGCCGGCTGCAAAGTTGGGCGAGGGCTTTGTGGTGCCTCCTGCTTCACACATCAGGATGACTCCTTTGCCCTTTGAAGCTTTTGCCAAGTCCTCTAGGAACTCTGTGTTCTCTTCAACGGGCCTGCAAGGAACAAAAGTAGACTGAATGATAGACAAAAGTCTGTGCAACAGGCCTTATGTGCATTCAGGCTCAGGAGTGTATAGCACTTTGATCTGTACAAATTAAGCTTGCAGCAAAAGAGTAATCAGTCTCACTTGACCCCGTTTGCCATAAAGGCGATAGCTCGCAGGTACTTCTTGAAGTCTGGCTGAGACCACTTGACAGACTGGAATAGAGGCGCGCTCTGTGCACCCTCTGGGTGAGCCTTTTCAAAGACATCAGGAGGACGCACATCCACCAGCACAAACTTGCCAGATTTGACAAGCTTTTGTGCCTCTTGCGGCGATATGCTTTCCAGCCGGTGTTGCGTTGTTAGCTGCTTGTGCATCTGTTCCCAAGAAGGCATTTTGACGTTCTGTTGTGTAGCTGCTGCTGCGCGCACAATGGTACCACTTGAACGCGGTACAGAACGTCTTTGCATCTTGGCATTCGACTGGAACTCCGCAGGACATGTTGGTCTGCTGCGCACGTTCAAGCTGTGCTTGCATGCGTGTCTTGTGGTCGTGTGTGAACCGCAAGGCGTAGAGCCGAGCAACAAAGCCATGTTGCTAAGATAAAGTTGATGTAAATTGAATTGTAAAGTTTGCTGTGGAGAGCACACACGAGATACACACGGCTGTATGAATGCAGAGCATGGACCAAGATACGAAACCACAGGTTTGATAACAGCTTTGTACACACTCTCAGACTGAAGTCAACGCCCCGCAACAAAGCTGATGTTTCCGCCAGACTTGACAGCGTTTTAGGTCGAACCATGCAGACTGCGCTGTTTGTTCAGCCGCGAGCCATGTTTTGTGAAGTGTGCTGTCAAACCTCAGCAAGCTTGAATGGTCTCCGACGTGATAGGTCAAAGTTGGACATGTGCACTTTGCGGCGGTGGCGCCAGGCATCGAAGATGCAGGGCGCATCGATCAACCAGCACCACTCATGTTACAGGTACAACGGTGTACGTTCCGTGCTCATGTCAGCAGCTGGCGGTGGCGAATCCCTTAATTTGAAAGGCATTGAAACCTCCTCAGCAGCGGCAGAACGGCACACGGGCGCGCATGTAGGCGCACAGTCACTCTCAATAGACAGTCGACATTCAAACGTATTTTTGAATTGCCTCTGCTGCTGCAGAGCCCGGCTGAGGCTGATCAAACAGCAGGCTTTTCAGAAGAAGGGTTGCACCACTTGCCTATCATGCCCCTCCGCAAGGTCAAGCTGCCACAAGAGACCATCTCCCTCCAGCTCTTTGAGCCACGTTATAGGCTACTGTTCAAGCTAGTGAAGCAAGCAAGTTCCCGAAGGTTTGGCTTGGTCATGGCCGATCAGCAGCAAGGTACAATGGAGAGCATTGGAAGTCTTTGCGAACTGACGCACTACATCCCAGTGCCAGAGAGGTCAGTCACTCATGCAGCAGAAGCTTGCTATGCTGATGTGCATGCTGCACCCAAGATAACCCTGGTCACCAGCTGTGGGTCTGACCTTCATTGACATGCCTACCAACCTGTCACTCTTCTTCAGCACTGTGCAGCAAACTGTCAGAGCAACACAAACTTAATCTCAGTATATCGCGCTATGATGTTTTTGAAACTCACAAGCTTGAGTTGCAGGCGGCGCATTCTTGTAGTGGCACGCGTGATTGGCAGATTTGAGACGAGGCGCATCATCAGCGACAAGCCATTCATCACAGCAATGGTCCAAGACATTGCAGATGAGCCGCCGCAGACTTTCCAGCAGGCAGCAGACATCAGCGCTGCTGCCATGCGGCTATGGCAGTGCATGCAGCAAGTGAAGGAGCTAGCAGGGAAGCTGTACAGTCATGTTGGGCCCATTGGTGAGTCATCTTGTGACTGATCCACATGCTGTGCACCAGCGCTGCATGCAATGCTGTGCTCATTAAAATTAATCCCATCATGGCCATGCACACTACATTGCACATCACCTTGGGCTGTCCATGCAAATGAGGGTATGGGTGTGTCAGCTTTGACAACAAATCGCAACGCAATCCTCGACCCAACATTGATACATCACATTGACCATGTGCTTGCATAGCACATCAGGAATATGGTTGTCTTGCTAGTTGCTCTGTCTGTGGATTGTTGCCAATCCAGGGTGTCCTTCCTCCTAAGAGCACCAACGCTGCACATGATGGGATTTCAAGTCTCATGGGCTTATCACACAATGTTCACACTAACAAGCATGTCATGCTCAGCAACTGAATGGTCATCTCATCACGGCAAACACCAGTGTGCAAGGTACCATGAAGAATGGCCGCCATCCATCCTCCAATAGGGATGCATTGTGTGTATTGCTTGCAGGGGATCAAGTTTACAGTACAGAAGTGCAACGGTGGTGTCCAGACAGGCAGTGCTTTGCTGCCAGCCAAGATCAGCTGCCAACTGGCCAAGCTGATGTGTTTGAGGTACGTGCTCCCAGACTCAGCTCCCACTTACAAACAAGCAGTAGCCCACCAGAAACTTCCAATAGACCTTACCCTTCGGCTCCTCTTTTTGTCAATGCATAATCCGTTCTTTCAATTGTGTTCTAAAACAACGCACATCTTGTCATCTGGTCAGGCATCACTCTTGTTTTCATGTTCCACTGCTTTTTGGCATTGATGTTCACTGTTTTCCCTCTATATAAGTGCAGAAGAGCAAAATGGGCATTGCTAGTCCTTGAAGCTACCGCTTGAAGCGCACAGGTAGTATAAACAGCACGTAGGCTTGCAAGCCCCTTCGCAATTTCCAGCGCACAAACAGGCATGCCAGCCACTGCAACCAGTTACTTTGACAACAGCGAGTAATGTGCATGCTGTTCTGCAGATCTTGAATAAGGCTGGATTGCTAGGAGCTTCAGACACAGCCCATGACCGGCTAACAGAGTACTTCACTGGACAGAGCGTTGATGAACCTACTGAAGCACAGCGGCATGAGCGATTCTCATTTGCAGTGGCAAGGACACTGGACATGCCTGATGAGCAACTGCAGGAGCTATTGGTCATGACAAGCACAGCACAGCGCTTAGCAGCAATGTATGATGCCCTGATTGATGGAAGAGGGTACCTTGCTGCTAGGAGCACTTTGAAGGATATGTTTTGATCAAGGATGCATGCATCACTGTGTACACGCCGTTTTGACGCCGTTTTGCTGTGTAGTGTTTTCCATAGAACCTGGTCAAAGCATGTTGGTTGACGAATGTCTGCTTGCACATGCATCATGCCAAGCAGTGGTGTTTGGTCCCGTGTGTCTGCGACCCTTCCAACTTGCATGTTGTGTTGTAGCCGTTTAGGAGGTTCTTGGCTGTTGAATCCTGGTGCACCTAAGTGGTTCAATTCTTGTTGGCTGCACTTGATTTATCACAGTTACTCGCTCCTCTACCGCCCAGTGAGCTCATGTTTGCAACACAGAGCAGAGTAACAAGGACCGTGTATGGCTACAACTGGCTCAGAATGAGTCCTGTCTGCCAAGGCTGACCTCTAGTGTCTAAGTGCAACGTATTGCAAGACCAGCTCCTGCTGTGGCCTGAAAGACCTTGAATCCGTGAGTCCACAGGTATTGCTACGCAAATGCTATGGCGCAGTGCAGGGCGGAACGAAAAAGGGCGGTCAAGGCAGGGCGGGTAGGTCAGAAGAAAAGCTTTCTGCAGACCAGCAAAAGCAAAGCCAGTCAGGACGGCCAGTTGCCACATTAAGGTAAAGCGGTCAGTCTTGAGGGTTGTGCGGAGCGATGGCAACGTTTGCAAAGTCAAGAGTGCCAGCAGAAGATCTGTGGTATGGAACTCACCGGCCATGCATGAAAACGAACGTACTGCTCCAGCACGTGAACCCCGGCCAGGTGAGAATTATCCGCCTCGTACAAATTCATACTTGGTTCCTTCAGCAGAGGTTACAAATGTGCTGGTTTGACAGGTCAAATGCACAACATTTCAGCATCCTCCAGAGGACAAGGTTTTTGGTGCACCCCGACCGCTTGACCCGGAAGGCGCCAGGGAAGGTACCAGTAAAGCTCAAGCTTGAACAATCGACGTACTCTCCGCGGCCAAACGTTGCCTTTGTCGTTTTGTTGACAAGCCACAACTGCAATATGCGTGCAGTCACTGGCATTTGGAAGCAGCATCACCCGAATCCTTTCAGCCAGCCAGGCCCTGACTTCCGTGCCATGAACAAGCAGGCCACCATCCAGTACGCTTCCAGGCAGTTGGCGCTTGCTGCTGCTTGCTGATTCACATCAACACTAAGATTTGTTCTGCTCATCAACATATAACTTCTGTTCCTGCAGCGGGCTGACTTCACCTCAGCAGCAGCACAGCTTCAGGGCAGAGCACCCCATGCACCTGAAAGTAGGGTATGCAGTCAAGCAGGCACCACCTCAGTTGCCATCAGACAAAAAGCCTGAGTTCACATACGGCAAGCCTAGCACTCACAAGACCATGGAGGAGATCAGAGTAGCAGGGTAAGAGCCATTGTACAAGTTGTTATACCCTGATATCATCTCACAACTGCATACCAGGGTGCAATCCCTTGCATGCTGTCTCATCCACAAGCAATCACAAGGTTGCAGTTTGAAAATCCATATTTGTGAGGCTGCTACATACACGGCGCTTCAACATATTGGACTGAAGTGCTTTTATGCTGCAATCAATCTTGTCAGCCAGTTGTAGAACGACTTGCTTTCTGCAATTTCAGTCTCCTTGCTGAATGACATGCATGAGAACTTGGAGCCCTTGGCCCTTCAATTTCCTCCTGACTACAAATTGTGCTGCTGCAGGAGGGACAACCCGAACATGAAGCATTTGATGCAAGGAGCTTACACATGGTGTGTTCACCGCTCTTGCCTGCTGTATTTGAACAATACAACACCCTTGCTGTCTGTTCAGTATGCATGATTCCACTTGCATGTCAGCCTGTGGCTGCTGCCTGATTGTTGCAAGCACCAGTAGCTTTACGTCCACTCAATCAGACCTGGATATGTGCGTCTGATGGGGTGTATCCTATACATGCAGCAATTCAACCAGGATGGACATGTTGGTTGAAGTCTTGTGTGTATGTCAGCATTAAATGTCATGTGCTGGCTTGGCAGGGAATGGATGCAAACAAACGATGCCCGCGCTCAGGAGTTTAGTCAGCATGCCCACTACATTCAGCCCACCCCCACTAAAGCTGCTTTAGGTCACAGCAGGCATGCAGGTTCCCAGGATAGCGCTGGCAAGTCTGCTCATGCAACTGCTGTTCAGAACTTCAAACTGAGCAAGTTTGTGCACCATGCCAAGCACAAAGTTGATGACTCAAAGCCAGGAGTCATGGACACTATTCGACCTGTCAGAGATGTCAGGATTAACGGACAGACTCAGGCAGCGCTAGTCGTGTAATATGCTGGGCATACATGCCAAGCCTGCAGTACATACTAGTATGCCAGCTACTCTTTGCATGCAGGATGGTGTTATCGTTATTGCGCATCATGTGCATAGTTTAGCATGTAAATTTTTCTCACTGCCAGAAAGAGCACCATGGCACCCAAGCCAGCAACAAAAGCAAACAGACGCTCCATTTAAGGCTGCAAAAAGTCATCATCAAGTGCCTGCTGCACGGTGGGTCTGCGAGCTGGATCAGGATGCAGCAAGCGCCGGATGAGCCTTGCTGCAGAGGTGTGCTCGTTGACATCAGGAATAAGCCTAGCCAGCCATTCAGCTTCAAAGGGGACAGCACTGCCAGCCGCATGTGCATCAGCCTGCATGACAATAGCCTATGCATTTTGAGCAGTAAGCTTTCGATCTGCATCATGCTGTAAGTCTGCAAGACTCTTCTGCTGATGCAGCTAACACCATGACATGACAAAGTGCGGCAAGCCTGCAGCCAGCCAGCTGGCAGTCGAGTCAGGAACAAGGCTTCAAGAACAGCAGAAAAGCTGGGATTGACAGACAATAACAGCGTGAAGGACCCTATGATTACATATCTGCATGCAAAATATTGCATTCAGACGCACAACATACAGCAGTCCAAAGACATACCCAGCGTTCCTGACGCTTTGCAGCAAGGGCCATCCTCTCTACCTCATCAGAAATAGATGAGGATGGCGTCCCAGTCACATCAGGATCCAAGAATGCCTTCCCCCCTGTCAGCATAAGTGCCAAAAGCACTCCCACAGCCCACATGTCAGCTGCTTTGTAGCTGACAATCTCCACTTGGGTTCCTTCAAAAGCGCCGCGCATTATCTGAAGCACCTCTGGGGCAACTCCTGCAATCGTTGTCCGGATGTGCATCCATTCGCCTGGAGCATCTGCAAGACAGCGCTCTTTCATGCACTCACAACAGCGCTTACAACAGAAATGCAGCAGCTCAAAGCTGGTGAACAGTGCATGGCGTGTATGATGTTGACCCAGCATGTGAAGGCAATTTTGAATCAATTGGACTGGAGTTGCATACATGTAGAGCAGCAACTGCAGCTGCACTCGTTGTCTGCAGTTGCACCACGGCTCAGCTTGGCCGGTTCTTATGCACAGGCCGATCAGCAGCTGCGTCTGCATGTCACTGTATAGGCCTCAGGTCTGAATGTTGCACTGCAGGCCTGAGCATCATTACCTTCTCTCAATGCAGATCCCAAGTCAGTGATTCTGCAGTGCATGCTGCCATCAGACAACCTCTTGCACAGGATTTTGTCACTCTTCAGGTTCACATGAGCAAATCCACAACCATGCAGCACTGCCAAAGCCTGCAACAAAAGCAGTACTGACAGTCAGCTGCAACACTGACAGTGTTCATGCAGGCCATCTTTTGGCTTGTGAAAGACAAGCATGTACATAAGCTGTGCAGCTTTGAGATGCATGTCACACTGTCACAGCAGTGTACAGGAGTGATGCAAACAAGCTGGGCTGCTAACCATACAGAAAGACTGTCTAGATGGGCAGGCAGCGATACCGTGACTACACAGCAAACAACAGTTGGGCCCAATCAGCACAGCTGTTTATAGGTAAACGTGCCATAGTAGCGAGCACATGGGTAAAAACAGGCCATCACGCAAAGGTGTCTGTCACTTGGCTTGAGCATTTTGCACAAATATGCGCTCAAGGCGCTCCAGTGTGAGTGACATCTGCCCAAATTTGAAGCCAACATATCTTGTTTCAAGCCAGACAGGTGGGGTTTTCCCCAAACCCATGAGGCCGCGTAAGTCTCAAATGCAAGAATACTTACCTTCAGAATCTGTCGGAAGCACTCCTTGACTGTTTGCAGCAGCTGCCCTCTGCAGTCTGGCAGATCTTCAGCAAATGCCACACACAACTCTGCCATGAACCAGTCAAGATTATGGCCCTCTTCATACCTGCCATTCACAATATTCGGTTCTCATTGCTGGCCTGGCAGGACATGCAACATCAGGCAAGCATGCAATTCCTGGCCTAGGCTAGAGCCTGTTCATGATGCCAAGGTTGTAGGTGTTGATCAAGGCAGCTATGATCAAACGGCAAGCCATCTATAGGTATGTAGCCACAAACAAGCTACAGCTGCCTGCAGATGGCAAATTGAAACCTGCCATGCACATGTGGCCAGCAGCTTTTAGCCATCTGGTAGAAATCATGATGCCAGCAAAACCAGTAGTTCGTGCTAGCCTTGGCATTCACCGCACTCTGCTGATTGGCAGCTGGCAATTGGCATCTGGCAATTGGCAACTGGCAACTGGCAACTGGCAACTGGCAATTGGCAACTGGCAATTGGCAACTGGCAATTGGCAATTGGCAATTGGCAATTGGCAATTGGCAATTGGCAATTGGCAATTGGCAACTGTCAAGTGGCAAGCAGCAACTGGAACTGCCAACTGCACATGACCTTCTCAATAACTGTTGTGAGTGAGGGGATATAGCTATAGAGATGTTCAAGACAAGCGACAGCGTGTCACTGTTCAGCGTGCACTCTTGCCAGAGCCTTACTCTGTGATGAAGTACGCATGTTGATGGTCATCCAGCCAGTTTGGGTTGGGGTATCCTGCTGGGTAGCTGTCAAGCAGAAAGCTGAGACAGTGAGGAGCTGGCTGACCCTGCATAGCTTGCTTCACTGCTTCCAATGCTGCGCGCTCCTTTTTAGACTGCCATTTCTGAAAGATCGTCCCTATTGGCTTCTTCTTGATGCATACAGGTTCCCAAGTGCCATCATGACACGTTTCACCACTGCAGGGTCAGATCAAACATACATGGTAAGCATGTCACAGCTTGCTGCTGCATGGCAGGGTGTTTTGCCTCAACAGTGAGCTATCATAGCTGGTGTGCAGTCTAGTATGTGCGGTCTGTATAGCTAGCTTGTGATACTGTCAAGCAGTACATGGTGCCTTGGCCACACTGACAGCAGTCCGAGCAGCAGTGCTTGTCATGACTTGATCAAGCAGGCTGCTGTGCTGCAATCACGCTAGCGTTTCATGAGATCATGCACGCTGCGCAGCATCACTTACTAGGCTTTGTCACTTTGCAGGCTACACTGTGCTGAAGCACATCTACTTACTAGTAAACTTGCCCAGAGGTGCTCTCACGGATCAGTGATGCTACACCATGGTCAGGATGCATCCACCGGTACAAGTCTGGGCTGCAATCTGCCCTGACTGCATCAAAGGGTGCCCTCACAAAGCGCCAACCCCCCTCCCAGGGACTGCCAGCCTTCAGCAGTTTGGCTTGTGCTCTGGTCTGCCATTCTGACGACGCTAACTGCCGCAGTGCACAAACCCATATCTCAGGAGCAAACATTGTCATCATGCAGTTTGGATGCACAGTGCAAGCACGCAAGGAAATAGTTTTAGCAAGGTTTCATAGATATGAGGGGTGCAGGGGGGTCAAGCAGCCTGGTTGCTGGCTGTCATGAAGTGCACACAATGCATCAGCACCTCAGAGACAGTTTCTGACTCTTCCTCTGACTCTCCCTCTGAGTCTCCCTCTGAGTCTCCCTCCGACTCTCCCTCTGACTCTCCCTCTGACTCTCCCTCTGACTCTCCCTCTGACCCTCCCTCTGACTCTCCCTCTGAATCTCCCTCTGACTCTCCTTCTGATGAATTGACATTCTGAGTGCCATTTATGGCATGCTCTGTCAATGAGGTCAGCGCTGGCCATTCATGTGCGTCCAAATCAAATGGGGCAGCCATGAATACAACAAGCCAGCGGCAAGCAATCAGACCTGCAGCTGCAGAAGTTGTCTGAGCCTAGGAAGCCTGTTAACACTGTATCTGTCTTGGAAATGACTGTCTGAGCACAGACATGCTTGAGCCTGTTGCTTGATGCAATCATTGTGGTGTGCCTTGTTGCTTTGGGGCTTGTGTGTGACAGCTTCATGTAAATGTCTTTGCTCATGCAAACTCTCTGCTGCACAAGCAAATTCCAAAGCAGTACATACACACGCTATCGTGGGCGCGCTTGGGCGAACTTACAGCGGAAGCTTTCTGGGATCCTTCTACTGCAGCCCGATTGCTTAAGCGGAAGGCAGTGTCAAACGCTTTCTGAAGGTATTCAGGAAGTGTGCAGCAACCCGTGCAAAAGCAGACGTCTGTCGACAGCTCTTGCAAGCACGCGGCTTACATGAGCACACCGTGCTAGCGAAGCCACCGCTGCAGGTCTGGCTGCCAATCGCAGACGCTTTGAAGGCACATCACCGCTATAGCGTTTTGATTTTAAACGACACTGAGTCAGAGTAGACAGCAGGGGAAAGGCTACACACGCGTATCTCAAGCAGCACGGGGCCTGCGCAGCATGATCGTGAAGCTAATGGTAACGAAGCACTCTTCCATCATAATCCGCCTGCGGTTCAACTCAGCCTGCTTCATCACCACTACGAAGACGTGCATCTATTAATGACATAACTGAATGCAAAGATGGCAATTGAATGCGGGCCTGATACAGCATGTCAACATCTCATTTTGCTCAGAAGCTGCAACTGTCTTTCCCATTGGATCTGCCTGACATGATCCATATATGCCTGCTACTGTTTGCATATGCATGCATGCAGGATGCCATTGGTGTTATCATTATTGCGCATGATGTGCACAGTCCAGCATGTAGGTTTGTCTCACTGTCAGAAAGAGTGCCCAGCACTAACACTGACACACAAGCTGGCAATAAAAGCATGCTCCATCTAAGGCTGCAGAAAGTCATCATCAAGTGCCTGCTGCACAGTGGGTCTGCGAAATGGATTAGGATGCAGCAAGCGCCGAATGAGCCTCGCTGCAGAGGTGTGCTCAGTGACATCAGGAATAAGCATGGTCAAACATTCAGCTTCAATGGGGACAGCACTGCCTGCTGCATGTGCATCAGCCTGCATGACAACAGCATATGCATTGTGAGCAGCAAGCTTTTGATCTGCGTCATGCTGTAAGTCTGCAGGACCCTTCAGAACCTGCTGATGCAGCTGATTCCATGACGTGACAAGGTGCGGCGAGCTTGGCAGTTGAGTCAAGAACAAGGCTTTTAGAACAGCAGACAAGCTAGGAGAGACAGACAGTAACAGTGTGAAACACCGTGCGATTACGTATCTGCATGCAATACATTTCATCCATGCGCACAATGTACAGCAGTCCAAACACATACCCATTGTTCATGACGCATTGCGACAAAGTCCTTCCTTGCTGTCTCATCAGGTACAGGTAAGGATGTCTTCCCAGTTAGATCAGGATGCAAGAATGCCATTCGCCCTGTCAGCATAAGCACCAAAAGCAAGCCCACAGCCCACATGTCGGCCGCCTGGTAATGCTCCACTTGGTTTAAATTTGCTTGATCGGCGCTGCACATCATGTGGAGCAGCTCTGGAGATGCGCCTTCAATATTTGCTCGGAGTTGCATCCATTCGTTTGACAAATCTGCAAGACTGCGCTCTTTCAAGCACTGGATGTGCACATGTAGCAGCTCGAAGCTGGTGACCAGTGTAGGGCTTGCAAGCTTGTGACCCGGCATGTGAAGACAGATTGAATCAATAGTGATATGCTGCACTCATTGTCCACAAATGCATGACAACTCAGGTCTGCAATTTGTTGTGCACAGGCCAACCAGCAGCTGAATATGTACAGGTCTCAGGTCTCAGTTCATGCATGTACAGCTCTGCATAGACAAGTCTGTATGTACAGATCTGTATGTACAGGTCTCAGTTCTGCATGTTGCACTGCAGTACAACATGCAAACCTGAGTTGGCATGCAAGCATCATTACCTTCTCTCAGTACAGATCCCAGGTCAGTGATCCTGCAGTGTATGCTGCCGTCAGACAACCTCTTGCACATGATTTTGTCGCTCTTCAGGTTCACATGAGCAAATCCACACTCGTGCAACACTGCCAAAGCCTGTGACAAAAGCAGTACTGACAGTGAGCTGCAACACTGACAGTGTTCATAGATGCCTTCTTTTGGCTTGTGAAAAACAAGCATGTATTTATGCTCTGCAGCCTTGAGATGCATGTCACACTGTCTCTGCAGTGATCAGGAGTAATGCAAACAAACTGAGCAGCTAACCATACAGAAAGATTGTCTGGATGGCCAGGCAGCAATACCATGACTACACAGCAAGAGGCAGTTGGGACCAGTCAGCACCACTGTGTAAAGTTAATAGGGCCACAGTACAGAGCACATGAGTAGAAACAGGCAATCACGCAAAGGTGTTGGTCAGTTAGCTTGAGCGGTTGCACAAACATCCGCTCTGAGTCAGGGCGATCCAGTGTGAGTGACGTCTGCCCAAACTTGGAGCTTGTTCCAAGCCAGACAGGTTGGGCTTGTCCTGGACCCATGAGGCTGCATGAGTCTCAAACGCAGGAAGACTCACCTTGAGAATCTGCCGGAAGCACTCCTTGATTGTACGCAGCAGCTGCCCACTGCAGTCTGGCAGATTTTCGTTACATGCCATCCATAATTCTGCCATGAACTGGTCCAAATCGCGGCCCTCTTCGTACCTGCCATTCACAATGTTTGGCTCTCATTGCTGGCCTGGCAGGACATGCAACATCAGACAAGTATGCAATGCGCAGAGCCTGTTCATCGGGCATGCCAAAATTGCAGGTGTGTTGATCAGAGCAGCTGTGATCAAACGGCTGCAGAATCTGATGGCAAATTTAAATTAAAGTCTGTCTGCTATGCACATGCAACCGCCAGCTCTACTCCATCTAGTAGACATCATGATGTCAGAAAAAACAGCAGTTTGTGTTAGTCATGGCATTCACCGCAATCTGCAAGTTACTGCACACCACATGGGTTATGCCTACTGTGAGTGAGGATATAAGCTATGGGGATGTCCAAGACAAGCCACAGTGTGTCACTGTTCAGTGTGCAGTTTCTTGTCAGAGCCTTACTCTGTGATGAAGTACGCATGTTGATGGTCGTCCAGCCAGTCTGGGTTAGGGTACCCTGCTGGGTAGCTGTCAAGCAGAAAGCTAAGACAGTGAGGAGCTGGCTGATTCTGCATAGCTTGCTTCACTGCTTCCAATGCTGCGCGCTCCTTTTGAGACTGCCCTTTCTGAATGAACGTCCCTGTTGGCTTCTTCTTGATGCAGACCGCTTCCCAAGTACCATCACAACACCTTTCTCCGCTGCAGGACCAAGCCATACATGCACTGAAAACATGTCGCAGCTTGACACTGCATCTGAGGGTGGACACTGAAACTGCTGCATGGCATGGTGTTGTGAGGTATCTTTAAGCTTCAATTGCTGTCATGCGTGGTGTGCCTTCTAGCATGTGTGCTGTGTGTAGCTAGCTTATGATGCTTTCAAGCAGTACATTGTGCTTTGGCCACACTGACAGCAGTCAAAGCAGCAGTGCAAGCAGGCTGCTGTGCTGCAAGCTTGCTAGCTTTTAAGTGATACATGCATACGGCGCAGCAGCACTCACTGGGCTTTGTCACTTTGCAGGCCACACTGTGCTGAAGTGCGTCTCAGAGTCTACTTACTAGTAGACTTGCCCAGAGGTGCTCTCACGAATCAGCGATGCTACACCATGGTCAGGATGCATCCACCAGTACAAGTCAGGGTTGCAATCTGCTCTGACAAAGGTCCAGTGCCCCTGCCAGGGAATGCCTGCCTCTTGTAGTCTTTTTTGCGCACAGGCATGCCACTCCTCAGATGCCAGCTGCACGGAGGGTCATCAGAACCATTTCAACTAAGCTAACAACATGGTGGACAAGGTGTTGATGGCACTTGCATGTCTTCGGCATTCATATGGGAAGTCTTCCAAGCAACAGTTTGGGACAGCAGGTCTCCAATTAGCTTGTAGAGGGTGACAATATACAGTGGCAAGGGTGTTCAACTGCACATGTGTTGCTGGTAGAACACCAGCTTGCAGTATACAAGGCAGCAAACCAACATGCACTGTTACATTGAAGGAGTTTGTGCTTTAGCTGCTACAACATACGTCATGTTGATTAGCTAGCATGCTGCCATACTTGCATTGGATTGCTGAACTGTGCACCTTATGGAGGTCTGCAGTGTCCCATTCAGCTGCCTGTGTTGGTGCGTCAAGTTGTGCATCTCTAAGCAGATCCTCAAGGAAAGTATCAAAACTGAAACCTCCGTTCATTGCTACTCACAGCACACTCCAGTTGGAAGCTTGCAAGCTTTGCTAATGATGGTGCTGTACCAGCTGTGCAGCTAAGTTGCCTGGTTCTGCAGCAGACCTGGGTTGTGAGCAGTTGAGTGTTCAGAGCAAACACTTCGGTGTGCACAGCTTGCACTCGCTCTGATCAGGAGTTGTTGCACACCTCAAATTTACGAGGCGTTGGCCAGATCTGCAGCGGTGGCTTCGCCAGAACGGTGTGCTCCCGTAAGCCGTGCGCTTGCAAGAGCTGTCTGCTTTTGCACGAGTTTGCTGCGCACTTCCTAAACACCGTCAGAAAGCACTTGGCCTTGCCTTTCGCATGAGCAATCGGGCTGAAGCAGAAGGATCCCAGAAAGCTTCCGCTGTGAGTAAAAGTCACACCGTCCAACCACGCAGTGTATGTATGTTGCGTTGGAAGTTGCTCGTGCAGCAGAGAGTTCACATGAGCAAGGATATATATTTACATGATGCTGTCACACACAAGCACCAAAGCAACAAGGCATACCACAATGTTTGCATCAAGCAACAGGCTCAGACAGCTGTACAGTCATTTCCAAAAAAGATGAAGTGTCAACAGGCTTTCTGGGCTTAGACAGCTTTTGCAGCTGCAGGTCTGATTGCTTGCCGCTGACTTGTTGGCTACATGGCTGCCCCTTTTGATTTGGATGCACATGAATGGCCAGCGCTGCCCTTGTTGACAGAGCAAGCTGCAGATGCCGACTCATCAGAGGTCAAAACTCTCTTTGTGGTGCTGATGCATTGCATGCACTTCACGGCCAACGATAACCAGGCTGCTCAATCCCCCTGCACCCCCGTGAGGATGCCTGAACCTTGCTAAGCATATTTCCTTGCTTGCTTGCACTGTGCGTCCAATCTGCATGATGACAGTGTTTGCTTCTGAGATTGGGGTTTGTGCAGTTAGCATCGTCAGAATGGCAAATCAGAGCACAAGACAAACTGCTGAAGGCTGGCAGTCCCTGGGAGGGGCGTTGGTGGTTTGTGAGGGCAGCCTTTGATGCAGAAATTTGGATGATGCATGCTGACCACGGAGTGGCCAGTGTCTTACGGCAGAGCTCTTCTGGCGTAGAGTACTAGTGAGTCCAGTGTGCATGGACAACATGACAAAGCCTGCATGAACGCTATTCACGCTGCAGCTGTGTACTTCCAGACTGAGGCATGAGCAGAGCTTTCTGCCTCACCCAGACCAGCATCTCACACTGATCACAGCGTTGTGTATCATCAGGCTTCTCAGCAAGATCAAAGTGTTGTGTGGACATGCATGTCAGCTCAAGCATGGCTCAAGATGATGGCAATGTGTATCTGTCTTTGTAGCGGAGAGTGGAAGGTCGACGATGTGTGGGAGCCTCTGTGCATCAAGGCAAAGCCAGCTGCCACATTCATGGAGGGGATGCTAGCCGACAATGAGAAGCAGGTGCTACAGGCTGTGCAGAGTGCAATGCAAGCGCTGCCTGGTCCCCATCACCTCAGCTGCCTGCTTGCCTACTACCCTCCTGGTGGGACAGACCTTAGGTGGGCAGAGAACGAGCCAGAAGTGTGGTTTGTCACAGAGTAAGTCTCAGCCTGTTTTGTATGAGCTTGCAGGGGCTCTGCTACCTGAGCTGTTGAAAGTGCATGCCTTGTGAATCCAACGGAGCATCCCAATTGAGCATTGCAATGCAGTTGTGAGCTGTCCAACTTCTCAATTTCATGGCTTTGAACTCTATAGACAACAGGCAGGCATGCTGTGGAAGGTTTGCGACACCTGTTTAAACAAAATTTTGATAGCTGTATAGGATGTGCAACACAGCTGCTTGCTGTCTTACAGCTCATGCCTGACCATGGTCTGTGCCAAGTTCCTATAAGTGATAGCAATGACATAGCCTATGATACCTGTGTGCAAGACATATTTTGTTCTTTGGTGCAAGTCTCTGGCTTCAGCCAACTTTAGATGTATGCCGCAGGTATGTGAATGGGGTAAGCTTGGCTACCTACTTTCGAGAGCTGCGCAACTGTGCATATGGGCCAGGTGGTAGATACAAGATTCTAGGGGCTGCCAAACAGTGCTGCAAGCAGATTCTCAAGGTTAGCATTGACAACCACCTCATTCTGCTGTGAACACTACACAAAGCATACCAGTAAGCAGCAACAAGACTGTGTGAAATCTCACTGAAGATCCTTCTTTGGCTTGAGGATCATGAAAGAGATGGACTTTGGTCCAACGCTGATGCAGCATGAGGCAGCCATACTTTTTTTGTTTCAAATGATTGACAAATAAATAGCTTTTTGAACCAAAAACATGCTTGTGAACTATTTTTTGTCAAACTGCTCACATTCACATTGGCTCCTTCGTCAATGAAGGTAAGCCACTATGCATCAAGTATACATCATTTTGTTACATTCAAGTTGACTGGATGCTGTACAGGGGTTGGTCATGCTGCATGGCTGTGGATGGGCATACGTGAATCTAAAGGAAAACAAGGTCCTGGTGACTGAGACAACTGATGATGCGGGTCAGCCAGGGTTACATTGCACCATCACTGACCTGGGCTCGGCCATCCAAACTAGTAAGCAGTTCCACTGCCAGCTGCTCTTCATACATGGATATGTTGTAACACTCAAAGCAACCTAAAGAAGTGAATATGTGTGAAGTAATGTAGCGTGATCAGTGCGGACACACTGATGGTGTGCCCTCAGCTGGAGTTGGGAATCAACTTCCAGCACGCCTGTTAACAACCCTGCTGTGCTGATGTGACTTGTGCATATTTGGTTGTCAGCATCGGATACCTATGTACAACAGATACATTGAACATGTGCATCTTGAGCAGGCGCGCCAGAATTCCTGGCCTTTCCCTTTGGAGTAATTGTTGCCATATCCAGCACGTCACCAGAGCTAGCGGTGGCAAATATATATCCATATATGGACGGAGCTGGCATTGACTTCAAGAGACATGACATATGGCTGGTTGGCTGCTTGCTTGTGCACATGCTCACTGGCTTGGAGCCTTTTGACACTTCCGCCATTTGTGCACAAGAGACTCTCGCTAGTGGCCAGATATATGGCACACATGAGATGCGCCAGGCCCTCATCAAACGCCATACAGACTGGGTATGCTGCCAGTCTTCTTTGTCCTGTGCTTCTGCATCTTGACAAGCAGCTGTTGCTGATGTTGTTACACATATCATAGTTGTGCACAGCTTTTGAACATCTTTCCTGTGACAGCTGCTGTCAGAGAGCTGCACAATGCATGCTCTCCCAGCTTGACCATGTTGAAAGTTTCATTGGAACTGCCGAGCATCTAGCCCTGCTAGGTTCTTGGGTCAGCCTGCATTTTGGCATTCAGCATCGATGCTGAACTGCCCTAGTGCAGGATATCCTGCACTAGGGCAGTTGGCATCCTGCACTAGGGCAGGGGCAGCTGCGTCACAAGCAGCTACTGCATTCCTAAATGAGCATCCTAGATGCAGCATTATGATTTGGTAGGAAATGTCATCTCTATCAGTCCATGACCATGTTGTGGTTGTATGCAAGCTTAAGCCTGAACATCGATAGTCTACAGGTCTTTGTAAGCGGCAGGCTGTGCTGCAGGCTGTTCAGCGTGATGCCGGCAGTCCCACCCCAAACGGGGTTGATGAGCTGGCTGAAATGATTCCTGATGTCAAGCAGCACACTTCTGCTGCAAGGCTGATACGGCGCTTACTCCACCCCATCCCCTCACAGAGGCCTACTACACAGCAAGCGCTGGATCACGATTTCTTGCAGACTGATGCCTGAACCTGATGGCATGGCTGTTTGCTACAAGCAGTGATGCTGTCTAGGTTGCACCAGTACTCAAGCTGGCATGTCTTACATAGCAAGCCTTGGGTCAACAGCTTGTTGACGGCATGATATATATTTCTTTGACTGACTTGACCTCATCTAGAATGCTTACCTATAGGTTCCCTGTGATTTGTCAGACTTTGTCTTCTGTGCCTTCTCGTCATATGCAATTGGGAGCAGACTTTCAAGTAGAAACAATCATTGTCCCATCTGTCAAATGGCTGGTTTGAGGTGTTTCACCTGCAGATGTTTGAATGCGATTGTCATAAATTACAGTACATTCAGAATTGTGGCAAAGATCTACAGAGCCACAGTACTAGTACTCTGTGTGCCAGAAAATTTAGACTTCTGTCAGCTGAGGTGCATCTGCAGGTTCAGTCGACTCCATCTTTAAGACAGATAATGTCTTTGACTAATTCCGCATGCTTCTGGCCCGGTCTCGAACTCTGTAGCTTCTACATCAAATGCACTAGCTCAGGCTCAGACCCTCTACAACTCTGGCTCAGAGCCCTATAACTTCTGCATGCAGAAGAAGAGAGGTCTGTGTGCAAAGTTCTGCAGCTCTAAAGCTGCAGAAGAAGGCAATACTGAATGGCCCTGTTATGTAAGACTATTACACACTCAAACCCTAGGCTTGATGACAAATCTTGACAATCACAGCAAACTTAAGGATTCTAGATGTGGTCAGTAGTCAGTCAGCCAAATACATATGCCGTTGTCAAGAAGCTGTTGACCCAGGGCTTGCTAGCAAGCTGCGCTGCAAACAAGTCCATGCTGGCCTGCATATGGACACACACAGCCAGCCAAATCTAGAAAGTCTAAGTAAGACATGCCAGCTGGATTACTGGTGCAAACTAGAGAGCATCACCGCTTGCAGCAGCCATGCCATCAGATTCAGGCACCAATCTGCAAGAAATCATCATCCAGCGCTTGCTGTGCAGTAGGCCTCTGCGAGGGGATTGGGTGGAGTAAGCGCCATATCAGCCTTGCAGCAGAAGTGTGCTGCTTGACATCAGGAATCATTTTGGCCAGCTCATCAACCCCTGTCGGGGTGGGACTGCCAGCATCATGTTGAGCAGCCTGCAGCATAGCCTGCCGCTTGCAAAGACCTGTAGACTGCAGATATTCTGGCTTTAGCTAGCATACCACAACAATGCAGTAATGGGCATGACAGGCATAACATTTTCTGCCAGATGGCAATGCTGCATTCAACGTGCTCCATCAGGGATGCAGTAGCTGCTCCAAAAGCAGCTACTCCCGCCCTAGCACGTGCATTAGTGCAAGATGCTAAATGCAACACTGCAGGATGCTGAATGCCAAAGTGCAGGATGACTCAACAAGCCAGCAGAGCCAGGTGGTCAGCAGCTTCAATGTAAACTTCATCATGGTCAAGCTGAGAGAGCATGCAATGTGCAATTCTCTGACAGCAGCTGTCACAGGAGAGATTGCATTCCATCTGTTGTGCACAATGACGATACATGTGATACATCAGCAACAGCTGCTTGTGAAGATGCAGAAGAACAAGGCAAACACAATTGTCTTGCAAGAGCCGATGCCCCCTCATGGAGTAGGGCCTTAGCCTCAGCAGGACTTGCTGGCAACCATCGGGGTATGCCTTGTACAGTAGGCCTATCATGACCACATATACAACTGCAAACAAAAGAACAAGACAAAGAAGACTGGCAGCATACCCAGTCTGTATGGCGTTTGATGAGGGCCTGGCGCATTTCATGTATGCCATATATCTGGCCACCATGCAGTATCACTTGTTTGCCAATGGCGGAAGCGTCAAAAGGCTCCAAGCCAGTGAGCATGTGCACAAGCAAGCAGCCAACCAGCCATATATCATGCGCCTTGAAGTCAATGCCAGCTCCATTCATACGTGCTACCAGCAACTCTGGTGACGTGCTAGATAGGGCTGTGCTCGCTCCAAAAAAGGCAAAAGCACGAAAGCCTGCACAAGACACGTTCAAGCAGGGTTGATGATCAAGCAGGGTTGATGATCAAGCAGGGTTGATGAACAAGCAGGGTTGATGATCAAGCAGGACTGTTAGAGGTGTGCTGGAATTTGATACCAGCTCCAGCTAAGGGGACCATCTAGTGTCAGCTTTCATCACGCCGTATTACCTCACAATTGCTTTGAATGTCATATGATATTGGATACAGGCTCTGATCTGTGGTTGAGAGTTTGCTGATCTGCATGAATGAAATTGGAAATCTAGTGTTTTAGCACTTTTGTTAATGTTGTGTGAACCCAAAAAACACCTGAAAATTCCTATTTGAAGTCCAGATGTGAAACAAGTGAGATATCGCCCAAAATAGGAAACTTTGAGAAAACATGCCTGCCCAATTTTCGTTTACCACCACGCTAATTAGGGGAGCATAACCATGTATGCAGAGCGGCTGACACTGTCAGCCTGACAGTGAGTCAACTTACCAGCTTGAATGGCCGAGCCTAGGTCAGTGATGGTGCAATGCAACCCTGGCTGACCCGCATCATCACCTGTCTCAGCCACCAGGACCTTGTCTTCCTTTAGATTCACGTATGCCCATCCACAGCCATGCAGCATGACCAACCCCTGTACAGCATCCAGTCATCTTTAACGTAACAAATTTGTACCTGATTGATGCGTAGTGGCTTGCCCTCATTGTTAATGGCGTCAATTGTGAAACTGTGCAGACTGGCTGCATCAACCTTGCAGCACAGATGATCTTGTCATGATGCTCAGGCCTGAGAAGGTTCTCAAACAAGACTTCACACGGTCTTCTTGCTTACTGTGTTCACAGTAGAATGAGGTGGTTGAGAATGCTAACCTTGAGAATCTGCTTGCAGCACTCTTTGGCAGCTCCCAGAATGCTGTATCTACCACCTGGCTCATGTGCACACCTGTGCAGCTCTTCAAAGTAGGTACCCAGGCTTACCCCCTTCACATACCTGCGGTACATATCTAAAATTGCTCAGGTCAGACACTCACACCAAGGTATAGGTGTGAGTCTCTGATGTCCTGAATACATGTATGTCAACGCCATCACTTACCAGAACATAGCAGTGTGCCACAGACCAAACATAAGCTGTAGGACAGAATGCAACTTTGTTGCACATCCTGCTGTCTTAGCAGTGTTGCCAATCTTCCACAGCATGTCTGCCTGTTGCCTGTAACCTTCAAAGCCATGGGCGTGAGGAATTGGTCAGCTCACAGCTGCATTGGCATGCTCCACAAGACAGGCATTCTTGCCAGCTCAGGCAGCAAAGCCCGTGCAAGCTCATGCATTTCCACAGGCCAAGACTTACTCTGAGATGAACCACACTTCTTGCTGATTCTGTCCCCACCTAAGGTCTGTCTCGTCAGGTGGGTAGTAGGCAAGCAGGTAGCTGAGGTGATGGGGACCAGGCAGCGCTTGCATTGCGCTCTGAACAGCCTGTAGCACGTCCTTTTCACGCCTTGCTGCCATCTCTTCCATGAATGCGGCAGCTGGTTTTGCCTTGATGCACAGAGGCTCCCATACATTGTTGACCTTCCACTCTCCGCTGCAGAAGATACACATTGTCATCATCTTGAGCTAACAGTACATGTCCACACAGCATTTTGGACAGCCTTGATCTTGCTGATAATCCTGATGATGCACAATGCGTGCAAACATGTATCTTGGTAAGCAAAGCATGCTTGACCATCATGATGGCCTTGGGAAGCAATGCATGCATTGAGCAAAGTATGCTGTTTCTGACATCTGATCAGCCTGAGATGCTGGTCTGTGTGAGGCAGAAAGTCTTGCTCATACTTCAGTCTGGCAGAACACAGCTGCAGAGTAAATTGTGCTCACGCAAGCGTTGTCATGGTGTCCATGCACACTGCACTTACTAGTACTCTATGCCAGAAGAGCTCTGCCGTAAGACACTGGCCACTCCATGGTCAGCATGCATCATCCAGATTTCTGCATCAAAGGGTGCCCTCACAAACCACCAATGCCCCTCCCAGGGACTGCCAGCTTTCAGCAGTTTGTCTTGTGCTCTGATCTGCCATTCTGACGATGCTAACTGCACCCCAATCTCAGAAGCAAACACTGTCATTATGCAACATGGATGCACAGTGCAAGCAAGCAAGGAATTATGCTGAGCAAGCTTGAAGGATCCTCTTGGGGATGCAGGGGGTTCACGCAGCCTGGTCATGAAGTGCATGCAATGCATCAGCACCTCAGTTTCAGCCTCTAACACTTCCTCTGATGAGTCGCCAGCTGCTGCTTGCTCTGTCAACGAGGTCAGCGCTGGCCATTCATGTGCTTCTAAAACAAATGGGCCAGCCATATAGCCAAACAAGTCAGCGGCAAGCAATCAGACCTGCAGCTGCAGAAGTTGTTTGAGCCTACGAAGCCTGTGACACTTCATCTGTCTTGAAAATGACTGTCTAAGGCTGTTGCCTGATGTAATGGTACCACCGGTGTGCCTTGGTGCTTGGTGTTTGTGTGTGACAGCTTTAGGTAGGCACTTTTGCTCAGGTACAATCTCTGCTGCAAGCAACTTTCAAAGCACTACACACATGTACAGTCGCGGGCGTGCTTGGGCGGCTGACGTTTACTCACCGCGGAAGCTTTCTGGGATCCTTCTGCTGCAGCCCGATTGCTCACGCGAAAAGCAAGGCCAAGTGCTTTTGGACAGTGTTTAGGGAGTGCGCAGCGAACCCTTGCAAAAGCAGACGTCTGTCGACAGCTCTTGCAACCACACGGCTTACATGAGCACACCGTTTTGGCGAAGCCACCGCTGCAGGTCTGGCTGCCAATCGCAGAGGCTTTGAAGGCACATCAGCGCTAGCGTTTTGATTTTGAACCATCCTGAGTCAAAGTAGACAGCAGGTGAAAGGCTACATATTGCGTATCTCAAGCAGCAGCTGTGCGGCATTGCCGTGAGGCTAATGGTAACGAACAGTGCCACTCTTTCATCACAATCCGCTTGCCGTGAAACTCAGCCTGCTTCATCACCATTACTTTGCATCAACTATCAATAACATTACTGAATGCAAGGATGGCAATTGAATGCGTGTCTGACACAGCATGTCAGCATCTCATTTTGCTCAGAAGCTGCAACTGTCTTTGCCATTGGATCTGCCTGACATGATCTGTAGACGTTTGTGAAGCATTGATATCAGACGCATAAACGTATTATCACTCTGGCATGCATTATTGCTGATTACGCATTCATATTGTCATGGACCATAGGCTGAAACTGACGCTCTCATGCAAATCAAACACCTCCACTGACGGCTGATAGGTATCACCATTGTCATCCATGAGGTGAGCTGAGATGGGAGTGTCATTGTCAACAACAGCAATCTGCAGCTTCTGCAGATTGCTCAAGCAACAGAAACCAGAGAGTGCATAAATAGGACAGGTACTGACCACACAGGCAAATCTGTAAGGGTCTGGCCAATAGTCAAGAGCAGTGAGGCCTGTCAGGGCAGTAAGGCTTTCCACTGCTACTTGAGCAGGCTGTCCATCGAGCTGCAAAGACTGCAGTCCAGTAAGGCTTTGCAAAGCGGACAGGAAGCCACTGTCTGCTGCAGTTGAGGATGACAGAAACATCTGCAGAAGTGATTCTTGTCAAAGCCTGTAGAGTCTGTACAGTTGGGGACCCATGATGCAAGCAAAGGTCGTCTAGGTTTGGCAAGGCCAGCAGACAGTCATAACAAGTGTGAGGTGCTTTGAAAGACACTCTCAACTCCAGCTGTTGTAGATTAGCCAGCCCTGCCCAAGCAAAAGCTGACAGACTACTGTCGCCCAGAGGTCCAACATCCAACTTGAGCTTCTCCAGGTGTGTAAGGGTAAAGACAGCTTTGACAAGGAGCTTGTCATAGTGATCATCGAGGTCATCCACAACAAGATCCAGGCGGCGCAGGTTGGTGTAATTCCTCAAGGCTGCAAGGCTCTTTCCAGTGAGAGCTTGGAAGCGCACGCGCAAGCTCTGTGCTGCTGTAAACTTGGCCAGCAGCAAGCCTAATTCAAAGTCATTGCCCTGGGCCAGAGGTATGTGCTTGATGGAGGGTTCTGCAGGTCAGCAGGTGTTCAGAATACAAAGCAGATCAAACACCTTGAATCAAAAAATGGTATACTCACTTGCTGCATTGTGCCAATGGCGGCAGACAAGCTGCAGCGCTGGAATGCGTGTATCCTTTGGCCAGACTGTAGAAGACATCATCAGCTGATCCGACAACAGGGTCACGATTTGATCCATAATTTCTGTGCTCAGATCAGCCCAATCTGACTCTGAAAATCCTATGTTGCTTTTTTCCAACTTGTCGACATTGCTAGGCGCCAAAGCTGTCTGCTTCATAGACTCAGAGTTTGGCAGAGCAAGCCGCATAAACATCGAGGACCGCTGATTAACATCACTTCCAGGTGCGTTTGCTGCGCTAATCAAACTCATGGCGAAGCTTCGCGGACCAGCGGGTCGATACGGCGGCCTAACAAGGGGCCCTCCAACACATGCCTAAACAGGGGCCCTCCGACGTATGCAGTCAAGTTTGATCCGTTGCAAAATCGTAAGCTCAAGGGCGATCGATCTGGTTACGCCCGTCGCCCCTGTCAGTTTTGCCTTGATCAGGAGCAAGGTGATTCGACTTGCAGAACTCTATGCGACCGACATTGCGTCTCAATGCTGTGGCAATTGCAGTCAGGTTCTTGACGAGACCATGGACTCCAATACTGACCAGCCTGTGGATGCCGGCGTTAGGTTTGCACCCAGACTCACTGAGGATAGTCTGCCTGTGACTTTGCCTAAAGACGCTGAAAAGTCAGCAGAAGCTCCTTCAGCCAGCCCTGAAGCGCCATTAAGCTTTGAGCCTGAAGACAAGCCTGTGTCTGCTGGAGTCCTCGACTTGCAGCTGGTTCCTCAGGTATGCAGTGTTGATCTGCGCACAGATCATGGCTGAAGCAGCAACTCAACCCTGCACATTGTGCTTGCAGCTCCGAGAGCTTCAGATCAAGAACCAGCAGTTGCAGCAGGTGGTTCAACAGAAAGACGCTGAGCTTCTTGCACTTCAGTAAGCTTTTCTCTGCTTGCTGGGCAAGCGGCATATACAGTGTCACCATATCCTTGGCAAGGGATCACTGCTTTCTGCAGGGAGCTTTCCGATGCAGCCATCGGCCTGAAAGCACAGGATGTTGAGACCAACAAGGTTATCGAACTAGCCAAGAAGGTAAGGCAATTCTCTTAACTGCATATAAGCATTGACAGTTTCAATCCAGCTGAAGCAGTATGAGGGATGGAGTGTCTGATTGAAGCTGATGCCATGTTGCTACAGAACAGAGCCCTGGGTCTAGCGCTTGAAAGAGAAAAGCAGAAGGCAGCTGGCGTGAGTGCCGAGCTTCAAAAGACAAAGCTCGTTGGCACAGTTCCGCAAGCAGGCAGTACAGACCCACAGGTGTGCAGCGCACCATGCTATTGTTTCAATGTCATAATCACCTTGCAACAAATTATGCAGAATACAGCACCATAGCAAACAGTCAGAAGGTGTGACTGCCAGCGTCTGGTGCATGCCTCACTGTTGCATGAATGTGCTTTCTGTGGACCCTGGGCAGCCCAGTATAATACTTAGCTTATGTTTAGATTAATGCCGTAAGGTGTAGCCTTTTTTCCCAATTTTTTCATGCTCTCTTTGGCTGACCTTCCATGCTCACATGTGGATTCACCTGATGCAGAGCGTAGAAGCAGTGTGCAGAGGGATTGTGGAGCAAGCTGCTGCAGCTGCAGAGACAGCACAGAAGGACTGTGCCTCCTGGAAAGCCAAGTATGAGGGGGCTTTGGACCGCTGCAACCAGCAAGAGTTCAAGGTATACTGCATAGGCTGTTCTTGGTCTTGATTTGGCTTGGCCCTCATGCAATTCACTGGCAGTCATATTGTCATGCTACTGGATGTGACATGCTACTTGCGCAGCCTGATGAGACGCAGAAGCTGTTGCAGCTGTCCTCTCCACAGCACTTCATCCTCAATCAATGCATGCAGCAACCATTACTGCATGTTTCATAGCACTACCAGCATCTGAGTAAACTGCCTTGTACCATAGCACCCTACAGCAGTCTGATGGGCGTCTGTTGCACACTAGAGCAGTCAACTGATGTCTGTTGCATTCCAGACCAGATGACCAAAGTGAGCCCATGCAGATTCTGAACCACACCAGATGCAAATTGGTTTTCTTCTGACCGTTCCTGACCGTAGGGATAGTGCTCTGTAGGCAAACCTGTACAAGACTGAACGGGACAAACTGACAAGGGCACTGGCAAAGGAAGTTGGAGAGGAGATCCCAATCAGTAGGATAGTAGATGGTGGGGGTGACTGGCGGGGTCGGGCTCAGCAAATCACCTTGCTGAAAGCCAAGATCAATGACCTTCAGCAAGCCCAGGTGATGCTTGCTGCAGTGACACTTAACACAGTAGTATCTGTTCTAGGATGTAGCGCTTTCACTGCCTGCTGTCCCTGACTTACACAGCTACATCAAACATCATCTGTCTCATTTCTGTGGCTGTATTCCTTTTAACAATTGGGTCAAGATACCTAGATACCCATTGCTTGCTTTTTAGGACAGCAGTAGTGCCTCAGTTGGCGCCGTGCTCAGCTGCATTGTGGCTGCTGGGATTGAGGGTGAGAGCTGGGAATAGGACAATTGTGTGGACCTGTCACAGACTTAGCTGTTCTGGTATAAGGAAGAACATTGTATACAGCTGAACAAGTGAACAGCTTCTTTGTGCCACAGGGAATGCCCACAAGCACGACATCAATGAAGTTTGATTCCGATCACAGACGTGCCCTGGAGACCATGAAAGGCGACCGCCAGAAGGAAGTGGAGAAGTTGAAAGCTGAGGCTGTCACATCAGCGTCAACACATCAGGCGCTGACGCAGAAATTGGACAAAGTCACTGCCAGGAAGAGCATACTAGAACAGGAGGTATTGAATGCATGGCATCATTGTGTCAGTCAATGGTGTACTCAACTAGGGCTCATGGTGAAGTGTCCAGGAAGCATCCAACAAGTGTGGGCACATGTGTTGCCAGCTATGAGTCACTGCTATGCAGCCTGATGGTGCCCACACTGTGTGGTGACAACAATCAACATGCTTGTAGACCAAAAGCTTTAGAAGGGCATGTAGGCGGGCTGGCTTGCGTGCGTGCTTGTGTGTGTGTGTGTGTGTGTGTGTGTGTGTGTGTGTGTGTGTGTGTGTGTGTGTGTGTGTGTGTGTGTGTGTGTGTGTCTCTGTGTGTGTGTCTGCGTGTGTATGTGACTGGAACAAGCGTGGGTTGATGCTCTGCAGGTCAAGAGCTTGCGGGATAAGCTGTCAGTGTTGCTTGACAAGAGCAGCACAGATGACAGGCTCATCACGACGCTACAGAATGAGCTTCAGAACTTGCAGCGTGTCAGCAAATCTGCCAAGCATGATGCAGATATTGACACCATGCTGCAGCAGATGGAAAGCCTGAAGAGGAAGTATGCAGAACAGGTTGAACAGGTTGCCAGGCAGGAGCAGGTGATTGCTGCAATGCAGGCCATGTCACCTCGACCTACAGACAGCCGATAGCAGCCCCTGACCACCACCATTGCACCACCTCTCAGTTTCACATGCCCACCTCATGCTGCCCCTGGTCCCATATGCTCAGACATGATATTTCAGTGTCAACGCAATGTCTGAATCAACTCATGTCAGCGCATGTGTTGCCTTGAAGGTTAAGCTGGTCATCCGACTTAACACGAGATGGGTTACTGTATGTTGATGCTGATAGTGCTGCGCAGTGCATGCATCTTGGCTGGCGTCACTGCAGCATTGCACACTCTGCCCCCCTTCATTGTTGTTTAAGCACTGACAGCAAAGATTTGCCAGCAGGGAGATGATGCTGACTGCTATGTTCAAGGGGACGGTCAATGTATGAACACTGTCTTGCAGCTTCATTTTGCGATAGCTGTAAAGACATGTTTCAGCCACATTGTGGGCACACTTTGCTGCAAGGTGTGAGTTGTCATTTGCAACAAGAAGCAGGCATCGCAAGCATGCAACTTAGTTTGAAACCAATTGACATGGATTGTTATTTGAAAACTGCCAAGTGTCGACTACAAGTCTCGACAGCAAATCAGTAAAAACTACTCGCTCAGATGCTGCATCCTTCTGCGATATCCTGGCGTATTATCATCTATTTCACCATCAGGATCAAAATCGTCATCAGAAAGATCATCAGTGCCCTGCTGAAACTCCTGAGCTCGGCCTGCATTGATGAAGTCAGGTTTTAACAAATAGATGAATGTACGCATTTGCTATCACCAGCCCACACAACCCTGCTCACAGTCAGCAAGCTGCATAGACTGCAAAGCACAAGCAGCAAGCCTGGTTCTGAAGCACCAAATATATCCTGCACGGTTCTGTCAAGAGATGAGCAGACATGATGGGTCACCAACCACAACATGGCTTGCAAGGGCCCCATGGATTTGTGGGCTAGAGGGTTTGCAGGAATCCAAAGGCGCATGTTGAACCCAGGGCGCGAGCAAATGGAGTATGGCAATCAACAAGAAACAAGGTCTTCAGGCAGCAAGAGTGGTCAAAGTGAACTCAAAAAAATGCAGTGCCCAGAGTTGCCCACCTGCATGTGGCAAGAGTGCCATGACTCTCGCTGTCTTGATCTGCCTCGCCAGATGTCTGTGCACCTTAGCTTGTAGCTTGGTCTTGTTTCTGTTTAAGATCTGGCCACCATCACTGACGAAGGCATTCAGAAAATGGAGGTTCCTGAAGTCTGCTGCCTGCAGAACTTCTTTATTGGTAAAGGGTTGATTGGCGATGGCTGCTGGACCAGCTTTTTGCTGTGGTGCTCCTGGTGTTGGGTCTGCCAACAGATCCTGCAAGGCAAAAATCACTTGATGCAAGGCACTGCTGTGACTTAGGCCTGGCTCTTGCCACAGTCAGGACTGGAAACACTGAACAAATTGCCAGAGCAAACTCTGTTGAGTTCTCCTCTTTCACTCAAGAGATGCAAAACTGTACATTTTTGTGCAGCAGCAGCAAATCATCTGCAGCACAATTGCATATGATTGTCTTGAAGTGATGCTTGCATGTGCTCACAACAAGAGGAGTTGTCACCATGTGCATGTCAGCAACAATCACTGCAGTGACTGGCAGTTCACGCAATGTTGGCCGGAAGTTGTGTCGTTTGCATGCGCTGGAGCACTGTGCAATGTTTTGATGCAAGCTGTAAAAGAGACAGTACGCCACAGGCAAGAGTGTGCTCATGCTTAATGAGACTGCCAGGCATTGAATGTTGCAAAAGCTGTACCTCTGGATGATAGCTTTGCCCAGGAAAAAAGCTGCGACCCGGATTCAGCATTTGCCCCTGGAATCTGCCCTGACTGACACTGCCAAGCTCAGAATAGCCTGAAGGTGGCAACTTCAGACTGTCCTCTTCCCCCTCTGCCCTTTTGACTGCTTGTCTGTTTGTTTGCTCCCAGCTGCGGTCTCTGATTGCCTTCAAGAAGACGTCTATTCTTTCATCTACAGGGAGATCTGACGCGCGGGCCAGCTGTGGTGAAGTATCTGTCTCCACTGCTGGCACAGGTTCCTGAGTCTGAACTTCTGGCTCAGCCGGCTGAGCTGCTGAGAGCTCTGAGACTGACTGCTCTAGGACATCTGGAGCACTACCTGGCACAGCTAGATCTGCATCACCTTCAGGTCGATCTAGGGAAGAGGCCAGGCTCGGGCTCGCTGGGGACTGGTTCTCAGTGCCTAAGCCCTTCAGCTCTTCCTCAGCGTCAGCTTGCGCTGACTGCTGCAAGGTCTGTGGTTGTGTAGGAGGTTGCTCAGCTTGCTGCTGCTGTTTGAGCTGGTGTGCTATGACTTGTTGCTGCTCATTCAGGGCTGCTTTATCGATACCTGCTCAACAAGCATACGCAAGAGCAGTCTTAGGAAAGTGAGTAAAGTGATACGCACATCCATCCTGCAGCACGGAGCACCGATGCAGAGTTGTATAAGCTGTGCGACAGTGCATCATGATGTACCTGAAAGCTGCTGTTCAACCCAGCTCCGCCACGAGCCTCGATCAGTTCCCGTTGCAGCTTCGCCTACAGTGTGGGGTGTCCGAATCAAAACATATATGATATGTGCTGGTGTTTGTGGCTTCTAAAGCAATGTCGAATGGCTTACCGTCGTCGTCATCGTTCGCCTTTGCGCTGAATGACAGCCTGGAGGCACTGCACAGTCGCCATCTCTGCAGAGCGAGCTGCAGACCGGACATATGCCATGACGTCTCCTGCAGCTTCAGGACGGCTGTGGCGACTGTGCCAACCCTACTCATGTCAAAAGTGATTTGTGAGTCGCAATATTGTTGTGAAGGCTGTCACGCTGAAAGTCAGCAGTCAACGCAAGCCTGGAGTGACAAACGGCACGGACACAATACGGTACCGTAGTCAGCTCTGACAAAGGTTTTGATTTCGAAGCCCGTGTGACCACGGCCGATTCTTCCAAGATATGCCGCAATGCAGCGCAAGCGGGCAACTAGCGACAATTCCAGACGCTCGCAACACGGGACATCGCCAGTTCTCCTGTAGCTGCTGCAACATTGTTTCGTCCCTCAACATGCCGGCCGGTGCAAGGACTTCACACCGATTTCTGTCCTGCCAGGAGTACGAGTCCCTTTGGCACAATCCCAAATTGCTGCCTCCACACCACACCTCTTGTACTCGTGTTAGAACACAAAGCTGCACCAATCCCACCAGCGAGGGCGACTTTCTGATAACTTTATATGAGGGAACCTCGCACCTCACGAGCGCAGTGAGCGTAGTCTCTTCTGAGGATAAGCCGCACAAGCAGTCAGCTCGAGCAGGAAAACGGAAGGCCGGTGCAGATGTTGCAGTCCCTCCAAGCGCAGAGCTCAGCGGAACAGTGCGCAACAATGGGTTCGGTGGTGATCTAACCTTTGCACCAAAGCAAGATCCTCGTATCTGCACGCAAAGCCGGATCTTTCATCGGCCCGTTAAGGATGCCAACGGCGAGAGTGTACCAGGGCGGGAGGTAAGAGAAGTGATATGGACTTGCCTCGCTTTTGGCCAAAGTTCAACTACCTCTAATTTGCCCGTATTACGCTGCTCTGCAGTACTTGCTCACAATGCACAGAATACATGCCATGGAGTACCAGCCAAACTCAACCAATGTTGCCACTGTGCATAGTATTGAGAAGCTTCCTAGGAAAAGGAAGCTCTTGATCACCACTAAAGAACCACACAGGTTCCTGGGCAAGGTGACCTTTGGCCAGTTCTTATACCTGGATCCAGGATCCGATCCGCAACGGCCACCAAGTCCAGAATTACAGCAATTTGTTGGAGTTGGTCTCAAGGTAGCAGAAAGACACAGCGAGCGCAAGTTCATTGTTCCCAGCCCTGTCAAGAGACTGGCACAAGCACAGCTAGCAACAATGTGTTTGAAGTTGTGTGAGGAGCTGAAGTCTGGGGTTCTGCAATTCAGGTTAGCTTGAAAAGATGTGTCATCTGTGATCAACAAATGCTACAGGGCTCGTATCATGACAACATTGTGCAGCTTCTCCTGCGCGTATATCAATCACACGCAAGCTTGCATTGCCAAGCTGCACTCTCTATCAACAAAGTCACCATGTGATTTGCAGAGAGACACATGTGCCAAATCCCCGCAAATACATCTTTCAGACTGTCATCAACATTGAGCAGACTAGTGGCACAGGTGAGCGTCATGTGAGGTCGCTAGCTAGCCCAAAGCTCCTCATTGAGTATGTGCATCTGCTAGCTAGCCCAAATTTTCCTCATAGTGTGTGTGCATGGAAGCCCCAGTGACACAAGATTCCTGCATGCTGCAGGGGCATGTGATCAGCAAGATGTGCCTCGTGAAGAGGAGCTACCAGCTGCAAGTGCTGACAATCAGCTCAAGCTGCCACTGCAAATACAGTCTGAAGACTGTCACCTGGTGCATGCGGTACTCCTTTATGCATGACATTGAGCAATGTGAAATGCTCCTTGAGCTTTCTGTGATTCAGCTTCCCAATGTTCTGCATCTATATGGTTAGCATGCAATTTCTGACTGGGATTTGATAACAATTGCAGCCATACAGCTGCTCATGAAGCTTTTGTCCATCATCAGCTGCTGCAATGCTGTCAAGTGTTTTGTCGTGGGTCATTGATGTACACGGCATTTCTGTTGCATGGTCAATTACAAATAACGTCACTGGCAGACGATTACTGTGTTTTGTTCTGTGCTGCAGCAACAAGCTCCTGGCAATGCAGAAGCATGCTCTGACCCTCTTCCAGATCAACACTGTAATCTTGAGCAGAGCAGCAGAGGTAAGCATGAGAGCATGGCAACTAGGATTCTCTTATTGCCATGGCTTCCAACTCATGAATAACAGAAGGTACCACCTGTAGTGCATTGTCAAAATTCAATGGGTGACTGATTGCATGTGGCTGCAGACTTTTGGGAAGCCGAATTGTGGAAAGCTCAAGAACAAGTCCGCATTGCTCAAAGTAAGCTTGATGAGCTTTCTCAACAGAGCATGCAGCAGGACCAGGTGCAACCCCAGAGCCAGCCTACTGACAACCCAAAAGCTGCCCTAGTTCCCCTAGTAGGAAGCTGTTCAGACCAACTGGCTTTGGCCTTGAGAGGCAATCAGCAGGCTACAGACATACACGTGTCTCCTGCATCTGTCAGCAGAGGTGAGTGTTACTCATATTACCTGTTCACAGGCCAACAGACAGGCCCCGTGCACAGTTCGTGTATTGCCGGATGTGCGTCAAAGAACCAAGCTGTTCAATGTACATTGCCGTAGCTGAAGTATGGCCAACATCAAGGCACTGCTTTGGTATAGCTGTGGCCAACTTGCCTGCATGCCTGGGGCAACCAGACAAAATGTATGGCAGGTTTATCACAGCACATCGAAGTTACCTCCAGTACAAGCTTGTGTTCTCTGGCTTCTTGCAGGCTTCAATGCTTGTGGGCTACCACAACAGTCTGCACAGGCTTCCCTGAACAGTAGGGCATCAGCTCAGACACCTATGAGCTGTGCATTGGGTCCCACACCAGCTTTCAATCAAGAAAGCACTCCACTCCTTGGCCGCGTGGTGCATTTGGATGTGATCAATGATCAGCCTGCTCCGTTCATACAGTCTAGCATGGCATCTGCAAGCAGCCAACAGGTAAATCATCTTGCTTGTGAACAGGCGTGCTCATTGATGTTGCCATCATTGTTACCTCAGTCAGTCAGTCTAACGTGATGCATTGCAGTGACTTGTGTCTCAGATCTGTTGTATTCTGTGCATGCCTTCAATGTCAAGTCAGGTGGTGTCCCACATTTACTTTCAAAAGCAAATTGCTGCATGTTAAGTAGGCCCAGCAATCCATACTCACTTTGTGCATGGACCTTCTGTGAAGCTCGGCTGTAAGTTGTGACAGCCCCAGGAGTCTGCACGAAGTGACAGTATAGTTCAGTACTGATCAGGAACAAGTTCTTTACAGATATGTGACATGACTTCTGCAGGCCTTTCAAATTCCAGGGCAGCAGACACAGCAAAAGCAGATTGCAGAGTTGACTGAAGCAGAAAAATGGGCTGACTCCCAACTGCTTCTGTGTGATGAGCATGCACCTTCTGGGGATGAGCATGCACGTGTGAATGCTTCTGGAAATAAGCATGCACCTGTGAATACTTTTGGGGATGACAACAGTTTGCAAGCAGATATGCCTGGAGGTGAGTCGTTGCAGCAGCTTCACTCTGTGTGGACTCGGGAGTTGCACTCTGACTCTGAGCCTATCAATGTGCATCTGCAATTGAGTCATGTGTTGCGGCAGTCCTTCTTTCTGCAAACAAGCTGAAGCTGGGGCTCTGACAAAATGGTGAATGCAGGTGCTGCGCCAAAAGTACTACATCAACAGGGACCTCTCAGTCATACACCTATGCCTGCAGATGCAATCCCTCCTTGTGATCAAAGGTACTAGTCAACGCCAACAGATGTCACACCACCGCTGTGTGTTCCTGCTGGTACACTTTTGTCTGAGCAGTGTCCTGAACTGCCATAATGAAACTTGACTGACATGTTGTGCTTTTGCAGTGTTCCATTCACAGACAACTCTGAACTTGTGCATCTGGATGCCAAAGCCAGACTGCACAATTCCCCATCCAGTCTGCCAGCCCTAGCTGAACTCAGCAAAATCTTTGGTGAAGGTCCTGCATTGAGTGGCTCCATCATCAAGTTCTGCAGTGACAGTCAGTCTGATCTCACAGACAAGCAGCTCAAAGCAAAGCTTTTGGGCATGGTCAAGCGCATCCAAGATGCTGGTGCAGAGCTGACTAGAATTGTGTTGCAAGACCATTCTCGCATGCTGGTTTGGTCTGAGCAAAACTCACTTGAGCAGCACAGCTGCTCTGGGAGGAAGCTTCCACAAGTTTGCCTTGCAGCGCAGAGCAGACAGACAGGCAACCTTGGATTGATGCTAAAGAACTGCACAGCTGGCAGCATTTTGAAGCTGTACTGCAGTGGAAGTCCAGGACCACTCACTGTTTCTGTGTTTGCTTCACCTGATGAGTTCCAGCATGTACCTTGCACAGTGAGAGTGCAAGTCAGCATGTCTGGGCAGGCAGAGCAGCATGTGCATGCGGTGGAGATGCTGACTGGTGATTGGGCATCAAAGGTCTGTGTGGTAGCGCACGTGGCACCTTCTGCTGCCTCCAGGTACCAAGCATGCTGCTTTTTGTATAAACCAGCCATTCGGGTTTTCTGTGTACTTGTTGGTTGAGCATGGCATATTAGGTACCAGCAGCTGCAAGCATGTGAATGCTCATTGGGCTCAAACATGCATCTCTGTGTGGATTGGACGCCTCATGTACAGCACCTACTCAGATCCAGTGCATGTGCTGTCATGTCAAAGACACAGAGCCATGCATTCATTGCAACTTCAAGGAGTTCTTGTTATTGACCATTGCATGTCATGGGTTTTGCAGTGCACCATGTGCAGCAGATGCAAAGCCAGTAGCACAGGGCCTGCCAGCTGCAAGTTGCGCTGTGGCAGACAATGACAGGTAGACTCCCTGACTTATCAAGGAGTTGCTTGTTTATGTAGCATTGTCCAAAGCTATACCATCTTTGGTCCTGCTTTGCACTTGGACATTAAGCATAACCAAAAACAATGCGGCAGTACATATACTGCGGCAGTACATGCTAAGAAAGGCTTGGATATTGTCAAGGGAGCCACAAAAGATGCCTTATCTGCACATGCGGCATGCAGTGCTGTCAGCTTGCGCACAATTAGCTTATGGTACTCTTCTTTGTTTCACAGGTCCTCTGAGGATGACGAGGTCACAAGCAAGCTTAGCGAAGCACCTCTAGTTGCAGCTAAAGGTACATCCCAAAAATCCACTTTAAGATGCACACAGCTTTGGAGTCATAGGACATTGCGGCATCTACTGCTTTGAAGGGGCTGTCACATGCCATCATGATCAGAGATGATCATGATCATGATGCATAAATGTTTGGAGGCTAAATCAAGCGCATTCTGGGTCATGCATATGCTGCAACCATGAGCAACTGACTCTTGGTATATACCATGCAGGGGTGGAGGACATGTTAGTCAGACAAGAAGTACGCGAGCAGGTACTCATGCAATGCTGACAGGCACAGTCATATGATGCATGCCAGTACTTGCATGTGCCTTTTCAGGACAACATCTTGAGTGCAATGTGCAGTGACCATCAATGACTGTACACAATGCTTTAGGTGAGGTGTACTATGCCTAATCATGCAGTGCAAAATCTGATGTATGGAGTTGTGCATGCTTGCAAGAGATGGCTGCTGTGCAGGCAGCAAATTTGAAGCATATAGAACCTCAGGTCACTGAGCCACAAGGCTCACATGCAAAGAGGGAGACTGCCGTGGAGCAGGTGGGGAATGTGTCATCTATGTCCAAATCACAGGTGAGCAAGCCTCTTTGTCGTGTCAACATCAGCGCTCGTGATGCTCTGGCCACCATGTATGGCATGCATCATCACGTCAATTAGTCTCCAAGAACTGACAGGCTCTCACTTTTGGAGACCTGACAGTCCATGGTCATGGTGTATTATGAAGCGTCATGAATTAGATCTGGGGCAGTGTCCAGATATGAACACTTAGGCCCTTTCCACACCAGCTGTGCTGTTCATCTGCGCATCATGGCTAGCCAAAGTTATCCTATGCACTGGACAAGTCATTTGCTCAAATGCGAACAAATCATTCTTGGTCGCAATTTGTCACTGGAATCTGCACTGGAATTGCTTCCCGTGTCAAAGCAGGTCCAACACGGAATAGCATTTCCGACACGGCAGCTATCAGGCGCAATGTCAGGATGTGACCATTAAAGCTTGCGCATGCGGTCAATGTTCTTGGTAGTGTGTTCAGGACTCAACCATGGCTCAGCCTGCTTCTGTATTGACGCTGGATCACCATAGTCTGCGAACTGCACTAGATCCTGGCCAGTACCATCACTTGCTGCAAGCAGACTATTTGGAGCTTGCTGCGCTAGCTGGGCCCGAAAAGCTTCTCAGGGTGGTCGACGAGGACCAAGCCACTCACTTCACTCAGAAAAGCGAGTGCGAGCGCGTCTTGAGGGCGCAAGCTGCAGATCCACGGTGCAAGGCAGTCGTCTCCATCGTCCCCGAACACCGTGACCAGAACGGCAACAAGAAGCGTCAACGGACAACTTCAACGTCCACAGCACATTTCCCGACACATGACCAGCAGGGCAAAAAGATCAATCAAGGCCCTGGTGCTGATCTCAGCTTTTTGCCTGCCATCCACCCTCTCATCTGCAAACAGACCTGCAAATACACATTGCACGTCCATGCTGGAGACTGGCGTACTAAGAGAGAGGTAAGACAGCATCAGTGTTGCCTCTGTCTTGGGCTATGTTGCGTGTTGTGGCGCCAGCAACTGGCACAGCAGTTTGACTGTTTGCAAGCTAATCACCACTGCAAAGTAAGCTGTCAGAAGTGCCCGGGATTTGATGCATATTGGTGACACCCTTGTGAGCTCCTGCTTTTCTATCTTTACTGTATATACGCCACTTGCAGTTTGCCAGCCACAAGGTTTACAGCGTCACTCACTCCTTGGTGCCAGCAAGTGTAGTCACCATTAGTGACATTCAGCCTAAGGACACCACAGGCATCCTCTTCACGACAACTCAGCCACATGGCTTCAAGTCCAGGCGCACCTTTGGGCAGCTTTATGCATCTGGGGAACAAGTCTTAAGCGTGCCAGCTGCTTGTCTGCAAACAGCCTTCAAGATTTCTGCTGTGCCCTCACCTCTGCAGTTCACCATTCAAAGCCCCATCAAGGGGTTGCAGGAAGAGGAGCAATTGGCAAATCTGACCAGACAGCTGGTCACGCACCTGCAAGCAGGAAGCTTGCACCTGACATTTGGGTAAGCTGCCTGTACGTCCTGTGCAACGCATGTAATGGCTCGCTGTATGTACGCAAACACTGTCTTGATGTTGTTGACCGCAGACCTGCTGTTGTCTTGCGCGCATCTTGGGTTCATGCAGATAATGACGAATAAGCTCCTGGTGTTGTCTGTCATTCTGATACTGCTGCCTCTGTGCAGGGAAACCTTCGTTGTGGATTACAGCAAATTTGTCCTCCACACCATGATGACTACAGATCCCTTGCCAAGCGCCCCACAGACGCCAGCCAGCCCACCTGACATAACACAAATGGCTCGGCAGGTAATGCCCAGCCCAACAAGGGACGCGCATGCATCATCCTCATCCATGCCCCCCGTGCAGCGGCAGCTAGATTACAGTCAGCAGCAACCTCAGGCATTCTCAGACCTGGTTGTTGGTCCAAGCAGCCTACCTGGTCAGGAGCCTGCACTCCATGTGGATGGCAGTGCCAAGGTGACTGAGACACTCACAGCAAAACACATTCATGTCATGTCAGATGAGCGCCTCAAGAGCAACATCAGCCTCTCAGAAGTCGATGCTCTCTCTGCATTGGACAAAGTGGGCATCTTTAAATATCAGATGACTGGTGATCCAGACAGCCAGCAACAGATTGGAGTCATAGCACAAAATCTGCGTGCAGAGCTGCCTGACACGGTGGAGCTGGACCCTGCAACTGGCTTGCTATCAGTGAAGCTAGACAAGCTGGTCACATACACCCTGAGAGGGGTGCAAGAGGCTGCCAAGGCTCTCAGGGAGCTTGACACCAGACACAGTCTGGGCATGCATATGCTGCATATGCTGATGGAACAGCAGTCAGCCCAGAACGCAACTCACAACAGCAAAACAGGCAGCTTCAATGCCGCTGTCCCAGACTCAGACAGCGAGTCTGACTCAGACATGTCAGCCACTGACGCTCTTGATCTTGATCAAATGGACACAGCCACGCCTTCAGATCCTGCGTCCATACACTACAGCAGCTTCACAGATGATTCAGCCTTGGTTCAGCATATGATGGCACAGCTTGGTGAGACCAATCCCGGACTGCCCATCAAGGTGGGCAAGCTGTTGCAGCAGCTGGGTCATCAAGCCACATGGGATGCTTTTCTTGAGGCTCAGACCACAGCTGTTCTTGCAAGGGATGGCACAGCAAGGTCCCGCGGTGGAGCGTTCCTTGCGTTGCTCAAGAAGCAAGAGCAAGCTGCCAAGCTCAGGCAAGTTCTCCATCTCAGCCCAGCGTTTGCAATGCAGTTCTGATACGAATGTTGCTTTGTCATCACGGTCAAAAAGCATGCATTGCATTGCAACCTGCTGCTGCGCCCTTCATTATCATGGCTGTAAACGGATTTGCTAATGACTTTGAAGCACTGTCTGTGGTGCAGTCTTGGTGGGTCTTGGCTGTAGTTGCTATGTCGCTCTAACATGTCTCATAACTGACCAGATGTCACCACTGACAGTGTCTTGACATCTTGCATTGCTTGCAGGCAAATTGAGGAGCAAGCAGTAGACAGGACCAACAGCGCCTGGCACGGCCACCAGCAGCAACTGGTTGACTGCGTGAGCAAGGGGCAGAATCACATCATTGTGGCTCCCACAGGCAGCGGCAAGACCCATGTTGCAGTGGAGGTCGCTGGCCTGCTCTTCCAATGCAAGCCTTCTGCCCGCATCCTCTTCTTGACCCCAACTGTGGCTCTAGCAGAACAACAAACAGGTGAGCATTGCGCAGTGTGCACGCAGGCTTGCAAGGATGGCCTGGCAATCAAATGCGCGCAATTGCTGTATTGCATTATACTCTGCGCAACATGCAACATGGTCATCAGGGTTTGCACAGCCTGTTGTGGTGCCTGGCTGTTCTGCTATGCATCGCTCATTTTTTGGGTGTTGTTTGCAGCATCAAGACATCAATTCAACAATTTTGCATTTGGCTCAAATATGCAACAGTATGCACAATATGCAGGGTGGCCATCACAATCTGCGCAACTGTTTGGTTTTGCATCTGGCATCTTCCACACGAATCCCTTTTGCAATGTCCACAAAAAGTGTAAGACATTGTCAACAGAAGCATTAACACGGTTCTTTTGTTCTCTCAGCCATTCTGCTGTAAATGCAGGTGTGTTCAGGGCTGCCAAGTGCATTCCTGATGGTGTGGCATGCTTCAGCTCAGAGAACCCCATCAGTGGCCGCCAGTGGCCCTCAGCCATCAAGGCCAACCATGTCTTAGTCATGACTGTGCAAGCGCTTCTGAACATGCTAGAAGATGGGGATGCCACACTGCAGGCCTTTGACCTGATGGTAAATCAGCTGGCTTTGACGCTCATATTCATTCAGCTCCTGTATCCATGCTTGCGACACCAAGGAAGCAGCATGCTAGTCCTGCGTCACTGTATGCTGTCCTACCAAATGTAATCAGTAAGCATATGCGCTCCATCACAGCACACGAGTATTCACTTTGCCAAGTCACTCTGCCAAATCAAGTCTTGCTAGATCATGAGTCTGGAACTTATCTGTGGATGCAGGTGTTTGACGAGTGTCATCACACTCAGAACAACCATCCTTTCAACAAGGTGGCTCTGAAGTACAGACAGCTTACACATCAGCAGCAAAGCTGTCTGCAGGTATCATATAGTGTAACTGCTGTGCATGATCAGCTTTGGCCTGCTGCATAGCACGTTAACAGCAATGCATCATGCATTGTGTGCCTGGTGTCTTTCATGCTGTTTTGGCTTTGCTCAACTCAAGGTCTGCATTGCAAACAAGCAGCATCTCTGCAAGCCACGTTAGATTTGACATGGCCATGCAGTAACACAAATGACTCATATTTGCATCTTCTAGCTTGCTTTTGCTATGCTGCTATGCTGTGCAGGTGCTTGGGCTCACTGCTACACCAGCTGTGGACTCCAGCCTGGTAAGCTCCATACACA